>Ga0068851_10000236_pt1 | contig 26012 bp, 23 predicted proteins | sample KBSCornC12_FD_66588 | JGI IMG/M metagenome (GOLD analysis project Ga0068851, IMG submission 66588) | Corn rhizosphere microbial communities from Kellogg Biological Station, Michigan, USA - KBS Corn C1-2 | ecosystem: Host-associated > Plants > Roots > Rhizosphere > Soil ...
CATTCAGCGGACTACGTGGCGATCCAGCCGCCGGGGAAGCCGCTCGCGTTCTGGAAAGCCGAAGTCGAGAAGATGAAAAAAGTCTACGGCGCGCCGATTCCCGACGCTGAGATCGATCCGATCGCACAATATCTAACGCGCGAATACGGCGACGGCAAGTAAGTCGCTCCTACTCGACTATTCGGATACCGTTGCACGAACGACGCGCATCGACGCGCGTCGTCGTGCGATCAGCGAACGAAGATCGTGGTATCAGCGTCGTATGCCGCCGAACCGCGCGGAGGTCGTGCACTGGTCGCCGCCGGGATCGCCGACTGCGACGAAGCGGCCGCTGAATCCGTTGACCGTCAACTCGAGCTCGCCGGCCGCGACCGACTCGCCGCTGCCCCCATCGCCGCAGGGACCACGACCATTGGTGATCTGCCCCATGTGGCCCGACTGCGAATAGGTACCCGTGATCGTGCATGAAGCCACGCCCACCTGCACGAGTATGGCGATCGAGTTGTCGGCAGCGTGCGTGATCTGGAAAGTGGCCGGCGTTTCACTGTGGCCGTTGTTTGCCGGATTGCTGCATCCGGTTCGATCGCTGATAACGCCGCCGTAGTAGCTGCCCGATAGATTTTCATACCGCCATGTCTGGCGCGTCACCGCTTTGACGACCTGCGTTCCATCGACGATGTACGTCAGTGTAGCGGTGCTGACGCCGGTTGCGTCGAATGTCAGCGTTCCCACTTTGCGGGCCGACACCGCGGCCGGATTGAACGCGATGCCGAAATAAGGTCCGTTTGTCGCGTAAAGATCGCCGGTGAAAACCAGATGGCCTGCGGGCGACGTCGTCTGGAGCACCGCGGCTGCGACGAACCACGTGGGCTTGTTGTCGGTTCCGTAAACAAACAGATCGATGAACAGCGTGTCCCATTGCTGCAGCACGGACGCGCCCCATCCCGATTCGTTCGGGTTCCACCATTGATCCGAGAAATTCGTCGTAACCGCCGCATTAGCGCGGCCGGCAATCGAGCACACGAGCAACAAGAAAATCGTCAACGAACGTCGCAGCAATGGCATGAAGCACTCCTTGATTACATCGATCATCGAGTAGGTCGAGCGTAACACGCGCACGCAGCACGTTGCGTTGCAAAAAACCGACGCATCGGTCAGATGACCGTCCGGATCGTCACAACCGATTCGACATGTCAGCTGTCGCGAGGCTCGCGACCACGTCATTCCCGCGCGCAACGAGCAGCACCTTGAAGAGCTCGCCCATCTCGGCTGGCGACAGAAGCGTCTGTACGGCCGACGCGGCTCGCAGGTAATCGACGCTGTCCGTCGCACCGACCGCTGCCAGCAGATCGAGGATGCCGCAGCCAATCAGGAACGACGCCTGCGTCGCAAAACCCGCCACGTGCAATCCGGCGCGTTCCGCCGACTCGGCAATTGCAGTGAAGTCAACGTGCGCCGTCAGGTCCGACAATCCAGGCCATGACAGCGGATTCGCATGCACGCGATGACGGTAGTGGCCGATGAGCGTACCTTCGTGCCGCTGCGGATGGTAATACTCATGTCGCGGAAATCCATAGTCGATGATCAGTAGCGCGCCTCTGACAATACGCTTTGCAATCGTCGCGACGAGCGCTTCCGCCGCCGGATTGACTTCGCTGACGTAGTCCAAGCCGCGCGGAAAGCGCGCTTCGGCGATCGCGCGAACGCGTGCATCGGCGAGCGGGCGTTCGGCGATGGCCAACGCGCCGTCGCGCCAGACGACACCGCGCTCGAGCCACACGCCGCTGCGGTGCGCGATCACGTGCGGCGGCACCGCATCGAGCACTTCGTTCATCACGACGACGCCATCGATCGCCGCGGGCAACTGTTCAATCCATTCGACGTCGACGTTCGAAGTTGCAGCGACGGCTGCTATCGAATTGCGCTGCCGGTCGCGAAGCTCTGCGCTGACTTCGAGAATCCGATAGCGCGATGGAGACGCGCCGCGTTGCGCGAGCTCGTGCAGAACACGCGCGGCTAGCGCACCGCTGCCGGCGCCGAGCTCGACGATGTCGCCTGTTGCCGTCGCATCGAGCACCGCGGCGATTTGCCGTGCGAGCGCCTCGCCATAAAGTGGTGTCAGCTCGGGGCCAGTGACGAAATCGCCGGCGGCGCCGAACTTGCGCGCGCCTGCGACGTAATAGCCGAGCCCAGGCGCGTACAGCACGAGCTCGATGTAACGCGACAGTGGAATGAAGCCCTGCGAACTCGCGATCTCGTCGCGAACGTGCGCGACGACGCGCGCGCTCTGTGCTTGCGCGGCTTCGTCGGGAAGCGGCAGCGACGAATCGAAACTGCTCAAGCAACGGGCCCGGACGTCATTCGCGTGCTGCTACGGTCTGTGCTAGATTGAACGAGTCTACTTGACCGGCAGGTTGCGGAGGACGCCGCGTGGAAGGCAGGGTCGTGTTGATCACTGGCGGCGCGAAGCGGGTCGGCGCGGCAATCTGCCGGCGGCTGCACAAGGCCGGCGCTTCGATCATGCTGCACTTTCGCGCATCCGCCGGCGAAGCGCGGCTTCTGCAAAGCGAGCTCAATCACCTGCGCGCGCATTCGGTCGCGCTGATCCAGGCCGACTTGCTCGACGTCGGCAAGCTCCCTTCTCTCGTCGAGCAAACGGTGCAGACATTTGGGCGGCTCGATGCGCTCGTCAACAATGCATCGACGTTCTACGCGACGACGATCGGCGAGATCGCCGTTGCCGACTGGAACGACCTGATCGGCACGAACCTGCAGGCACCGCTCTTCCTGTCGCAGGCCGCCGCACCGGCGCTGCGAAAGACGCAGGGGTCCATCGTCAACATCACCGACATCCACGCCGAGCGGCCGCTCAAGAGCTACGTCGTCTACTCGATCGCGAAGGCCGGGCTCGTCGGACTGACTCGATCACTCGCGCGCGAGCTCGCGCCCGACATCCGCGTCAATGCGGTTGCCCCCGGTCCGATCCTGTGGCCGGACGAGGAAGTGTTCGACGAGATCGCGCGGCAACGCATCATTTCTCATACGCCGCTCAAGCGCGAGGGCGCACCCGACGACATCGCGAAAGCCGTGCACTATCTGCTGGCGGATGCGCCGTACGTGACCGGCGAGACGATCAACGTCGACGGCGGCCGTCACATCGCGCTGTAGCGCTGCGAACAACTGCAGCGGTGCGCGGCGTCAGTCGCCAGCCTCGTTGGCGGCGCTCACCGACGTTGCAACGTGCACTTCGATCGGCGTATCTGCGACGAGGGCACGCGCCGCAACGCGCGCCGCCAGCCGCTCGAGGTACAAATCGACGATGCCGTGCGTGGCAAGCGACACGCGCGTGCGTTCGAGATAATCCGCGGACGATCCGAACGCGCCGCTCGCGCGCGCGATCACTTCCGCCTGTTCGTCGATCGTCAGCTTGGGCGTGTATTGCGCGTGATCGCGCCGCACGACGAACCCGAGCGCAATCTGCGCGCGTCCATCGCAGTCGACGTGCAGCCAGCGCGGCAAATAGGCGCCCGTAACCATCTCGCGGCGCCAGAGCAGATGCAGTTCGTCCATCGCGAGCGGCGCCGGCAATCGATACGCTACGCCGCGACACGAGCCGCCGCGGTCGAGTCCGAGCACCAATCCGGGCGCATCGGGCGTGCCACGGGACGCGAGCGACAGCAGGCAGAAGCGTCGGTGCAAGCCGTGAACCGACGCGCGCCTCGACTCGGCGAATGGAAAGAGCGGATTCCACAGCAACGAGCCATACGCGAACACCCACCAGCCCGCACCTTTGGGCTTCGCGTTCAACGTATTCGTCAAGGACTCCGACAATTGCTCGTCGGTCAACGCATGGCCTTCCGCGAGCGCTTCGATGTACACCTCGCGCATCCGGCCTTCCTCGAGGTCGCGCCGCGACAGCGTCATCGTTCGTCTAAGGACTTGGGATCGCGGCGCAGCCGCGCGAGCTCGACATTCGCTTCGCGGCGCAATGCTCCGCGCGACTTGCCGTGGGGCCCGCCCTTGCCGAGCAGCGGCGAGCGCGCGACCGGATTGCGCTGCTTGGGAAGCGCTTGCAGCTTCGCGCGCTTCATGGCGACCCCGCGGGAACGACGCGGATCGGCACGGCGGGTGGCGAACGCTGCGCGCGAGTCGTGTCGGGCAGAAACATCGCTTGCAGGTCGTTCAGGAATCGTCGTCCAAGCGGTGTCGGCTTCAACACTAACGGGTCCGGCGACAGCAGCCCTTTGGCGGTCGCGCGCGTAATCATCGGCGTCATCGTCGACAACGGAATACCGGTGCGCTCGGCAAAAAGCGTCGTCGGCACACCATCGGTCAATCGCAGCGCATTCAGCATGAACTCGAACGGCAAGTCGGCGATCGACACCGCGACGTCATCCTGCAGCGGCTCGCCGCGCGTAACGCGGTCGAGATATTGCCGCGGCTGCTTCCAACGGATTTGCCGGACGATCCGGTCAGGAAACGACAGCTTCGAATGCGCGCCCGCGCCGATGCCGAGGTAATCCCCGAAGCGCCAGTAGTTGACGTTGTGCCGGCATTCGCGTCCCGCCTTCGCGTGCGCCGACGTCTCATAATGCACATACGCCGCGTCATGCAGCAGGCTGCGCACGTTGTCCTCGATGTCCGCTGCAAGCTCGTCGTCCGGCAGCGGAGGTGGATCCGCTTGAAAGCGCGTGTTCGGCTCGAGCGTCAGCTGATAGAACGACAGGTGCGGTGGCGCGAACTGCAACGCGATCGCTGCGTCGCGGCGCGCATCGGCGAGTGATTGTTGCGGCAGCGCGAACATCAGGTCGAGGTTCACGTTGCCGAAGATCATCAACGCCGCCTCGACGGCGCGCCTCGCCTGGTCGCTGTCGTGAACACGCCCAAGTGCGCGCAGCAGGCGGTCGTCGAAGCTTTGCACGCCGATCGACAAACGATTGATACCGGCGCCAAAGTAGCCGGCAAACTTCGCGCGCTCGAACGTTCCCGGATTCGCTTCGAGCGTCACTTCGGCATCGGGAACGAGCGGTATGCGGGCGCGGATCGCTGACAGCAGCCGGTCGATCGACTCCGCCGAGAACAGGCTCGGCGTACCGCCGCCGATGAAGGTCGTGGCGACCTTGCGGCCCCAGATCGACGGCAACGCGAATTCGAGATCGGCAATCAGCGCATCGACGTAAGCGTTCTCCGGTAACGATTCGGGCGCGGCGTGCGAGTTGAAATCGCAATAGGGACACTTGCTCAAGCACCACGGAATATGCACGTACAGCGACAGCGGAGGCAGCGCGCTGAAGTGCGGCCGCACGCTCGCAGCAGCATCGATCGTCGACACGGCAGCCTTCGCAGCCGATTCGTCAGCCCGCATCGATCTCGCCCGCCTTGATGCGCGCGATCAGGCTGCGCATCGCCTGCCCTCGATGTGACAGCGCATTCTTTCGCTCGAGATCGAGCTCCGCACCCGTCAAGCGGGTGTGCCGATCCTCGAAATAGGGATCGTAGCCAAAGCCGCCGTTGCCGCGCGGCGCATCGATCACGCTGCCGTGCCAGATGCCTTCGGCGATCAGCGGCTGGGGATCATCCGCATGCCGCGCAAGCACGAGGACGCAGTAATAATGCGCGCGCCGATCGTCGATACCGCGCAGCGCATCGATCAGCGCAGCGTTGTTCCGCGCATCGGACTTGGGCTCGCCGGCGAAACGTGCGCTGCGCACGCCGGGCGCGCCGCCAAGCGCATCGACACAGATGCCCGAGTCGTCGGCCAGCGCGGGAAGGCCGCTTTTCGCGCACGCGTGGCGAGCCTTCGCGAGCGCATTCTCGATGAACGTCGCGTGCGGCTCGTCGGCCTCGTCGATATCGAGCTCTGATTGCGGAGCTACTTCGAAGCCGAGCGGCTCGAGCAGCCTGCGGAACTCGCGCAACTTGCCGGCGTTGCTCGATGCGAGGACGAGCCGCTTGCTCACGACGCGAGCGCTGCGCGCTGTGCCTCGTGCAATCGCGCGATACCACGCTCGGCGAGCGACAGCAGCGCGTCGAATTCTGGTCGCGTGAATGGCTTGCGCTCAGCGGTGCCCTGGACTTCGACGAGACCGCCGGAGCCGACCATCACGACGTTCATGTCGGTGTCGCAGCCGGAATCCTCGGTGTAGTCGAGGTCGAGCAGCGGCTCGCCATTGACGACACCTACTGACACGGCCGCGACGCGATCGCGCAGCGGCTCGCCGGGTAGCGCCCGACGTGCCCTGCACCACGTGATCGCGTCGACGAGCGCGACATACGCGCCAGTGATCGATGCGCAGCGCGTGCCGCCATCCGCCTCGAGCACGTCACAGTCGATGCGGATCGTCCGCTCGCCAAGTGCCGCGAGATCGACCACTGCGCGCAGCGAGCGACCGATCAGCCGCTGGATTTCCTGCGTACGGCCGGACTGCTTGCCGTCGGCGGCTTCGCGTCGCGTGCGCGTGTTCGTTGCGCGCGGCAACATGCCGTACTCGGCCGTGAGCCAGCCTTGACCCTTCCCTTTCAGGAACTGCGGCACGCCTTCCTCGACGCTTGCCGTGCAGAGCACACGTGTGCGCCCCGCTTCGATCAGCACCGAGCCTTCGGCCTGTGACGTGAAACGGCGCGTGATCGTCAATGCGCGCAACTCGTCGGCGCGACGACCGCCCGCCCGCGGATGAGGCATTGAATTGCGTTCGATCGTCATCGCGTTCATGTTGTCAGCGTTCGATTATATGCCGCGGCTTGCATACTCACGCTGCGACGGTCGCTGCATCGATCGCGAACCGGCGCGGCGTCCAACCGGTTGTTGCGCTGAGTGAAGTGGGGTCGACTTCGAGCGATCCCGTCAGCCGCGCGATCGCATCGCGCTGACCGGCGAGCGCTCCAGCGATGCGCAACAGTGGAACCGGTATCGACACGATTCGCGGCTCGACGCGAAGCGCACCCGCGATCGCGCGCACGAGGGTCTTCGTCGATACGCTGTCCGCATCGGCGACGAAGTGAACGCCGTCAACGCTTCGTGCATCGATCGTCGCATCGAGCGCATCGAGCAGGTTCTCGAGGCCGAGCAGCGAGCGCCGGTTGTCGATCGCGCCTATTGGAAGCAGCCGGCGATTGCGCACGGCATCAACGAGTGAGCGAAAGTTGCCGCGCGCGCCGGGCCCGTAGACGAGGGGCAGGCGCAGCACGACGATTTCAAGCGAGGCTCGGGCCGCAATGTCGAGCAGCGCCGCTTCCGCCGCCGCCTTGCTCCTCGCATACGCATCGTGCGGTGCCGGTGCATCGCCGACGCGGAACGGGCGCCCGCGCAGCGTCGCCTCACCGTTGACCTTGACGGTACTCGCGAAGATCAGGCGCCGAACGCCCGCGGCAGCCGATGCCTCCGCGAGCCGCCGCGTCGCAAGCTCATTCGCGTCGCGGTAAACGGCATCGAACGTCGCCGCCGTCTCGCCGCGAACATGCGCGCGTCCGGCGAGATGCACGACCGTCGTGACGCCGGCGAGCGCTTGCGCGAGCTCAGCCGTTTCGACACGCGCGAGATCAGCGGCGACGTTGTCGCGACGATCGTCCTGCGACGCGCGGGTGAAGCTCCGCACGACGCGCCCGTTCAAAGCGGCACGCTTGCAGAAGGCGCGGCCGATGAAGCCGGCAGCGCCGGTGACGGCGACGAGCGACCCGCTCATGGTTCAGTCACGGACTCGGTGCGCTGCTGATGGCCTCGGCCCATTGCGCTCGCCCGCGGTGCTCATAGCGGCCTCATTGTGTTATGGCGCAGCGCGCAACGCCCACGCGTCGGCCGCGGCTACTCGCATCGCGCCGCCCCCTTCGGGCCTCGGCTCGCTACGCTCGCCCGCGATGCTCATAGCCACCGCCACCCATGCTTCGAATAGAACTTGAATGCGCTGCCGATGAACCACAGCACGTGTCGCGTGCCCTTGCCGGAAGCGCCACCGCCGTGGTGGACGATGTTGACGCTCGGCACATACGCGTTGCGCGCAACCTCGTTTAAGCGAACGCTCCAGTCGAAATCCTCGAAATACAGGAAGAATCTCGGATCGAAGCCACCGGTGCGATCGATCGCCTCGCGCCTTGCGAGCACGAATGCGCCCGACATCACAGGAACGCCGATCGCGTCGCGCGGCGGTTCGACGTCGACGACATCGCGCATCTCGTAGCGCGCGAGCCGCTCGTCGAACAGGCGGCGAATCGATTTCGGCGCGAAGCCGCGCAGCGCAAGATCGAATACGGCCGGATAGCGCTTGCACAAATACTGCCGCTTTCCTTGCGCGTCGACGACCGCGGGTGCAAGCGCGCCAACTTCCGGATGCGCATCGAGCCAGCCGACGCCATTGACGAGCGCATCGGCAGCGAGCTCGGCATCGGGATTCAGCACCAGGTGATAGTCGGCGCCGGTGCCGTGCAGCACGAGGTTGTGCGCAGCACCGTAGCCGATGTTCGCATGGCCGTGCAGGAACATCACGTGCACCGGCTGATCCGCGAATCGGGCTCGCCCGAGCTCGATCACGCGCTCGGCGATGCCGCGATCGCCGCTGTTGTCGATCAGCGCGAGATGCACGGTCTTCAGCACCCGCGCATCCTGGGCAGCCTCGATCGCGATGCCGAGTGTATCGAGTGTCCGCTCGAGCAGCGGCAGGTCGGGCTGATAGGTGACGACGCTGACCTGGAGCGAGGACGGCAGCACGAATCGACCGGGTACCGAATTGACCGCGTACTAAAATGGTGCGACAGCATACATCGCACGTCGGATCCTCGACGTCGCGTCGAGGGGACTGCCATGTCGTCATCCGTTTCATCCAGCGCTGCGCTGCAGTCCGCTGCAGCAATGTCCGCTGCGCGTGATCCCGCCGACCGCTACGACGCAACCGCGCTGCGCGCGTACGCGAACGCGTTGCTGTTGCGCGTTGGCGTCCGTGACGACATCGCAGCCGACGTCGCCGCGGTGCTCGTCGATGGCGACCTGATGGGACATACGACGCATGGGCTCGCGCTGCTCGCCGACTATCTGAAGCAGCTGACGGAAGGGCGAATGGCCAAATCCGGCGCGCCTGCAATCGTGCACGCAGCGACCGTTGCACAAACCTGGGACGGGCAACGGCTGCCGGGTCCCTGGCTCGCTTTGCGCGCGCTCGATACGGCGCTCGCGATGGCGGGGATGCACGGAACCGGTACCGTCGTCATCCGCCGCTCGCATCACATCGCGTGTCTCGCGGCTTATCTCAAGCGCGCAACCGATCGCGGCGCGATGGCACTCGTCTATTGCAGCGATCCGTCAAACCACAGCGTTGCGCCGTTCGGGGCTGTTACGTCGGTGTTCACGCCCAATCCGTTCGCGGTCGGCATTCCGACCTCGGGCGACCCAATCCTGATCGACGTTTCCGCGAGCTACACGACCAATGGCATGACGAGCCGGCTCTACAAGGCAGGCGAGACGCTCGCGCACCCTTGGCTGCAGGACGCGCACGGCAATGCGACGCGCGATCCGGCGGTGCTGTTCGGCGACCCGAAGGGCACGCTATTGCCGCTTGGCGGGCTCGAGGCGGGTCACAAGGGATTTGGACTCGCACTGCTCGTCGAGGCGCTGACTGCGGGCCTCGCGGGACACGGTCGCGCCGATCCCTCCGAAGGATGGGGCGCAACGGTGTTCGTGCAGGTTCTCGATCCTCATGCGTTCGGCGGCGCGAGCGCGTTCGCGCGACAGATGGACTGGCTCGTGGCCGCGTGTCACGACGCGAAGCCCCGGCCTGGCGGACCGAAAGTCCGGCTGCCGGGTGAGCGTGGACTTGCCGTGCTTCGCGAGCAGAGTGCTGCCGGCGTCGCGCTCTATCCGTCGATCATGCCTACGCTTGCACCATGGGGGCAGAAGCTCGGCGTCACGCCACCGACTTCGCTCCGGCCGCCTCAATCGCCTTCCGCGGATTGACGAGCGTGCGGCGTCCATCGGACGTCTTGTCAGCCGTGTCGCGAATCAGCTTGATGACGTCGGCCGGCGTGAGCTTCGGATTGACGGCGAGGATCTTCGCGGCGAGGTTTGCAACCTGCGGCGATGCCATCGACGTACCCGATTCCGCCAGCTTGTCGCCGCCCGGGATGACGCTCTCGACCTGATAGCCGTTCGCGTGCACGACGACGGTCGGGCCGTAGCTCGTGAACGACGCCTCGTCTCCAGCCTTGTCCACCGCGCCGACCGCCATCAGGTTGGGCAGCACGATGCCGGCCGGGATGTCCTCGATGAAGGATGCATCTTCGTCGCTGTTGCCGGCCGCGGTGATGAAGAGCACATTGGGCGCGCTCTCGAATGCCTTCGTCAGCGCCGCTTTCTGAATCTCGAAGTACTCGCGCGCAATCGTTTTCCGCTCGTCGGGCGTCTTGCCGATGTTGCAAAGCTCGAGCGCTTCCTCGAAGCCCTTGACGCTGCCGCCCCAGCTCATGTTGACCACCCGAACGTTGTGCCGCTTGAAGAAGTCGACGTAAGCCTGCTGGTTGCGCGCATCGCGTTCGGCGAGCTCGCGCGTCGGGCAAGGGTCGGGCAACATGTGCCAATCGAATTCGATGCGGCCGACAACGAGGCGTGCATAGGGATTGCCCGCCATCGTGATGCCGGCCACGTGCGTGCCGTGCATCCAGTTGCCGGCAAGTCCGAGCTCCTCGAACGCAGGCTTGTACTCGTCGGGTTTCAGCGTCGAAAGGTATTGCTTGACCTCGCTCGCTTCCGGGCTGTCGATGTTCGACTGCAGATCCGAGAAGCCCTTCAACCGAGATTTCATCCGCGGAATGCGGCTTTGCAACTCCGCCGGGATTGGCTGCAGCGCGCCAGTCGCCGGTTTCGCATACCGATCGAACGCGATCACTGCGGGATCGCTGCTGTCCTTCACGAGACGATCGGCGAAGAGCGTTGTATCGACGCCGCCATCCCATACGGCGACGTTCACGGGCGAATACGGTTTGCCTGGGGGCAAAGCGACGTTGCGCGCCGCCCAGATGTCCGGCTTGTCGACGTTGTGCGCAGTGAGGTAGCGGCCGTAGGTGTTGACGAGTGTCGCTTTGAGCGGCAGCGAAGCCGTCAGTCGATAGCGCGCATTGACGAGCACCGGTGCAAGATCGGACGACAGCGCGCCTGCCTTGTCGACGGTCGGCTGCACGACGGTTCGCGCATAACCGAGCGTCAGCGCCTCGCTGATGATTTCCGCGGCCGCCTTCGCTTCCTTGACCTCGTTCTGGACGACCTCGTACGGCATCTTCGCGAGATCGGCGTCGATCAGCCGCCCGACTTCGGCGCGATACGCATCGGACGTTCGATTGCCCGCACTGCGTTGCGCGCCCACCATCGCGCGCAGCTGCAGGCCCGACATCAGCTTGTCGGCTGGCTTTTCCTGCAGCTCCTTGACGCGCGCCGCGCGCTTGAGTGCCGAATCGAGGTTGCCTTCCAGGAAATCGAGCTGCGTCAGCTCGCCTTCGATCTGCCGAAGCGTGGCGCGATCGTCGATCTGGTAGCCGGCGAGCACCGATTCGGCATCTCGCCTGACGTCGGCCGCGAAGCGACGAAACTTCGCGTCGTCCCGAATGACGTCCTCCACACTGCCATCGATCTTGTACGTGAAGCGCGGAAGATCGGCGGCCTTCTCGATCCGCGGTTTCCCCTGGGCAGAGGCGACAGTCGACAAGCCAAGGGCAATGACGAGCGCAAGCAATCGAATCGACACGAAGCGGTCCTCCGTCGGATGTAAGCCTCAAGCCCGCTCGTGGCAGGCGAGGCGATGGGACCCGCATTCTAGGCCAGCGCCCGCAAGGGCGGCGGACCCCCGATCGGACGCCGCCGCGGCCGACCGGGTGCGTTACGCGAGGATGACGTGCAGCGCCGCGCGGGCGGGCAACAGCGCCAGCAACGCGACGAAAAGCCACGCCCAAACCGCCGGATCGGCAAGAGGAGACGGATTGCGACCAGTGGGACGGTCGTGCTCGAGCGAATGATTCATGACGATGAGTGATTCGATGACGCCGTGGTTCGCGGCCGATGCGGCAGTGTCGCCCGACGCCGCTGACCGATCGCTGACCGATTTCAGCCGCGCACACCCGCGGCGACGCGGAGGATCCCGCAAAGATCGCGACGGCGCTCGATCGCGGTGAAAGCGGCATCCTCGAGCAGCGCCTTCACCGCATCGGCCTGGTCGTAACCGTGCTCGACGACGAGCGCGCCGCCGGGCACGAGGTACTGACCGGCCGACGCGATGATGGTTCGCAAGGCATCGAGGCCGTCGGCGCCCGATACCAGCGCGCTCATGGGCTCGAATCGGACGTCACCCTCCTCGAGATGCGCGTCGCCGGCGGCGACGTAGGGTGGGTTGCTGACGATTGCGTCGAACCGCTCGTTGGGCGGCAACCCGTCGAACCAGGCGCCCCGCACGAATTCGATCGCGTGCTGCCCGAGCTTCCGCGCGTTGTCGCGCGCGATGGCAAGCGCTGGTTCGAAGACATCGGTCGCGACGATTCGCGCGCGCGGCCGCTCGTGCGCGAGCGCCAGCGCAATCGCGCCGCTGCCGGTACCAAGGTCGAGCACGCGGACGTCGCGGTCCTGCGGCAGTCGCGCCAGCGCGCACTCGACGAGTGTTTCCGTTTCGGGGCGCGGGATGAGGACTGCCGGGTCGACTGCGAGCGTCAATCCCCAGAATTCGCGTCGCCCCGTCATGTACGCGACGGGCTCGCCGTCGCGGCGTCGCGCCGCGAGCCGTGCGAAAGCATCAGCGTCGACGCGCTCGACGACGTCGGTGGCGTGCGCGGCAAGCCACGCGCGATCGCGTCGCAGCACGTGAGCGAGCAGCACTTGCGCATCGATCGGTGCGAGCGCGGACTGCGCGAGCGCGCGGCGAACGGTAACCGGATCAGGCATGCCGGCGAGGCCGAGACATTGCGTCCGATGATCGCTGCGGCCACTCGGGCTGCCACTTTGGATCGCGAACCGTCTCGAACATGCGCACTGCGCGGCCGTAATAATGACCCCAGCCAATGTCCGTCAGGCCGATCTTCAGCAACACGCGCTGCGACGCCACATTGGCCGGATGCGTGACACCCACGATCCGCTGCAATCCGAGGTCGTCGAAGCCGTAGCGAACGAGTTCCCGGGCACCCTCGGTCGCGTAGCCGCGACCCCACGCACCGTGGCGCAGCCGATAGCCGACTTCGACGTCAGCAGTCCCGGGAATGTATTTCAGCGCGAACCAGCCGACGAAGTCGCCGGTGTCGCGACGCGTCGCGCGCCATGTGCCAAGGCCCGGATAGAGTGCATAAGCGTGCGGCAATCGCTTCATCACCGCGTCGATCTCATTGCGCGTCGACAGGCGGCCGCTCCCGATGTAGCGCATGACACGCGGATCGGAGTCGAGCTCGTACAGCTCGTTCGCGTGATGCGGCGTGATGTCGTGCAACGCGAGGCGCAGCGTCAAGAGCCACGGCGCCGGATCGCGCTCGGTGCCTCGCGCGCCGGCTTTCATTCCTCGGCGAGTGTTGCGAGCTGCTCGGCCTGGAATTCCTGCGCGAGCGCACCGATCAGCTCGTCGAGATCGCCGTCGATGATCGAATCGATCTTGTACAGCGTGAGGTTGATCCGATGATCGGTTACGCGACCCTGCGGAAAGTTGTACGTGCGTATCCGCTCGCTGCGATCGCCGGAGCCGATCAGGCTCTTGCGGTGCGCCGCTTCCTTCTGCTGCCGCTCGTGCCGCTCCTTGTCGACGAGCCGTGACGCGAGCACGGCCATGGCCTGCGCGCGGTTGCGATGCTGCGACCGATCGTCCTGACATTCGACGACGATGCCCGTCGGCAGGTGCGTGATCCGCACGGCCGAATCGGTCTTGTTGACGTGCTGGCCACCCGCACCCGACGCGCGAAACGTGTCGATGCGCAGGTCGGCCGGGTTGATGGTGATGTCGGCGACCGGATCGGCCTCGGCCAGCACCGCAACCGTGCACGCCGACGTGTGGATGCGTCCCTGCGCCTCCGTTTCGGGGACACGCTGAACGCGATGCCCGCCCGATTCGAACTTCAATGCCGCGAATGCGCCGGTGCCGACGATGCGCGCGACGATTTCGCGGTAGCCGCCGAGGTCGGACGGCGATTCCGAGACGACTTCGACGCTCCAGCGCCGCCGCTCCGCGTAGCGTGCGTACATCCGAAACAGCGCTGCCGCGAACAGCGCCGATTCCTCGCCGCCGGTGCCGGCCCGAATCTCGACGAACACGTTGCGCTCGTCACTTGGATCCTTCGGCAGCAGCATCGCCTGCAGCTCGCCTTCGAGCGTACCAATCCGCGATTCGGCGGCGCGACGTTCAGCTTCAGCGTAATCGCGCATCGATGGATCGTGCGCGAGCTCGACGGCCGTCGCGAGATCCGCCTCTGCCATGCCGAACTCGCCGAAGCGCGCGACAACGGGATCGATCTCGGCGCGCTCGCGCGACCACGCCTTGTAGCGGTCGAGATCGCGCGTCGCGTCCTCGGCCGCGAGCAGCGCGTCGAGCTCCGCGAGACGCGCGCTCAACTGGTCGAGCTTTAGGCGAAGCGATTGTTTCACGCGATGCGGAGAGTTGGAAAACGGTTAGGCGAAGCAAAGAGCCGCAACGGGATGACACTCGTTCGAGGGCTTCGGCACGACGCGAATTGATGCGCGGCGCCGGGCTTTCGAACGTGGCGCTACGATTCGGCTGCGGGGCCGGACTCGGGAAAACCGTAAATGCGCGCGAAGAGCGCCGTCAACTCGGCGCGCTCCGCTTCGCCGGCGGTGTTGAGGGCGGCGAGCGATGGATGCAGCAGCTTGCTCGTCAAGCCGCGCGCGAGCGCATCGAGCACGTCGGCCGGTGGCGCGCCTGCGGCGAGCATTCGCTGCGCGCGCTCGAGCTCCGCGCTGCGCAGCGTCTCGTGATGCGACGACAGCGCCGCGATCGTCGGCACGACGTCGCGGCCGCGCAGCCAATGGAGGAAGTGGGCTGTCTGGCCGGCGATCATCTGCTCGGCTTGCACGACCGCTTCGCGGCGGATCTGCAGGTTGTCCTTGACGATCGCCGCGAGGTCGTCGACGCTGTAGAGGAATACATCGTCGAGCGTCGATACTTCGGGCTCGACATCGCGCGGAACGCCCAGGTCGACGATCAGCACCGGCGCGTGCCGGCGTTGGCGAACGACCCGCTCGAGCGTTCCCTTGCCGATGATCGGCAGCGTGCTCGCCGTGCACGTGACGATGACGTCGAATTGTGCGAGCCGCTCAGTGAGCTCCGTCAACGTGATCGCGTCAGCGCCAAAGCGCGCGGCAAGATTGCTGCCGCGCTCGAGCGTCCGGTTGGCGACGCTGATCGATCGCGGCTTGCGCGCGGCAAAGTGCGTCGCGGCGAGCTCGATCATCTCGCCGGCTCCGACGAGCAGCAGCCGCTGATCCGAAAGCGATGGGAAGATGCGCTCGGCGAGCTTGACGGCAGCGGCCGCCATCGAGATCGATGCGCTGCCGATGTCGGTGTTGGTCCGCACGTCCTTGGCGACGGCGAACGTCCGCTGGAACAATCGATTCAGCACGAGCCCAAGCGTTCCCGCCGCATCGGCCGCGCGCACCGCCTGTTTCATCTGGCCGAGAATCTGCGGCTCACCGAGCACCTGCGAGTCGAGCCCACTGGCAACGCGAAACGCATGCGCGACGGCACGATCGGCATCCAGCGTGTACGTGTATGGCGCAAGCGCGGCCGCCGGCAGATTGCGCGCGCCTTCGAGCCAGCGCGCGACCGCTTCCGGCGCACCGCCATGAAAGTACACCTCGGTGCGATTGCACGTCGAGAGGATCGCCGCTTCCTTGACCATCCGGCGCGACGTGAGCTCACGCAGCGCGCCCGGCAGCGTGTCCGGCGCGAACGTCACGCGCTCGCGTACGTCGAGCGGCGCAGTCGTGTGATTGAGTCCGAGCGTGTAGAGCGACATGAATGGCAATGCGATGGGGCGTGCTTGCCCAGTGCGGTTTGCCGCTGATTTTACCGCAGCGCCGGGTGTAAGCGCCCCGCAACCCCTTGATTTACGTCAACGCCGGGGTGTGGCACACACCGCTCATGCCTTGATGAACGCCTGCCTGCCACCGAGCCAACGATCGAGATGGGCCGCGGCCGATGTCGGATCGAGCCGGATGAGATCGTCGGCGGCATCGCGCGCCTGCTCGATCAGCGCGACATCGCGCTCGATGTCGGCGAAGCGAAGCATCGGCACCCCCGACTGCCGCGCGCCGAGAAACTCACCGGGTCCGCGGATCAACAAATCCTGCCGCGCGATCTCGAATCCATCGGTCGTCTCGAACACGACCTTGAGCCGCTGCTTCGCCGTGTCGGTCAGCGGATCCTCGAACAGCAGCACGCATATGCTGTCGTCCGCACCGCGGCCGACGCGGCCGCGCAATTGATGCAACTGCGCGAGACCGAAGCGTTCCGCGTGCTCGATGACCATGATCGACGCGCGCGGAACGTCGACGCCGACTTCGATGACGGTCGTTGCGACGAGCACGTGAATGTCGCCGGCCACGAACGCCTGCATCGTCGCCGCCTTTTCGTCGGGCTTCATCCGGCCGTGCAAGAGGCCGACACGAATCGACGGCATCGCAGCAAATGCGCTCGTCAACTCGGCGTGCAACGCGACGGCCGTTTGCAGCTCGAGCTTTTCCGACTCCTCGATCAGCGGACAAACCCAGTACACCTGCCGGCCATCGCGACACCCTTTGCCGATCCAGTCGATGATCTCCGCGCGCCGTTTCTGGCTGACGAGCCTCGTCGTCACGGGCGTTCGACCCGGCGGCATTTCGTCGAGCACCGACACGTCGAGGTCGGCGTAGAACGTCATCGCCAGCGTTCGCGGTATTGGGGTCGCACTCATCATCAGCTGATGCGCATCGGCGAGCCCCTTGTCGCGCAGCGCGAGTCGCTGGGCAACGCCGAAGCGATGCTGCTCGTCGACGATCGCAAGGCCAAGCTGCGGCATCGCGACACCTTCCTGGAACAACGCGTGCGTGCCCACGGCGAACGACGCATGGCCGCTCGCGATCGCTTCCTGGGCGCTGCGGCGCTGCTTTGCCGGCAGTGAGCCCGACAACCAGGCGATCTCGATGCCAATGCCGGAAAGCCACGCTTGCAGCTTGCGGAAGTGCTGCTCGGCGAGAAGCTCGGTCGGCGCCATGAACGCGACCTGCCGGCCGCTCTCGATCGCCTGCAGTGCTGCAAGGGCGGCAATTACCGTCTTGCCCGATCCGACATCGCCTTGCAAAAGGCGCTGCATCGGCATCGCACGCCGAAGATCGTGGCCGATCTCGCGCCACACGCGTTGCTGCGCGCGTGTCAGCTTGAAGCCGACGCGATCGAGCAGCGCGCGCGTCAGCGTTCCGGTGCCGGTCAGGACGGGTGCGCGACGCGCGGAACGCGCGCTGCGATGCGCCTTCAGCGACAACTGCTGCGCGAGCAATTCGTCGAATTTGAGCCGTGTCCAGGCGGGGTGTGAGCGCGAGTCGAGCGCGCGTTGGGTGAGCGGCGACAAGCGCGGCGGCGGCGTGTGCAGGAACCTGATGGCGTCGCCGAATTTCCAGAAGCCGCGGCGGCGAACGAAATCCTCGGGCAGCGTCTCGGCGAGACGTGCCGGATCGGCGGCCAGCGCGCGCTCGATCACCTTGCGCAGCGCATCCTGTGAAAGTCCGGCAGTCGTCGGATACACCGGCGTCAGGCGATCGGGCAGCGGCGCACCGGCTGCGGCCACACTGAATTGCGGGTGCACGATCTCCGGACCGAAATAGCCGTCGCGCACATCGCCGAACACGCGCACACGCGTACCGACGGTGAGCGCCTTCTGATGGCTCGGATAGAACGAGAAGAAACGCAACACGAGCGTCGCATCGCCGCGCTCGGGATCTTTCAGCAGGCAGACGAACTGGCGGCGCGGCCGGTACTGGATCTCCGCACTGGCGACGATGCCCTCAGTCTGCACCGTCTCGCCCGATCGAACTTCGGCGAGCGGACGAAGCTGGGTCCGATCCTCGTAGCGCAACGGCAGGTGCAGCACGAGATCCGCCTCGCGCAGCACGCCGATTCGCGCGAGCTTCTCGGCGAGCGCTTCGCCCGGCTTGGCGCGCTTGGTAGCTGCGCGCTCAGGCAATTGCTTACGCCCTGGAATATCGCCTCTTTACGACTTGACGAGCGTCGCCTCGACTTCGATCCGCGCGCCGCGCGGCAATCCGGCAACTTGATATGTCGCGCGTGCCGGATAAGGCTCGTGGAAATACGTCGCCATAATCTCGTTGACCTTCGCGAAGTCGCCGAGGTCGCTCAGCAGGATCGACAGCTTGACGATGTCGTTCAACGTGGCGCCCGCTGCGGCAGCCACGGCGCGCAAGTTCTTGAACACCTGATGCGCCTGCGCGTCGATGCCTTCGACGAGCTGACCCGTCGCAGGATCGAGCGGAATCTGACCCGACATGTACAGTGTGTTTCCGGCGAGTATCGCCTGCGAATAAGGGCCGATCGCCGTCGGTGCGTCGGGAGAACGGATCACTTGCTTGGCCATGGCGTGCTCCATAGGTGAAACACGAGTTTAGCAGCGGCTCGTCCCGACCGCTGCGGTCGCATAGCTCTTGCAGCGGAACGAAATGACGCTTCGTTGACTCTGCACGACGAAGGCCACCGCAATTCGATTGGAAACCCCATGACGAGGCAACGGCGCGGCGACGCGATGCGCGAAATCCACGACGGCTTCGTTCGCGTACGCGGTGCACGCGAGCACAACCTGCGCAACGTCGACGTCGACATTCCACGCGACGCGCTCGTCGTGTTCACCGGCGTGTCGGGCTCGGGAAAATCGTCGCTCGCGTTCGGAACGCTGTACGCAGAAGCGCAGCGCCGCTATCTCGAATCGGTGGCGCCGTACGCACGGCGGCTCTTTCACCAGATGGGCGTGCCCGCGGTCGATTCGATCGATGGCTTGCCGCCTGCGGTCGCGCTGCAGCAGCAACGCGGCACGCCGACGACGCGCTCGTCGGTGGGCAGCGTGACGACGCTGTCGAACCTCTTGCGAATGCTGTATTCGCGCGCCGGCGACTATCCATCACGGCAGCCGTTGTTGTACGCGGAATCGTTCTCGCCCAATACGCCCGAAGGTGCATGCCCGACGTGCCACGGGCTCGGTCACATCTACGAGGTCACCGAAGCATCGATGGTCCCCGATCCATCACTAACGATTCGCGAGCGCGCTGTCGCAGCGTGGCCGGTTGCGTGGCAGGGCCAGAACCTGCGCGACATCCTGACGACGCTCGACATCGACATCGACGTGCCGTGGCGCGAGCTGCCCAAGAAGACACGCGACTGGATCCTGTTCACCGACGAGCAGCCGACGGTCCCCGTCTACGCCGGCTTCGACCGTGCGGAAGTCAAGCGCGCGCGCAAGCGCAAGGAAGAGCCGAGCTACATGGGCACGTTCACCGGCGCGAGGCGCTATGTGCTGCATACGTTCGCGCACTCGCAGAGCGCGATGATGAAACGCCGCGTTGCACGGTTCATGGTCGGCACCGTGTGCTCGACCTGTAACGGCAGACGCCTGCGGCGCGAATCGTTGTCCGTCACCTTTGCGGGTGTCGACATTGGAGAGATGTCGCGCATTCCGCTCAAACAGCTCGGCGAAATCTTCCACCCGTTTGCGACCGGTGTTGCGCCATCGCTCGCAAAGCTCACGCAAGCGCACCCGGAAAAGGCCGAGGTCACGCGGCGTATCACCGAGGAAGTCTGTGCCCGGCTTTCGGTGATGCTCGACTTGGGCCTTGGCTACCTGACGCTCGAGCGAAGCACGCCGACGCTGTCGCCGGGCGAGCTGCAGCGACTGCGGCTCGCGACCCAGGTGCACTCGAACCTCTTCGGCGTCGTCTACGTGCTCGACGAGCCGTCCGCGGGCCTGCATCCCGCCGACACGGAAGCACTGCTGCGTGCGCTCGATCGGCTGAAGGCGCTCGGCAATTCGCTGTTCGTCGTCGAGCACGAGATGGATGTCATTCGTCATGCCGACTGGATCGTCGACGTCGGTCCGGCGGCCGGTGAGCACGGCGGTGAAATCCTCTACAGCGGACCAACGGCGGGGCTCGAATCGGTTGCCGCATCGAGCACGGCACCGTTCCTGTTCGGCAGACGCGCGCTTGCGGCGCGCGAGCCGCGGCCCGCGTCCGGCTGGTTGCGACTGCGCGGTGCAACGCGCAACAACCTGCACGATCTTGCCGTCGATTTTCCGCTGGGTGCGTTCACGAGCGTCACCGGGATTTCGGGCTCCGGCAAATCGACGCTCGTGAGCCAGGTGCTCGTCGACGTGGTCGCAGCAGCGCTTGGTCACGATCTGGACGACGATGACGATAACGACGAGCTGCAACGGTCGGATTCGCGCGTGTCGATCGGCCGCATCGTCGACGGCATGCAGTCGATCAAGCGCCTGATCCGCGTCGATCAAAAGCCGATCGGCCGCACACCGCGCTCGAATCTCGCGACTTACACGGGACTTTTCGATCACGTGCGCGCGTTGTTCGCGCGGACGAAGGACGCACGCGCACGCCGGTACGACGCCGGACGCTTCTCGTTCAATGTCGCGAAGGGGCGCTGCCCGCATTGCGAGGGCGAGGGCTTCGTCATGGTCGAGCTCCTGTTCCTGCCGAGCGTCTATACGCCGTGCCCGACGTGCCACGGCACGCGCTTCAATGCGAAGACGCTCGAGGTCCGCTATCGCGATCGCAACATCGCCGAAGTTCTCGGAATGACCGTCGACGGCGCATCCGAATTCTTTGCCGATGCGACCAACGTGAGCCGCTCGCTCGATGTGCTACGCGAAGTAGGACTCGGCTATCTTCGCCTGGGCCAGCCCGCGACGGAGCTGTCCGGCGGCGAGGCGCAACGGATCAAGCTCGCGACGGAGCTGCAGCGCGCCGGTCGCGGCAATGCGCTGTACATCCTCGACGAGCCCACGACGGGTCTGCATCCCGCTGACGTCGATCGGTTGCTGCGGCAGCTGCAGCAGCTCGTCGACGCTGGAAACACCGTCATCGTCGTCGAGCACGACATGCGCGTGATCGCGTCGAGCGACTGGGTGATCGACATGGGGCCGGGGGCGGGTGCCGAAGGCGGGCAAATCGTCGCGGCCGCGACGCCGGACGACTTGCGCAACGTCAGCGCCAGCAAGACGGCGCCGTATCTGCGGTTGCAGGCGGAAGCTTGACGATTGCTGCGCAGAATTCGCGTCGTGGGGGTAGCGACGTCGCGAGCGCCGCGCCGTCGTGATGAGCCGTTGCCATCGTTTTGCCCGGTGTACGCGGGGGCGATATAATGCCCAGTCGTGGGGACGTAGCTCAGCTGGGAGAGCGTCGCGTTCGCAATGCGAAGGTCGGGAGTTCGATCCTCCTCGTCTCCACCACTTCGACGCCGGTTTCACACTCTCAGCTCGGCTTCCGCAATGCAAGCGTGTGCTGTCCGCACACGTCCCCGATATCCTCGACGAACTCCAGCCCGGCTTTAGCGACAAGCTCCTCGAAGTGGGCCATTTCGTAATCCGCGCGATGCTCCGAGCCTGAAAATCGCTCGCCTTCGAGCGGACGATCGTGGAACGAGACGACCGCGACTCCGCCGCGCTTCAGCACGCGATTGATTTCACGCATGTACGCGGCCGCATCGTCCGGATAGAGGTGCGTGAAGAGCGACGCCGCATAGATGACATCGACGTCGCCATCGGCCGCGGGGAATCGCGCCGTCTCGCACGTCAACGCGCCCTCAGGGTTGTAGCGCTCGGTACGCACGTCGAGATGGTGGAACCTGAACCGATCTCCGTGAAGCTCGCCGAAGAAGCGATTGCACCAATCGATATAAGGTGCGAACACGTCGAAGCCGGTGAAGCGTGCCACGTGCGGGTTATTGACGAGCATTCGCGCCGTGCGTCCGCAGCCGCAGCCGACATCGACGACATGGCTGCCGGGACCGATGTAGCGCGTCAGCAATTGCGCCCATGCATCGGCGACGAAGAAGAAGTTGTCAACGCTCGCTGCGCCGATGTGCAGCATCATCCGCTCGTTCGGCAGCGGGAGCACGTGCTTCCAGCGACCGCCGTATCCCAGGTGCCAGCGCGTCGCGTCGTCGTTGGTTGGCATCGACAGGTCGCGCGGGGGTGGCGGTCGTGGAAAGTCTTCGTCGACCCCATCGATCAGCACGCGTTGCGCGCGCATTCGAGCAAGCGTCTTGATGAGCGCCGTCGAGATTCCGTGCTCTTTCCATACGCGCCGAAAGAGGGCGAGTCCGTTCACGCGGACGCGCCTTGGATCGGCAGGGCGATCAGTCTGGGCTGCGCTCCGAAGATGAGCGGCCGCTGCGGCTGCGTTGCGGGTAAAAACCGTCGAACCAATCGTCAGCCGTTTCGGTGGTGTGTAACGGGCCGTATAGCCCGTGAGTGACATCTTCGACGAAACGCGCCACCCAGTCGTGCCGCGGTCCGCCAACATAGGAACGCCGATTGCCCGCGGCGAGCCCAACGACGGTGACCGCGTAATCGTGCGCCCAGTGATTATCGTTCACGGCTGCGACAGGACGATGCACGCTTAGAACAAAATCCTCGTGACGCAAGCCATGGCGCGTCAACGCGCTCTCGAAGTCCTGTTTCTCGCCAACCTGCTCCATCGACCTGCAATCACCGGAACATCGAACGCTCATCGCTGCCTCCCGAACTGGCGGGAGCATAGACGGTCGACGGCGCAATCGTGTCGATCCGGACCAACTTCCCGGCACTGGCATTAGACCGATTCGTTCTAATCGCGCGACGGCACTCGTCCGACGCCAGGAATCTTGATCGCTGGATGAAGCACATCGATGCCAGCGACGAGGCCGAACAGGTTGATCTCGATGCCTTCGACGCGCGCCAGCATGACGCCAATGATTCCGCCAAACGACAGCTGCCAGCCGGTACCGCTCGGCGCTCGCGCGACCGGATTGCGTAACGGCAAATAGTCTTTGCCAATTGCCAGCGGCGGCAGATCGAGCACGAGTTCGGGAATCGCACGGCCGACGTGCGCGACGAACGTGTTGCTGTTGGGTCCAGGCCACGCGCTATACACGGTCGTAAATGGATACGACGCGGCGGCCCCCGGGAGCCGCGCGATGATCGCCGCGGCACGCTCGCCCCGAATGTCCTCGAGAAGTGTCGGTTTGGCGCCGTACCATTCGGCATCGGGCGCGCCGCTGTCGCTGATCGACAGCCCCGAGCGTCCCGCATACATTCGCCAGCCGATCACTTCGTAGCGCGTGTAACGGTCGGCATCGGCAGGCTTGCCTGCGATCCAGGTGTGGACGGCGAATGCGCCGCGCCAGCCGAACGTGCGGCTCGCGTAGACCTGGACGATCGCCTCGCGATTCTCGGCTGGGTCAGGTGCGAGCCCGGTTGCGCGGTGCGTTGCCGTGCGCCAGTCCCCGCGCATCGACACGTCGCCGAACGCCAGCGTCAGCAGCGGCCCGAGCAGCAGTACCACCACGGCGAGCGCGAGCCATATCATCGCGCGAAGCGTCCGTCGTCCCGCAGTGGCGAACAAACGCGCTGGAGCCGGGCGAATCTCGATCGAATCGGACGCGCGCGTGACGTTCCTTCGATCAGTTCGTTCCGGAAAGAACGATCGCGTCGTCGACACCGAACGAGAGCGATGCGGCTGCGCCTCGGTCGATCGGTTTGCGGACGTCGGCATCGAAGACGAGCAGCTCACCCCACGGCGTGTCCATCACATACTCGATGCGACTGCCGAGATATGCAGCGCGCAGACACGTTGCGGGCAGCACGCCGTTCCCGGCCGTTGTCAGTCGCAACCGGTGCGGACGTATCGCGAGGGTCGCCGGACCCGCCGCAACGCCATCAGCGTTCACCGAAACGGCGACGTTGCCGGCGCGAAATGACGCGCCGTTCGCTGCGCGCGTGAGCTCACCGGTGACGAGGTTCGCATCGCCGATGAAATCAGCGAGGAAGCGACTCGCCGGCGCTTCGTAGAGCTCAGCGGGCGCACCCTGTTGCGCGATCTTTCCGCGATCCATGACGATCACCTGGTCGGATACGGCAAGCGCCTCTTCCTGATCGTGCGTGACATAGATGACGGTCAGGTCGAGCGACTGCTGCAGCTCGCGGATTTCCTGCCGCACGCGGCGGCGCAGTTTCGCGTCGAGGTTCGACAGCGGCTCGTCGAACAGCAGCACGGCGGGCTCGAGCACCAGCGAGCGCGCGACGGCGACGCGTTGTTGCTGTCCGCCCGAGAGCTCGGAGGGCAGCCGCGATTCGAGTCCGCTCAGGCCGAGCATCTTAAGCTTGGCGTGCGCGATGTCGCGCGCTTTCGCCTTGTCCATGCGCATCGACATCGGTCCGTAGCAGACATTGTCGAGCACGTTCATGTGCGGAAACAGCGCGTACGACTGAAACACCATGCTGACATCGCGCTCGTTCGCCGCCCGCTTCGTGACGTCGTTGCCGCCGATAAAAATCCGGCCGGTCGTCACGGGCTCGAGGCCCGCGACCATCCGCAACGTCGTCGTCTTGCCGCAGCCGGAGGGCCCGAGCAACGTCACGAGCTGACCGGGTCGCACCTCGAACGACACGTCGCTGACAGCGGCGACGTCACCATAACGCTTGGTGACGTGCTCGAAAACCACACCGCCTTCTGCCTTCATCGGATCATCACCTTTTGCGCGCGCAGCGTATTGAACCTAGTGCCCAGTGGCCATCACCGCGACGGCGCGCCGACCAAGCTTCGCCTCTCCGACGAGTTTCTGCATGCCGAGCAGTACCGCGAGCATGAACATCATCAGGATCGACGAATAGACGATCGCCAGCGGATATTCACCCGCTTCGACGCGATTGATGATGTAGACCGTCGACAGGTTGTACTTGGCCGTCGCGAGGAAGATCACCGCACTCACGGCCGTCATCGCGTGCGTGAAGCTGAACACGAGCGTCGCGAGGATCGCCGGCCGCAGCAGCGGCATGACCACGCGTGTCAGCGTACGCAATGTCGTCGCGCGCAACGTCGACGACGCCTCGTCGAGCGTCTTGTCGATCTGCGCGAGTGCCGCGACACCGGCGCGAACGCCCACCGGCATGTTGCGGAACACGAAGCACAGCACGAGGATGGCCATGCCACCGGTCAGCTCGAGCGGTGCGACGTTGAACGCGACGATGTACGAGACGCCGATGACGGTGCCCGGCACGGCGAAGCTGACCAGCGTCAGAAACTCGAACGCGCGGCGGCCGGCGAAGCGATGGCGCGTGATCACGTACGCTGACAGGAGCCCGACGAGCGCCGTCAACGGGGCGGCGATCGCCGCGACCTCGATCGTATTGAACAGGCTGTCCCACGCCGAGCCCGAGAACAGCAATCCGCGCGAGGTCCATTCGGCCGCGAAGCCTGCGCCAAGATGCGTGATCGTCGGCGTCATGTCACCGCGGCCGATGTCGCGCACGAATCCGCCGGTAAGGATCACTGCATAACAGACGAGCGTGAACACGATCCATACGGCGGCGATGCCGAAACATGCGAGCCACAGCTTGCGCGGCAGATCGGCCGGCGCGCCGCCGTCGCCCTTCCCACTGACGGTGACGTACGACAGCCGCCCGACCCAGCGCTGCTGCAGGAAGAATGCGAGCAGCGTCAATCCGAGCAGCACCATCGCGAGCACCGCCGCACGACCCGCGTCGTATTGCGCGCCGGCGACTGCAAAGAAAATCTTCGTGGACAGCACGTCGAAATTGCCCGCGAGCACGATCGGATTGCCGAAGTCGGCGAGGCTTTCGACAAATCCGAGCAGAAACGCATTCGCGAGTGCCGGGCGCAAGAGCGGCCAAGTGACGGTGCGAAACACGCGGCCGCGCGACGCGCGCAATGTCTGTGCCGCCTCCTCGAGCGCAGGACTGATCGCACCGAGCGCGCCGAACAGCAGCATGAATGCGACCGGCGTGAA
>Ga0068851_10000239_pt1 | contig 25955 bp, 25 predicted proteins | sample KBSCornC12_FD_66588 | JGI IMG/M metagenome (GOLD analysis project Ga0068851, IMG submission 66588) | Corn rhizosphere microbial communities from Kellogg Biological Station, Michigan, USA - KBS Corn C1-2 | ecosystem: Host-associated > Plants > Roots > Rhizosphere > Soil ...
CATCAATTAGCATTGGGTGTAGCCCAATGCTAAATATGAAGAAAGTGAAGAGGAAAAGAAAATTAAGGTTTGCAAACCAGCGGATACCGCAAGCCTTTATAGTCGGTCAACACAGCTTTAACCTTGCCAACCGACACCGGACTTTCAATCATGAGTGGGATGCGATTACTGTCCGCTGAGATGTAAACATCCATCTTAGTATCCTTATCAAAGAAATGCCCGGAGACTACTTGTGGCCTGATTAGGTTGGTTTGTTGCTTGCCAAGGTTGTGGATCCTGGTCTCTACATTTTTTTCGCGCACCTCAACCTGCAATGGATATTCTTCTTCAACGAAGACTTTGATGTCAAATTTGTCACCGACATTATATTGGTCAAAATTCAAATTCCGGACATTATAAATAATAGAAATCATGTCATGCATGCAGCCGGAAAGATCAGCATCATAATATTTCGTCGGTTTGTCCGGCCATCCTTTGGAAGCATTGACCTTGTTGTGCTTTTGATCAAACATGAATTTATCCCACCACTGGTACTTGCCTTCATGGATATCTCTTGAAAAATATAACGGAAGTAAAGTTTCCTTATCGATTACACTTTCATAATGATCATCGACTGTATAAAACCATTCAAATGCACTGATGGTCTTGCCGTCAATAGAGATGTAATAGCGATCCCCTAAATCCTTTACTTTGAAAGTAGCCTCCCCGGCAGGGATCCAAATGAAGTTGAGTTGGTAGTAAAGTTTGTAAGTGACTTCCTCGCCGCCTTGCCAGGTGAAATTATTCGTATGGCAATAATCATAGGGAACCTGGGCAGGTGTTTGGTCTGCATTCGGCAACAAGAAAAGGCCAGCCAATAAAAACAGGATCTGAATCATAAGCGTTGTCAAAATTAATGCCTGAGACCTCTTAAATCAAGCTTTTGTAAACCTGGGGTAATTCAATTTTTTCAGGGTTTAAAACCCAAAATGACCTGATGTTGTTCCATTTACACCAGGTTTAATATGGTTTTAAACGAAAAATAAGAAAGTATCGCGTCCAGGGCATATCGGACAGGCAAACCTTATGATTACTTTAGGAAATTAGTCCTTAAAACGGGATAGAAAAGACACCCTCGAAGTCTGGATTTAGGAAGTATCTCTAAACCGGTTTCCTTTACAAGATTGAATCTCGAAGTAGGGAAACCTGAAGGGTGGTAAATTCTTATAATATTTGCACACCGGTATCAGCATCGTCACCATAAAGCGGAAATGGAAATTTTCATCATCCTTTGCCTCATTTTGATCAACGGCTTTTTCTCCATGTCAGAGATTGCCCTGGTTTCCGCGCGTAAGAACCGGCTGAACTACTCCGCTCAAAATGGTCATAAGGGTGCCAAAATTGCTCTCGATCTTCAATCGCTGCCGAGCAAATTGCTTTCAACCGTTCAGATCGGTATTACACTGATCGGCTTATTGACCGGTATTTATAGTGGTGAAAAAATCACACACGATGTAGAGGCTTTTTTACTGGGAATTCCGGTTTTTGCTCCTTATGCCAAAACGCTTTCTGTAATCGTGGTGTTGATCATCATCACTTTCTTCGCGCTCGTATTAGGAGAGCTGGTTCCAAAAAGGGTCGGCCTTACTTATCCTGAAACAATTGCCAGGACAGTTGCTTTCCCGATGAAGATCATCGCCATGGTGATGGCCCCCTTTATCTGGCTTTTGACGAATACGACGGATATTATTTTGAAAATCTTCAGCGTGAGAAAATCCGGTGAAAGTAAAGTGACTGAAGAAGAGATCAAAGCTATCGTCAGCGAAGGCATGGAAGATGGCGAGATACAAAAGATAGAACGCGATATCGTCAACCGGGTATTTAGCGTCGGCGATCGTTCGGTGAGCTCACTGATGACCTCGCGCAAACAGATGTCTACACTCGATGTCAATGATGACAAAGAGGAGATCAAACGAATGGTGTCAGAAGACATGCACAACTTTTACCCCGTCTATGATCCGGAAGAACAGGATATCGTGGGTATCATTGGACTTAAAAAACTTTTCGCTGAAATCGATAAAGACAATTTCAGTTTGAAAAATATCATGGCCGAACCTTCCTACATCACGGAAAGTGCTTCTGCTTACAAGGCTCTTGAGCAATTTAAAAAAACGAATATTCATTATGCACTGATCATTGATGAGTATGGTTCGACACAGGGCATCATTACGATGAGTGACATTCTCGAAGCATTAGTCGGTGATATTTCAGAATTCTATGGCGAGGAGTTTATGTTTCAGCAACGCGATGAGAAATCCTGGCTAATCGATGGATTATATCCGCTTCCGGATTTTCTCACCCGCTTCGGCATGGAAGATTACATCAAGGATTATGAAGTGAACACGGTGGGTGGTTTGATCATGCATGAGTTGGGACACATTCCGAAGGAATCAGAGAAAGTGCGTTGGGGGAATTTTGAGTTTGAGGTATTAGACATGGATGGACCTACGATTGACAAGGTGCTTATTGTGAGAAAATAGTGTGCTAATGTGATGATGTGCTAATGTGATATTGATAAATTAGAGAATTACCACATCAACACATCAACACATTTTCAAATTATCACATCGATTTATCGCGGCGTAAAACTATATTTTGAAACCAAAAATTAAAAAACGTATTCTCGGTATTGATCCCGGCACTAACATCCTGGGCTTCGCGGTCATTGAGGTGGAAGGAGAAGCGATTAGCGTTTTAGAAATCGGGGTTTTGCATTTAAAAGAACATAAAGAGCATCACGAAAAACTCAGAGAGATCTTTTTGGAAATACAAGAGATCATCGAGCGATACCTGCCGGGTGATTTAGCCATCGAAGCTCCTTTCTTTGGAAAAAATGTGCAATCGATGTTGAAGCTTGGACGTGCACAAGGCGTTGCAATGGCAGCAGGTATGACAATGGGCCTTAATATCACTGAGTATTCTCCCAAAAAAGTAAAACAGTCCGTCACTGGAAATGGAAATGCAGCTAAAGAGCAAGTGGCCAGTATGCTTTGCACCATGCTCTCTCTCAATCCTGAAAAGCTAGCACTCGATGCAACCGATGCTTTATCCGTAGCCGTGTGTCATCATTATCAGAATGGGAGAGCGGTAAGTAAGGCGAGCTCTTCGTGGAAGAATTTTTTGAAGGAAAATCCGGGGAGGGTGAAGTGAGAAATCTCTCTTGCTCCTAAAATCCCCTGAAGGGAGAACTATATGAGTTGGATTCCCCGGGATAATTATCCTTTTTTAAAAACAATATTTGCTGAATTTCTTCGACTAAGAATCTGAACACCATAATCAAAAACCCTTTTAGGCCTTGCTGCATCTTTCTTATAAATTACCCTGGTCATTTCAGTGCTCATAGTACTGGCAGCAGCGTATCCAAGCCAAACTGCCGTTTCGGATTTAACTTTATCCGTATAACCCCAATAAGGAACCACTTTAATCAATGCAGAATCAAGGCTATAAATTTCATATCTGGCCCTGGTACCTTCATCCAGTAATACTTCCTGAGTAATCACGGCCTGATCATGCAAGTCAAAGGCAATATAATTAGCCCTAAGAGAATCTTTAATTTCATCAAGAGGTGCACTGATAATGTATTCAGTGCTTCCCTCTGGAACATCAGTTCTGCTTTTTACAGTTACAAAGCTCTGGTATGTATAGCAAGACGAAACCCCAATTAAAGCAAAAAGAAGTAAGATTGATTTCATTTATTATAATTAAAAAGTAACTCAGTGGCTTTGACGTCTCCTTCTAACGAATCATATTTCGCCTGTAAAATATTGAATTGATCGAATATTATAAAAATTGAATCCGCGGTTGTTCTAATTGCAACTTCCGGAACTGGTAGATAAAACTGGGGTTTTTAATATTTGGAATCATTCTTTTGAATAATTGTTGGATCCTTCTCGCCTTCTCCAATAAATAGCCACCTTAGATTAACATCCAATATTTTAGTCAATTCCTAAATCTTATCAGATGGCTTCAACAGCAATTTAAAGGAAGTCCCCTTTAGGGGATTTAGGGGCAAAGAGAATTATTATTTTTTCTTCTCCTCCTCCGGCTCCTCGTCATCATCATCCTTAATGTCCTTCACCAAATCATTGACATCCTTCGTGGCTTTTTTCAGTTTATCCACCTGGGCACCAGGATTGGGTTTGTCTTTGGGTGGAGCAGCAGGGGCTGAACCATCACCCTTAAACCCTTCTTCACTGAACACAAATCCTTTGCGGTCCGCATCGACATAGATAGTGTCACCTTCAGCAAATTGACCGGAGAGAACCTGGATGGCCAGCTCATTGACGAGGTCGGTTTCAATGGCTCTCTTCAGTGGTCGTGCACCAAACTGTGGATCATATCCCAGGTCGGCCAGAAGACTAAGTGCCTTATCGCTGATCTGGAGATTGAGCTCACGGTTGGCGAGATTTTTCTTAATCTTTTCCAATTGCAGTACCGCAATTTTCTTGATCTCTTCTTTCGTTAATGGCAGGAACATGATCTTGTCATCGATGCGATTCAGAAATTCAGGACGGAGGTTTTCTTTGAGGAGGTTGAATACTTCTTCTTTGGTGGTAGCAATGATATCCTCACGATGCACATCACCCATTTTCTCCAGGTCCTCAAAATTTTCAAGGATCACATCGGATCCCATATTCGATGTCATGATGATGATAGTGTTTTTAAAATTGGCGGTGCGACCTTTGTTGTCGGTCAATCGTCCATCATCTAATACTTGTAACAAAACATTGAACGTATCCGGATGTGCCTTTTCAATTTCATCCAGCAATACAATGGAATACGGACGGCGACGCACCGCTTCCGTCAATTGACCACCTTCATCATAGCCCACATACCCGGGAGGAGCACCTATCAATCTCGATACACTTTGTTTTTCCTGGTACTCACTCATGTCGATGCGCGTGATGGCATCTTCATCATCGAACAATACTTCAGCGAGTGCCTTTGCTAATTCAGTTTTACCCACACCGGTTGGGCCGAGGAAGATAAAAGAGCCGATAGGTTTGTCGGGATCCTGAAGACCAGCACGACTTCTGCGCACAGCATTAGAAACAGCTTTCACTGCTTCTGCTTGTCCAATGAGCCGCTTGCCGATTTCAGCTTCAAGTGACAACATTTTATCCTTATCCGTTTGCATCATTTTTTGCAACGGGATACCGGTCCACTTTGACACCACCTCTGCAATGTCATCCGCCGTCACTTCTTCATTCGTAAAGCGATCTTCTCTCGGCAAGGCATGCAGTTTCTTTTCTGCTTCAGCGAGTTTATTTTTTTCATCAACCAATTCGCCATACCTGATTTTCGCTACCTGTTCATAGTTAGCTTCGCGTTCAGCTACAGTGGCCTGGTGCTCGAGTTCGTCAATGTGTTTTTTAATATTCTGAATGGAATCGACGAGGTCTTTTTCATTTTTCCAGGAGGCCTTCAGCGTATCCAGTTTTTCCTGAGCATTAGCGATGGTCTCGTTGATGGTCTTTAGTTTCTTGTCATCTTTTTCACGCTTGATGGCTTCGCGTTCAATCTCGAGTTGCCTGAGTTTGCGATCGGCTTCATCGATTTCTTCCGGCATGCTGTCCAGTTCGAGTCGAAGTTTCGCAGCAGCCTCATCAATCAGGTCAATGGCTTTATCAGGCAGATGACGATCGGCGATATATCGATTGGATAATTCAGCTGCAGCAACAAGTGCTTCATCGAGAATAGCAATCTTATGGTACGCTTCATATTTATCCTGGATACCCCGTAAGATGGAAATCGTGTCAGCTACAGAAGGTTCATCGATGTACACGGTTTGAAATCTCCGCACGAGTGCTTTATCCTGTTCAAAATATTTTTGATACTCATCGGCGGTTGTTGCTCCGATAGTATGCATTTCACCACGGGCCAGTGCAGGTTTTAAAATATTAGCAGCATCCATGGCGCCGCTTCCTCCTCCGGCACCTATCAAGGTATGGATCTCATCAATGAACAGAATGATTTCACCATTGGAACTCTTCACTTCTTCAATCACAGCTTTGATACGTTCTTCAAATTCACCTTTGAACTTGGCGCCAGCTATCAGGGAAGCAATATCCAGCACATAGATTTGTTTCGTCAGCAGATTTTCAGGCACATCTTTTTTAACAATGCGCCAGGCTATGCCTTCCACTATGGCAGATTTTCCTACACCGGCATCACCGACGAGTATCGGGTTATTTTTCTTACGACGGCTGAGGATTTGAAGGATACGACGGATTTCTTCATCACGACCAACTATCGGATCTAGTTTTCCTTCAAGAGCCTGTTGGTTGAGATTAATGCCGTATTTCTTCAGTGCGTTGTATTGATTTTCGGTGCTTTGATCAGTCACCGTCCGTCCGCCGCGCAATTCTTTGATAGCCGATTTAAGTCCATCTAATGTTGCACCCTGATCCTTTAGTACCTGGGCACCCTTGCTGGTACCTTTCATGATACCCAGCAGCATGATCTCGGTGGAAATATATTCATCACCGAATTCAGTGAGGAATTTCTTTGCTTCCGTAAGCGCTTTATTGCTGGCATCGGTCAGGTATTGTTTGTCCGATCCCGAAACCTTTGGATAAGTGGCGATGGCTTCATCGAGGGCCTTGACCAATTGTGGAATGCTAACACCTACTTTTTGAAAAAGGAATTTTGCACTGTCTTCACTGGCTTCCAATATGCCTTTGATGATGTGAGCGGTGTCTACTGTCTGTTGGTCCAGGCTGGCGGCCAGGCGTTGAGCGCTGAGGATGGCTTCCTGGGCATTGATGGTAAAATTATCGTACGTCATTTCAATAGAAAGTTGTGGAACTTATCATTTACGATCACTTAGAAATTGAGTCCTGCTTTGAGCGAAGCCGAAAAGCACTCTGAATTGGCGAAGGAAGTGCCTCCCGGTTGCTGAGCGGAGTCGAAGCACAAGGTAACAGCAAAGGCTAGTTTGGAGTTCTACCGGCCCAAATAATAGGATGTGAATAATTATTTTAATTTTTTTTTCTACGCTCTGATCAGGGTGTAGAAATGGTCAAAATCTTCCTTTTTTGATGAGGGCGGGTGATAAAATGATGTAAATAAATTTTAGATAGATATAATATATATAATTAAAAAGTATATATCTTGTCCCAATCCCTGAGTAATTTTATTAGAAACTTCTTAATGGAGTATACAAGTTTCGATCTGTCCATCTAAAAGTCAGGCTGACAGGTCACTTTTGAGAACCAAACTTTATCTTTGCCCCCCGTTACCCATGGCAGTTCAAAGCAAACGACACTATAAAGCAAATGGAAAGCTCCTGTTGACAGGGGAATACCTCGTGCTGAATGGAGCGGTCTCTCTGGCCCTTCCTTGTCGTTTGGGACAATCGATGAATGTACAGGAGCGGCCAGGCAGTGAAATTGTCTGGAAATCTTACGATCGGAAGGGGAATCTTTGGTTTTCCGGAAGTTTTGACCTCATGGCTTTTGATTGCATTGAATGTACCGATAAGGATATCGCCATCAGCATTCAGCAATTATTGAAAGCAGCCTGCCGCCAAAATTCAGAGTTCCTGTCGCAATGGCGCAAATACATGGTGGACACTTACCTTGAATTTGATCGCGATTGGGGCCTTGGCAGTAGTTCAACACTGGTTTGGTGCGTGGCACAATGGGCAGAAGTCAATCCTTACATTTTACTCTTCGATACATTCGGTGGCTCTGGTTATGATATTGCCTGTGCGGATGCCGAAGGACCGGTGTTATACCAGTTTCTCGAAGATGAATTGCATATCGACGGAGCTGATTTCGATCCTGCTTACAAAAAACAATTGTTCCTGGTGTATCTCGGCCGCAAACAAAACAGCCGCGAAGCCCTGAAAAAATATCATCAATCCAAAGCCGGTCTCAACGGCTCTGTTGATAAAGTCTCCCGCCTGACCGAAAGTATCAATACTGCAGCCACGCTCCAGGAATTTGAATCGCTTGTCAATCAGCACGAATCCCTCGTTTCTGATATTATCGGTTTGCCAACAGTGAAGAGCAAAGAGTTTCCCGATTATTGGGGCAGCATTAAATCTCTTGGTGCATGGGGAGGTGACTTCGTCTTAGCGACAACTGATCGTACCGAAGAAGAGACACGTGAGTATTTCAAATCGAAGGGGCTCGAGGTGATCTTCAGGTATGATGAACTTATCTTATCGTGAACCGTGATCCGTCACCCGTGATCCGGTGATTTATCTCCACTTCCTCCACTTTCCCCCAATCATTCATCGCATTAAAAATTTTAAAGCCATCCAATTGGTCAAGCTCAGATTGATGGATAGGTCGGGGAATAAGAATCTCTTCGGCAATCAATCGCTTCCAGGTCGTGCCGGCCAGTAAGGGATTAGAAGGAGTGTACCATCGATCATTTTTTCGAAATGCAATATTGGCAATCGAGGTATCCGTGATCCAGCCACTGCGCGTCATGAGGATATCATCGGAAGTATCTCTTTTTGAAAAAAGGTCCTCAATCACTCTGCGATCCGCAAATTTGAATCGGTAATCATAATCAGAAGGAATTTCAATAAGCCTGAGATGCTGAACAATTTTTGGAGAATAGGGCGCAAACGTTACATCAATAATTTCAGTCGCATAATGAACTGAACATTTGATCTTGCCTTGCCCGGGAAGATCATACAGTGTCAGTGCTGATACAAGTTGAAATGGGGTAGCGTGACTCATGCAGAAATGAAAAGTGGAATCAATACGTCGTTGATGCCATTCCAGGTGCTGCGGGATGCCATTCAGGATGCATATTGTTTCAAGGAATTCATTCATGGATGTAAGGTAAATTGAGAAGAGAATATATCGCGCAAAGACGCAAAGACGCAATTTTTATTAATTCGTGCAAATTCGCGAAAATTAGCGGCTACATTTTCTTATTCGGGGATATACACCTTATCTATCATCTCCTGGTACTCTGCCATCACTTCACTGCGATACGTGATACCTCCACCACTACGATAGAAAAATTGATCACCCCTTTGTTCGATCATGCGGATCATCACCGCACTGTCAACATTACTTCCATCAAAGATCCCAAAGACGCCCGTGTAATATCCTCTTGACTCAGGTTCGATAGCATGGATTAATTCCACCGTTCTTTTCTTCGGAGCACCGCTCACTGAACCAGCAGGCAATAATGAATTCATGATATCACCCAGGTGATCCAGGTAATCATCAGCTAAGTGCCCAATGATTTCCGAACTGGTTTGTAATAATGTTTTTCCCCTGGTGTTGATTTTTGAAATGAAACGATAGCGATTCACAGTAACTTTCGTCGCGATTATGCTGAGATCATTTCGCAGCAGATCGACCACGGTGGCATGTTCTTCTTGTTCTTTCAAATCATTGATCAACATATTTTCTGCATCCGTAATTGCAGCATCAATAGTTCCTTTCATAGGAAAGGTCCTGATGACGCCATTTGTGATGGAAACAAATTGCTCAGGGGAGAACAAAACAAATTTTCCCGGCCATAAAAGCTTATAAGGAGCAATGGCTTTTTCAAACACATCTTCCAAAGAAGTCACGCCTGAAATCAAAGTCGAATAACAAAGATTCAGCAGATAGGTATCACCAGCCTGAATAGCGTTCATCACCTGGTTGAAACCATATTGATACACCTCAAAGGAAACCGGAGTTTTCTGAATTGGATTTTGATGACTGATGTTTTGATTTTGAAATGGAGGTTGAATATTCCCAATATTGAATTTCAATCCAAAGCTATTGCCTAATGCGGAAAGCGGAATAACGATGGGTTGCTTTAATTCAAAATCAATAATGAAAAGAAAAGGAATTCCTTGTCTACCCCAATCATTCATGTTTCTTATCCAATCTCCGGTGTAACGACTGAGATCAGTTGTATGAGGCGATATTATTTTTTCAGTTTCCTGCATGTCGCACGGAGACTTTTGATTCCTTTGACCGTGTCGACCCGCATGTAAGGCTCGATTGACCAGGAATAAGTTCCTACTTCAGGAAAGGTAAACACTTTCTGCAGCGGAAAAGACAGTGTACAAGTACTACCACTACAATCACCTGCCCATGTTCCGTTGGCTTCTTCCAATTCGAGCGAGGTCACAGAAGTAACTTCTTTTCCGGATGGAAATTTGGTCTTAGTACGGATATACACGTTTTCAAATCCATATGACTTATCCCAGGAAAGGTCAAGGTCCATTGCATAACGAGTCGTGGTGTCGGAAGCTTCAATGGCCATAGTTTTTACATCACCAACTAACCATTGTTGGTTGTCCCAATTCCATTGTTGGGAGACTAATACATCGTTGTGGCAGGAAACTAATCCTGTCATGATGATTGAGGTGAAAAGGAAGAGCCGGATCAACTGAAGTAATCTTTCATTCGTTCAAAAAATCCTTTCTCCGTTTTACTCGGCTGTGGTTTGAAATTCGGAGCGTGCAATAATTTCTCCATCATCTTTTTCTCTTCATCCGACAGCTTCTTCGGTGTCCAGATATTGACGTAGATCAATTGATCGCCTTTGCCATACGATTGAACAGAAGGTAGACCTTTTCCATTCAACCTGAATATTTTTCCGCTTTGTGTGCCAGGTGGAATTTTTATTCTGACCGGACCAGAGAGAGTAGGAATATCAACAGAGCAACCAATGGCTGCATCAGGAAAACTCAAATACAATTCGAAAATGAGATTGTTGCCATCACGTTTGAGTTCAGCGTGTGGTTTGACTTCTATGCTGATCAACAGATCGCCGGATGGACCTCCTTTGATGCCTGCATTTCCACGTCCTCGCATGGTGAGTTGCATACCATCTTCCACGCCGGCTGGAATATCCATGTCGATGAGTTCTTCTTCGAGCGTGCGGCCTTCACCGCGACATTTCGGACAAGGTTCAACAACAATTGATCCGGTACCGTGACAAGTTGGACATTGTGTTGTGGTTTGCATTTGTCCCAGGAACGTACTGCGGATCTGGCGCACATAACCTGAACCTCCGCAGGTCTGGCAATTTTTAACAGCACCATCTTTGGCACCACTTCCTTTACAAGTTGTGCAGGTGACTCTCTTCTTGACTTTGATAGTCTTCTTTACACCCGATTCAATTTCTTCGAGCGTCAAACTGAGTTTAATTCGAAGGTTGCTTCCTTTCTGTCCTTGTGCACGTTGGCCACCACCGCGGTTTCCAAAAAAAGATTCAAAGGGACTATCACCGAAGACATCACCAAACTGGCTGAAGATGTCATCCATGGTCATGTTTTCTGCGCTCTGAAAACCACCCTGGTTGGACATGCCGGCATGACCAAAGCGATCATACCGCGCGCGCTTGTCAGCATCGCTTAGTACTTCGTATGCTTCTGCTGCTTCTTTAAATTTTTCTTCAGCCGCTTTATCGTTTGGATTTCGATCAGGGTGAAACTTCATCGCAATCTTTCGGTACGATTTTTTGATAGCCTGATCATCAGCATCCTTCGGCACCTCCAGTATTTCGTAGTAATCGCGTTTGCTCATAGTTGTGTTTACTTTCCGACTACCACTTTAGCGTGACGGATGATTTTATCATTCAGTAAATATCCTTTTTCAATAGTGTCAATAACTTTTCCTTTCATATCCTCAGAAGGTACAGGAACATCAGTGATCGCATCATGCCATTCAGGATCAAATGGCTGACCAGTGCTTTCCATCACTTTAAGCCCTAAAGATTGAAGAGTTGAATGCAATCGGTTGTAGACCAGCGTTACCCCTTCGCTGAATTGCTCATGATTGTCCGGATTATCAGCGCTCTTTTTTGCGCGGTCGAAATCATCAAGCACCGGAAGCAAAGCAAGGATCACCTCTTTCGAAGCGGAATTTAAAAGATCTAATCGCTCACGTGTAGTTCGCTTTTTATAGTTTTCAAATTCAGCAAGCAATCGAAGATGTTTGTCTTTCTGCTCTTTTACGGCTGATTGTAGCTCTTCGACTTTGCTATTAGCACTAGATTTTGATTCAACGACATCTTCCGGGTTATCGGGATTAGCCTTGTCAAAATCAAAAAATTTCTCATTGTCCACGCCCTCGGAAGCTTCATTTTCAGTCATTTCTTTAAGGGGCTGTTCCTTATCCTTATTCGTCATTGGGTTACCAGTATCCTTTTTGTGTTTCACGATCGATTGTGAATTGTTTGGAACGCAAAAGTACTGCCAGACGGTTCATTTGTGTCAATATGGCAGCGTTTATCCGAATACGGGCAAAAGAGGCACAAAAATGTCTTTATAAAGGCCTGATGGTCAGCCTTTCTGGCGGTTCTCAACGGGTCTTTGTCTGCAGTATTTTAGCTACCTCGTCGAGGGTGGGATCCACGGCAATGATGATCCCCAGCGGGTTGATCAAAAACTTGGTCGGGATCTGCTTTACGTTATAAGATTTGATAATCGGGGTTTCAAAATCGCCAATAGTGATCAATTGATAAGGCCAGGAGAGTCCATCCGATTGAATCGCAGCCATCCAGTTTTCCCTGTTTTGTTCCACCGCGATACTGACGATTTCAAAACCATCTGAATCTTTAAACTGCTGAGGATGAAAGCGGTTATACAATTCAGCCAACTGTGGATGCGTCTCACGGCAGGGTCCGCACCAGCTTCCCCAAAAATCCAGAAGCACGTATTTTCCCTGTAGGCTATTCAGTGAAAAAGAACTTCCATCCGGGAGTTGTCCAGTGATTTCAGAAGCTTTATCTCCGGTGATATTCTTGGGTTTTAAATAAAAATGCTTAGCCAGGTAAAACCCGAGGATGATCAGCACACACATTCCGGTGGTAACGAGGAGATTCTTCATGCAGCTTGCTTAACAGTGGGGGGCAAAAATGGTTAATTGGGTCGAGTGTTTTATATAATTTATCTCGCACGGAGGACACGGAGAGCACGGAGAAGAAACTACCTATTCCCCACCTTTAAAGGTGGGGTATTACGTTAATCATTTTCTTTGCATAAACATTGACTTACATTATGGACATGCTGACTATTGACCCGAAAGAGACACCACACAAGGATTTTCATCAATTCATCCTGGGTTCAGTGGCGCCTAGGCCGATTGCGTTTGTGAGTACGCTTGATGAACAAGGAAGAAGCAACCTGGCACCGTATAGTTTTTTTAATGCCTTTAGTTCCAATCCGCCCATTGTTGTTTTTTCGAGCAATCGCCGTTCAACGAACAATACGATCAAGGACACTTTGCACAATGTCAGGCTGAGTGGTGAATGTGTCATCAATTCTGTTAATTATAACATGGTGCGACAAATGGCAGTGGCATCAGTTGATTTTCCTACAGGCGTAAGTGAATTTGTAAAAACAGGACTGACACCAATAGCATCTGACCTGGTTAAACCTTTTCGTGTTGCTGAATCGCCTTCTCAAATGGAATGTAAAGTGAAGGACATTATCGTATTGGGAGAAAATGGTGGTGCCGGTCATCTCATCATTTGTGAGATAGTGCGAATGCATGTGGCTAAATCAGTTCTGACAGAACGAAATCGAATTGATCCCGATAAAATGGATTTGATGGGGCGCATGGGACGTGCATTTTATGTTCGATGCAGTGGAGCTGCGATTCACACGATTGTGCAGGAATATAATCCGGTCAGCATCGGTTATGATAGCTTGCCTGAGGAAATTAAAAATAGTCCTGTATTGACAGGAAATGATTTAGGAAAATTAGCCGGGCAAGTAGTGTGGCCAACACCGGAAGAAATTGCAGCCATGCATAATGATCCGGAAGTAAGGTTTGCCTTGTCGCAAACGCATGCAAAAGAGTCGCTTCATTATCTCGCGAAAACTTATCTTGATAAGGATGAGGTGGGAAAGGGATTTGCTGTATTGATGAGTCAATCTTAAAATAATTTCGCCACTAATTCGCGCTGATTTTCGCAAATCAGAAATTTGCTGACGCCACGACGCAGGCATAGCCTACGCCGATCATGTTAATTTTTATTTTAAAAAAAATAAATAAGCGTAGATTAATTAATTCCATAAATCCACATTGGCGGAATATTTTCCAAAACAAATGTGATTTTACGAAGCGGCATGCCTTTATAAAACATTTTCATGATGGGTGGCATGTAAGTAAAAAAACGAAATGCTGCACCTTGCATCGTCTCACGAAGGATAGCATTGTTGACTTCATCTCTGATCGGGTTCGGTAGAAAGGGAAGACTTGAGACAATCAAATCAGTTTTTGAAAGTCCGAAGGATTCGAGAATTGGATGTAACAGGTGAGCACTATTATGTACCACATGGATTTTATCGTCGAATTTATTTTGCAAGAGTTCAACATAACTTTCTTCCAGTTCGATCAGAATCAACATGGTGCCAGGCTTGCATTGAGCGAGGATCTCTTTTGTAAAAGTTCCATTACCTGGGCCCAATTCAACAATGGTGTTGATCTTATCCCAGTTTAGTTCAGATAAAACAGCCTTACTCGCTTTTTTGGAACTGGGGATGACAGAAGCATTACGTAGAGGATTACGAAGAAAGTTTTTTAAGAAAAGCCATTTTTCATTTGAGCTCATACTGTGGAGAATCGCTATCAGGACTAAAGTCCTAAGGTAATTTTTTCTATAGCTTTCACGGCCATGAATGGCCGTGTTAATCAGCATTTATCTATTGAGTTTTCGATTGAAATTACCTATTAACTCCGCCCTTCAGGGCGGAGAAAGATGCGCAAGAAATTCAGAGGGCTTTAGCCCTGCAGGTTGTTGGATATTCTCTCTTCCACGATCATGAATGAGAATGTTAATCAGCATTGGTCCATTGGATATTTTCTTTTGCATTCACGATTATTCAAGATTTGAAAGTTGGATACTGATTAAATCCGCCCTTCAGGGCGGAGAAAGATGCGCAAGAAATTCAAAGGGCTTTAGCCCTGACGTGTAAAGCTATTCACGTTTCCACGGATAGTGATGCAGCGTATTCGTCGGATCATCAATGGCCCAGAAACCATGATTACCAAAATAATCCCGTTGCGCTGCAATTAGATTAGCAGCAGGATAGCGCAGTGATGCACCAGCGATATATTGTGAAGCACTCACAAGGCATGGCGTGAAAATAGCTTCCGAAGAAGCAACCTGGATAATACGTCGAAGCCCTGGCCATCCCGATTTGATCACCGCCTTGACTTCATCATGGAGGATAAGTTCATCGTTCCATGTGCTCCAGAGAATTGCAAATTTATTCATGAGTGCCGAACGGATGATGCATCCATTGGTCCATATTTTTGAAAGGGAAGCTAAATCGATGTTCCAGCCAAATTGCTTCGAAGCTGCCCTGATAATAGCAAACCCTTCGTGGTAATTGATAAGGCGCGCTAATTGAAATGCATTGAAGACATCATTTGTGCTGACGGATGAATTCTTTTTGGATTGCGATGCGCTTACATCATTGAGGTGTTGACGGATGTGCCGTTGAGAAGAAAGATATCGTGCATGCAATGCTGATGTGATCATCATTGCCGGAATTCCAAATGATGCTGCAGCCTGTACCGCCCATACACCAGTCCCTTTTTGTCCAGCACTATCGAGGATAGAATCAAGCACCCAGTGATCACCTTTCTTTTCTCTCAGAATATTAAGTGTGATTTCCAGCAAGTAGCCATTGGCATCAGTGTTTTTCCAATTGGCGAGAACATCAGCAATGTGATTAGGCGTTAATTCAACCGCCCAGCGCATCAAAGAATATACTTCTGCAATCAATTGCATCTCCGCATATTCAATTCCATTGTGTACTGTTTTAACAAAATGGCCGGCACCTTCATCTCCGATGTAAACACAACAAGGACTTCCATCAACCGATCTGGCTGCAAGCGCCTGAAGAGGTTTGACAGCGATCGCATAAGCTTCCTGACTTCCGCCCGGCATCAATGACAAGCCAATCTTCACTGCTTCCGCACTTCCCGAAATTCCACATCCGAGAAAATGAATTCCTTTTTCATTCAATTCCCGGCATCTTCGAGTAGTGTCGTCATAATGTGCATTTCCGCCATCAATGATGACATCCCCTTTAGCCACTAATGCAACAAGTTCCTGGATTACATCTTCAGTTGGAGATCCAGCATCTACGAGGATAAAAATAATCCGCGGTTGCTCCAGGCTTTGAACAAATTGATGTAAATCTTCAAATCCAAGTGCCGGGGATAATTCAGCATAGCTATCCATTCGTTGTTGAGCAATGTTTTCCTCTGCTTGATCAACACGCCTGTTATAAAGCGACAATGCATATCCATTTTGCGCAAGCCTTCGACCCACCATGGTGCCCATGGTGCCTAATCCGACGATTCCGATTTGCCTGCTCATAATAGAGGATGCAAGTTAACAACAATAGAGGCTACTGGTGATGATGCTGATGACGGGGAATGAAAACAATACTTCCCTGTTCACCGGATAATACGAGGCAACAGTACTGGGGAGGATTTCCGGTGATTTTAGCTTTGATTTCTTCGACTTTTTCGATGGTCACCACGCCTTTGATATAAAATTCTTCCAGCGTGGAAATATTCACTGACCAATTGCCGGCATGAGAATGATGATCAACGATCTGGAGTCCAACATTGACTTCCTGCCGATGGAAAATAAAAACCGGGTATTTAGATACATCTTCCCTGATTACACTATCAAAAGCCTCTTCCATCAAATGGTGATAATGATGAATGTCTTCACCAAACTGTTCGATATAGGTTTCTCCGCTATTTTTCATTTCCGATGCAGCAAAGCTATGGATTCAATATGATGTGTGTGTGGAAACATGTCCACCGGTATGGCTGATTGCAATTCATACTGTTCACTCAACATTTTTATATCCCTGGCCTGAGTGGCCGGGTTACAACTAACATAAACAATTCTTTTTGGTTCAGCCCGTAGGAGATGAGTGATCACATCGGGATGCATGCCGGCACGCGGAGGATCCGTGATGACCACATCCGGTTTGCCATGTTGAGCTACAAAAGAAGGATCTAACATCAGTTCCACTTTGCCGACGGCAAAATGAATATTGTTGATGCCATTGAGTTTTGCATTTTCTTTTGCATCCTCGATGGCTTCCGCGATGATTTCAATGCCTACCACTTTCTTGCAACTATCCGCCATATAAATACCAAGGCTGCCGACACCGCAATAGAGATCGTAGACATTTTCAGACATTTGAAGACCGGCCATTTTTTTAGTGAGGCTGTATAAATTTTCTGCCTGTGTTGAATTAGTTTGGAAAAAAGATTTCGGTCCTATATGAAATTTAACATGACCTAATGTTTCGACGATGGAAGGTTGGCCGAATTCTAATTGTACGGAAAGATCATGAATGGAATCATTGACTTTTGTATTGATACAAGAGTGCAAGGATTTAATTTGGGGAAATTCTTGTTTAATGGCGTCAACTAAAATTTTAATCCATTCTTCGTTTGGAACTCCGACCACCAGGACACACATCCATTCTCCGAGGAGATTGTTGCGAAGCACCAGGTTGCGAAGAAATCCTTCCTTCGATCGCAAGTTGAAGAAGGGCCAATTATTTTCCTCACATATTTTTTTTACAAAAAGCCGGATAGCATTCGATGGATCAGCCTGCAAGTAGCAATGATGAATGTCCAGTACTTTATCAAATGCGCCGGGCAAATGAAAACCAATTCCATCTTTCTGCGTGATCTCATCTCGATGTTGCATTTCTACATCGGTCAGCCAGCGTGTATCGGAAGCAGTGAATTCTAATTTGTTGCGATAATATTGTTGCAGGCGACTACCTACAATGGGCTGAATTAATTCAGTATCCAATCCGCCAATGCGACGAAAGGCATCATGCACTGTTTTCTCTTTGAAATGGAGCTGGGCCTCATAGCTCATATGCTGCCATTTACAGCCACCACACGTGCCAAAGTGGGAGCAAAATGGTTCTGTTCGATAATTTGATAAAGTGCTGTAGAAAGTGGCCTTGGTGAAATACATCCCCTTTCGCTTTTCAAGTGCCACTGCATCCACCCGATCACCGGGAACTGCATGGCGCACCATGATGATACGTCCATCTTCGCACCGCCCGATAGCGAGGCCATCATCCGCCGTATCAATAATTTCCACATTTTGAAAAACCTTCCGCTCTTTTCGTTCACCTTTCCTCATAGGTCAAAGGTAGTTTTTCAGTTAATACTCGCACGGAGTTCGCGGAGAAAACAGAGTTTAAGTTTATAAATCCTGAATCCCGACTGCTAATTGCCGAATGAATTTTTTTTTGCCACAAAGGCACGAAGACGCAAAGAAATTGGACTACTGACTGCCGACATATTTTTTTGCCACAAAGGCACGAAGACGCAAAGAAATTGGACTACTGACTGCCGACATATTTTTTTGCCACAAAGCACGAAGACGCAAAGAAATTGGACTGCCGACTGCCAACTGATTTTTTTGCCACAAAGGCACGAAGACCCAAAGAAATTGGACTGCTTACTGCCGACTGCTTACTGCCGACTATTGAACAGGCCACATATCGCAATGCTTCACAATCTGGTTCTCCAGTTTCTTCGGATTCTCTATAATGTCAAAGAAATCCTGGAGATAGTCGACAGCCTGGTGAATAGATTTTTCATTTAAACCCTTTATGTGATAAGGCATCTCCAGTATTTTTTGTTTTTGATCAAGGAAAACCTGGAGTTGTCCGCGCACTTCAGCTTCCGTGTGACACCAACCCTGGTAGTAGCGGATCGCCACATCCGGAAGATTTAGCGTTTCATGTGGAATGGCGTAAGATGCATGCACCAATCCTGAGTAATCAAAATCATATGGAACCGTCACCAATAATTGATATCCAGGAATGCCGATGAATTCAAGATTATGACGAGTAGGAATATACCAGTCGGTGTTGCCGATCATGAATTCAAACAAACACGTACGAAGAAAAGGTTGCCGGTCAATGGCTGCTTTACTGATGATGGAGGTTTTGACTTCACGTCCGTCCAGTCGTTTCACCATCTCTTCAGTGTTTTCAAGTAGGAAGGCAGGAGCAGTTTCATGCACTTCGATTCCATCTAAATTTTGATAGTGCAGGCGAATCAATTGCGTTTTGAAATAATTCGGCGAGACGAGTTCCCAAAGTTTATACGCGAGATACTCTTTGAGCAAAAGTTGATCGGAGGCTTCACTCTCTTCGCAATGATTGACGATGTCCATTTCGTTGAATGAGGAAAGATGGCATTTGGCTAGTTCGTCCTTATCGATTTTCAATTTCAGCGGCGGGTAATCGCAAATTTCAAGGCGCATATGGCCGCGAGTTCGCACCTTGGCACTCATGGCGAGGGAATCTTTCGTGGGTATTTTACAACAAACGGTGGAGGGCTGGTACGCTTTATCCTTTTTATGTTTTTCTAAGTTTTTCCAATCCATCCTGAGGTATACATCTACTCCGCTGTCTTGTTCCATTTCGTGCAGGAAGGAGACGGACTGTGCCCCGAGCTGGTAACTAAACGGGACAAGGAGGAGGAAGAAAAGGATAGCCTTCATTTGGATGCGTCCATTTGCCTGTAAAAATGTAACAAAATCTGAAGGATTACGTGTAAAATCAATTCAAGGGCTAAAAGAGGAGGGGTTTATATTTGATTCCTCATTTCCGGTACAGAGATTGAATGGAATCTATCCATGAGTGCAGTGACCGTATCCATCATCATCCCCTACATCGACGAGCATGACTTTCTGAAGGAAGCTGTGGCCTCGGCTTTGGCTCAGGACATTGATGGCAAAGAGATCATTGTGGTTTGTAATGCACCTGTTCTTTCAGAAGGAGATGAGCCCCTGAAAAATAATTTTACAGGCATTCAATTCATTCACGAACCCACTCCCGGCTCAGCGTTCTCAAGGAATGCAGGACTTCAAGCTGCTCATGGAGAATGGGTTCAGTTTCTCGACGTCGATGATCTTTTATTACCCGGTAAAATTAAGAACCAACTTGATTTCGATAATGCTGATTTCATTGTCTCCCCTCATACCTATCAATTTGTTTCAGGTAAGAAAGTAGCCAGTGCATGGGAGCCTGATGATGTTTGGTCAGCCTTGATAGCAGGTCATTTGGGTTCAACCTCTTCCATGCTATGGCGTCGAAGTGCTTTGGTGGAAATGGGTGGCTGGAATGAAAACTATGATCGCAACCAGGAATATGAATTGCTTTTCAGGTTGATGAAAACCGGATATAAAGTCGCTTGTTGTTCCGACAACCTCACTTTGGTCAGAGAAAGACGGCAAGGCTCGATCACTAAAACGACCAGGCTAAAACCCTGGTTTGGAATCAACCTTCGGGAAGACATTTGGTCGTACTTAAATCAGCATGCTTTGACGACACCGAGACGATATGATGCTTTCAGAAAATTTATTTTTAAAAATATGCGAGCTCTTAATGTGGTCGACCCTGAGGAAGCCATAAAATTGCATGATAAGTATTTCAAGGATCCCCCTTATTCCCCCTCTGTTCCATACATTCCTTTTTATACCCGATTGTATAAATCGCTCGGATTCGAACGAACTGAGAAGTTGATCGGTCAATACCGGTATCTTCGCGATTCGATTTTAAAAGTATTCCCGGCATCTTGATGATGATATGCGTGTATTGATTATTCCTTCCTGGTATGCAGCAGCTGATACGGATTCCATAGCGGGTATGGTCTTCCGGGAACAGGCTGTTTTATTGCGTGAGCAGGGGATCGATGCAGAGATTGCCTTTGGGACTTTTTCCTGGAATGGAAATATCAAGACCAACAGCACCTTTAAGGAAGAGAAAGGTGTGCCGACATTAAGGATAAAGGGCTGGCATCTTCCTAAAATTTATAAATTCCTGGTGGAGGGATGGATCCGAAAATATGCGACTCCGATCCTCGATCATTTTCAATCGCACGGCAAGCCTGATGTTATTCATGCAAAAGGATACCAGGCCGGTTGGGTAGCCAATTACATCCATCAAAAAACCGGGATTCCTTTTATCATCACGGAACATTATTCCGGATTTCTTCAACACACTATCCCGATAGTGCAGCATCAGTTTATCAAAACTGCTTTTGATAATGCTCAGTTGGTGACAGCCGTAAGCCCGGGCTTGAAGGAAGCTCTAAAAATTTATACAGACAATTCTATTCAGGTCATCCCCAATTATTATAACCCGGAAATATTTTATCGTGATCCCAATCTGAAGAAGCCTGATTTTTTTCAGTGGGTATGTATTGGTGAACCTATTCATGTGAAAGGATTGGATGTGTTGATTGAATCGTTTAGCCGGGTATCCCGCGCCAGGCCAAATATGAATATGCGTCTTGTTCTCGCTGATAAAATTCCCGAGCGAAAAATTTTGGAAGATATAGCCGATCGTTTCGGAGTGGATGACCGAATAGATTTCACAGGACTTTTAACACCGGATGAAGTGGCCTCGCTCATCCGGCAGAGTCACGTGCTGGTTTCTTCCAGTCGCTTTGAAACTTTTGGCCGCACCATCATGGAAGCCAATGCCTGTGGAGTACCCGTAGTGGCAACAAAGACAGTAGGGTCTACTTACATCATGTCTTCTCCGGATCAGGGTTTACTATGTGAGATCGATTCAGTGGATTCACTTTCACAAGCCATGATGGATATGGTAAGCCGGTATGCTGAATTCAAACCTGTATCTATCCAGGCGGCTGTTGAGTCAAGGTTTAAAGCAGAGGATATATTGACGCTTTGGATCAATGTATATAAGCAACTGACCCATGTTTGAGGAGAAGAAGAAATGGATGGCCTACACTTATTTTAATCGTCATCCAAAATTTCACTGGCGGAAAACGCATTTTTATTCTTTTATAAACGTCAAAAGTTTTGGCAACATCTGTACGCCATATTCCACCATGATCGTGGACATCACACCGGAAAATTTTGTATCCACCTGGTCCGGCTCAACGCGTACTAAAATCAATAAAGCCGTCAGGGAACAACTAGTAGTGGACCGGGGGATAAATTTATTGGAAGACATCCTGAAATTATTTTCGATCACGGCAGACAAGAAAGGATTGCGGGGATATAAAGTGTCAGACTTTGATTTGTTTCCGAAAATTGAATGTTCTGCAGTGATTTATGAAGGGGTGATGTTGTGTGGACATGTCTGGTTAATTGATGAAGAAGAAAAAAGAGCACTCTTCCATGTTAATGCCACTAATCAGCGAAACGATGCAGAAGATACCTCATTGACCGGCAGAGCACATTATTTTTTGTTGTGGCAGGATGGCTTGTATCTGAGAAGCAAAGGTGTCGACACGTTAGATTTGCAAGGCTATAAAACTTTTACGGATGATCCGAAACTGAAGGGTGTATATGCCTGGAAAGCCGGGACTCATGGAAAACAAGAAACACTCTATCATTATCTTCCATTCTGGTTTCACCTGCTTCGAAAGATTCGTAATATGGCAACCCGATGACCATCGATCAACGCAAAGCGATTTATTGTGCCTTGTGTGAACAAGGAAAGATCAATTCATTGTTCAATCAACCTTGGTGGCTGGATGCAAGCGGGCCATGGGATGTGGGTCTCGGCACAAGAAATGAACAAGTAGTTGGTGCTATGCCTTTTGCTACCGGCAAGCGAATGGGAATTTCGACTTTGGGTATGCCCGCACTCACTCATCATCTGCGTATCTGGATGGATAAGCCTGCTGATATATCAGATCAAAAATGGCTTTCACGAGAAAAGGAAATCATTGGATCTATTCTAGATGAGCTTCCGTCGCACGGTTATTTCTCCATGGTGTTTGATGAAAAGAGTTTTGACAATTGGTTGCCTTTTCATTGGAAGAAATTCAGGCAGGAGATGCGGTACACCTTTGTGATTGACCGCTCCGATCCTGATACTATTGATCAACAACTCAATCGAAACCTGAAGCGTAATCTTCGTGAAGCTGAAGAAGAAATCGCCATAAGCCGTGATGTAGATGCCAATACGTTTTATAGGTTATGTTGTGATACGTATGCGAAACAAAGAATGAAGATGCCCTATTCGAAGGATTTATTTATTCGGCTGGACCAGGCCATCTTTAAAAATAATGCGGGAATTAAACTTGGCGTCATCAATAAGAAAGGAAAATTCATTGCGGTTTCTTATTTGGTTTGGGACCAGGATACAGCCTATTATTTGCTCGCTGGCGATAATGATGAAGGGCGCCTGAATTCAGCCAGTATGGTCTTGTGCCGCGAAGCATTACAGGTAGCTTTTGAAGAAAAAAAAGTAAGGACCTTTGATTTCTGCGGCAGCATGCTGGAAAACATTGCGGATATGCGTCGTCAATTCGGAGCGCGATCAGTGCCGTTGATGAAAATATTTAAAGCGAAGTGGAAGTGGCTCGATGTGCTTTATAGCCTCACCAGATAAAAAGTCCGCTTCAGGGGCAGAAGAGGCAGAAGAGGCAGAAAAGGCTGAAGAGGCAGAAGAGTGAAAGTGGATTGTCGCTTAGTGGTCAATCATTCTGAAAGTAATTAGTCAAGTAAGGCAAAATCGTATTTTGGGAGAGTAGTAAAAAAATCATGATTTCCAATTTCCATATTTTGAAAAATTGGGGTTGTACTCTGCTTGGTTTGGTTCTTTTGTATTCATGTAATCATGATGATCCAAAAATGCCAGATCCTTGTTTGCCGTATGTTTCAAATCCTGGTTGGACCGAACAGGTTTTTCATGAAGGGACTTTCATTCAATTTCCTGATAATTATATCGGAGGAAGAGGAGGCATTGAAGGACCAATTTTTTCTAAATATCGAATGGATACTTTGGTGTTTATGTGGTATGCATTTTGCGGCGCTTTGTTTTGCGACGATTATGGAGAGAGTCTCGAAAATCCTGACACCACATTCGTCAGAGCCAGAACTTATAGTTTTGGTCTGGATAGTATAACACTTACGAAACGAAAAGAAATTTGTGATGACCTGCTTACCTTAGGAATATATTTTTACAAAGATTCAATCAGGGACATCGGCAAATTATATTGGTATACTGATCATGCATTTAAAGAGGCTTTAACGATAGAATATGATCCATCAAGACAAGATGAAGTTGAACATGTCCTTCAGACCATTCACTAGTAATGAATTTCTAAAGCTTAGCCACGAATTACACGAATTCCACTTTGCAATTGTCTTTTAATTCTCGCGCAAAGACGCAAAGACGCAATTGAATTTTCCTATTCCGCCCTTCCGCCCTTCCGCCCTTCCGCCTTTTCTGCCTTTTCACGCCCATACCTTGCATCCCTCCGTACAATTCGTACAAATCTCAATCTGATCTCTCCCCTGCAATAATTGCTGTCGGAATTGCTGGTACGCCATTCCTTTCCAGATTTCTGTAAAAGAATTTTTTCTTAAATCACCAAGTTGATGAATTGCATCTTTGTCAAAACAACAAGGGACCACCATTCCATCCCAGGTGATGACACAGGCATGCCAGAGTTTCCAGCAATGATTGAGTAGTTTGTTTTTCACTCTCCACTTTCCATTGTTGTCTTTTTGATAGCGGCTGTATTTTTCAAGTGTAGGAATTAATTCATTTCCATTTTCATAATTATAAACCTGGGCAGTCTTCAATTTGACTTCATCGACGCCAATTTCCTTAGCCAGTTTTTTGACTTCATCGATTTGATGTTCGTTAGGCTTGACGACGAGCATTTGAAATACAATGTGCGGAGTTGAGGAGTTAGCTTCTTTTTTCGCCTGCACTAAATTTTTTGCGCCCTGTATGACGGTGTTTAACTCACCTTCTTTTCTGTATTGTTCGTAAACTTCTTGGGTAGAGCCGTCAATCGATATTAAAATGCGATCCAAACCTGATGCAATAGTTTTCCTTGCATTTTCAGGATGTAGAAAATGGCCATTGGTAGAGGTGATGGTATAAATCCCTTTTTGATGCGCATACTTCACCATGTCCAGGAATTTAGGATTGATATAAGGTTCGCCCTGGAAATAAAAGATCAGCCAGGTGAGTTTGCTATGCAGGCTATCGATGAGTTGCTTGAAGAAATCTTCTTTCATATTGCCAGTCTCCCGTGTAAATGAACGTAGACCGCTTGGACATTCGGGACATCGAAGATTACAAGCCGTTGTAGGTTCCACCGAGATGGTCATCGGCGTTCCCCATTGAACCGGACGTTTTGTCCATTTCGTCAATTGATAAGAGGACCAAATGGCTGCGATATTAAGCACTTTGGAAAAAGTAAGTTTTGACAGAAATCGCCTGGTGTCCCGGAGGTAGATCATGGAAGGATTACGACGCGCTCAAATATTTTTCATTGGCTACTTCCAAATGATGGATGACATGACCAGCCAACATATAAGGATATGCATACGCTTTGACTGGTGTATCATTAGCTTTTCCTAAACGTGCTGCCATCTCTGCAGACATGTGATTGCACAAATGAATGGTAGCAGAACGGACAGCGTTCCATTCATCGCGCAATTCATTTCCATTCATGTGGTCGGCAATTGAATTCGCGACATAATCATCCTGTTCAAATCCCGGCAAACTTTTTTGTTCGCCGCGGCTGACACACAACATGCGATAAGCAAAAATGCGCTCGGTATCTAAAACATGGCCGATCATTTCAGCCAGTGACCATTTTCCAGGTGCGTACCGAAAATGAAGTTGGTCCGGCGTCAGTGAATCGATAAAATCGCTAAATGCGGATTGTTGATCTTCTAAAAAGGTCACGATATCCGTATCCGGTACTTTATTGACGTAGCGAAAGAAATAAGGGGCACAGTCTCCTTCAACCGGGCGGGGGAATTTAAAAGTGGTCATTGTTGTCATGGGGTAAAGATAATTTTAAGTCAGGTAGGGGCTCAATATTTTGAGCCCCTACCTGACTTAAAAATTGATTTGCAAGTCGTCCTGTTGTTGATTCCCAACTAGGTTTACCTTTGCGAGCAAATGAAAT
>Ga0068851_10000240_pt1 | contig 25946 bp, 14 predicted proteins | sample KBSCornC12_FD_66588 | JGI IMG/M metagenome (GOLD analysis project Ga0068851, IMG submission 66588) | Corn rhizosphere microbial communities from Kellogg Biological Station, Michigan, USA - KBS Corn C1-2 | ecosystem: Host-associated > Plants > Roots > Rhizosphere > Soil ...
GTTCTTCAGGATGGTTAGGTGGATTTTAAACGGGGTCACATTCCAGGGGTGTTTAATGCTTGTCGATCAGCGCAAAGCCTAAATAAATCCGTCTCCTTTTTCATGTCGCTAGTAAAAATGACCCTTGAAAAAAGGGTTGCACCCTGATTAATCCCTATCTGGAGGGGCGGGGTCTGGCTCCAGTGAGTCGTCGGTAAAAATGTAAGTGGGTAAATAGGTCTGGGCTTGATTTATCAGGCGGTAGGTTTTGATAAAAGTACAAGATTATCTGGAATGACTTATCTAATAGGCTGTTCCACATGATTCGTGGCTTCGCTTGCGGCAAGTGAATGTTTTCCATTGATTAAAGTGCACGAGTAAACCTATGTGATTAATACATCGCAGCGAATCGCTGCGCTCTAAATAAAGTAAACAACAACAGTCGGGGCTTGAAGCCGGGTGCGCATTCTGCCCCTTTTCAACACCCCGCCAACTCAATCGGGAATCTTCCGTACTCAAGGATCTACCATGCTAAAAAAGCTATTCTCGCTAGTTGTCCTCGTCACACTACTGTCAATAACCGGCTGCGTCTCTTATACCGTCACCGGCCCGCTGGGCAAGCCGCTGCATGTTGCTGAGGCCAGTCATCCTCATGCCGCGCAGATCGCTGATGTTGCCATTGATATCCCTGGCACGGATGACGCCACGCGCACCGCCATCAGTCGTTCGCTCACTGCCCAGCTCAACGAGTACGTCAAGGCGGGGGGCTACTTCAAGACGGTGACGGAGTACCCCACGCGTTTGGGGGAAAGGGATGTGGTGCTCAAGTTCACCATGACCTCCCTCAAGGGCCACCGCGCTCCGCACCCAGGTTATATACCCGGCGCGTTATTGACCCTGACGCTGTGGATCTGGGTGAACGGTCCGATCTATGTGGACAGTTTCGATTTGGCCGGGGATCTCGTGATTGTCGATCGCGACGGTAAACAACTGGCAGCGGCGAAGGACCAGATCAAGTTTGAGCACAATGTGGGCCTGTACGGGCGTGAGTATTGGTCGCCGGTGATGGGGGCCAAGAAGTTGAATGTATTGGTTTCAAGCCTGCTGGACAGCGCGACCGCGCGTTTGGCGCAAGTGCCACCCAAGGGAGAGTGAAGATGAAACGTTCTGTCAAATCCGTTGTGACCCTTGCTATCGTCTTGCTGGCGGGGTGCGTGTCCTATTCCCAGAACGAACTACCCGTTGTGCAGTCCTGGCCGCCAACGGCCCATACGCCGTTGCAAAAGCCAACGGTTGTTGTGCGAACCACGGTATTGAATCAGGTCAATGGAGGCCCGGCCAGTGCGGCGACGGGGGCGATGGCGGTTGCCAGTGAGACGGCGGTGGCAGAGGGTTTTCGACAGTCCGAGCGCTTTGCGCGGGTCAGTACCGATAAGCTCGAGTCGGACATCTATGCCGAAGCCACCTTGTATAACAACGAACAGTTCAGCCTGGCGTCGGCATTCATCACCGGGGTGACGTTTTTCATCATCCCTTCGACGGCGAAAAACACCTTCACCCTGGAGACTGTGTTCAAGAGCAAGGACGGCAAGGAATTGGGACGCGTGCGCAAGAGCGAGTCGGTACGTACCTGGATGCATGCGGTGTTGATCGTCGCCATTCCTTTCCAGAAGAACACGCAGGACGTGGTGCATGCCTTGACCCGCAGTACCCTGGAAGAAGCGGTGCAACGCCGATTGTTGTAATACGTGGTCAAGTCAGTTCAACCCGAACGTCGATCAGCCGTGACCGGCGTTCAGCTTCCTATCGAGTCGTAGGAATTGTTCACTGTAATATGTAGGTCATTTCGTTTTATGCTTTTCCAGCCCTCCCGGACACCTGCTGTTTCATGCCTGCGCTGTTTTACAGTTCACGGAGCAATCCACCACGGCAGGGAGCCGCCCACCTCATGCATACCCGAAAAAAATCCCCCCGGCGCCACACCCCACTACAACCCCCGACCCTTCATTCCGGCCATCGCCTGCGTCTGGTGCTCAACACCTACGGCATCCCGCCCACGGCCTTTGCCGAATGGATGCACGTCAGCCCGCAGTGCCTCAACAATTGGTTTTCACGCGGGCTGCCGGTGGATCGTGTGGAGAAACTGGCGACAACCTTGAGCGTCAGCAAAGTGTGGCTCGAGACCGGCGAGCGCGGACGATGACAGTGGTGGGGCGGTCAAAGGGCCGCCTCTATTTCAAGGGTCCCACCACCTGCCGGTATTTTTCCACCCCCTGCGGTGTCTGCCGCACCAGGCTGATCTCCAGCCCCAGCGGGTCTTCGCGGCGATTGCCGCTCAGTTGCCGCCAGCCTTTGTCCGCTTCCCATACGCGTACCTGCAGGTCACTGACGCCAGTCAGTACCACCACGCCGTCCTTTGCCGCCGGCAGCGGGTAGCGGTCCCGCGCGGGGGCGGCAGCGCGGTAGAGTGCGTCGCCCTTGAGCCACCAGCGCACCCGTTGTAGGCCATCGCCGGCCGCTGGGGCGCTGCGGATCACGTCGAGGCGAAAGCCCTTGCTGTCGGAGCTGCGTACGGTCACGGCGGCCAATCCCTCCGTTTGTGTGGCTTCAGGGGGCGTCAGTTCGACGCTGGCACGCAGGCTGATATCCCGTTGCATCTGGTTCAGTGCGCGCAGCAACACTTCGGTCTGTTCGGTGCTTGCCTGCAAATGCTGATCGGCGCGGGTGACGCTGTCCAGCCCGCGCCAGGCGATCAGGCTGACCACCGCCATGAGCATGATCGCCACCATCACTTCGATCAGGGTGAAGCCTTGCTGTGCCGGCTTCATGGTTGGCTGACCACGCGCATCAAACCGGCGGCGTCGCGTTGCAGGCTGAGGCTGTGTTGGCCGTCGGACAGCACCACGCGCAGCGGTGGGTTGATCCATTCAGCGTTGAGCACCAGGGTTTGCCGGGGTTCGAGACTGATCTGCATCGGCGTGCTTTCCCACAGGCGTGGGCGCAACGGGTCGTCGTTTTTAAAGGTGTCGAGGCCCTGGCCGTCGTCCCGCTGGCGGTTGAAGCGAAACCCCTTGGCATCCGCGCGCCAGGTGATGGGGCGGCCGTCGGCGTGGGCTTCGGCCTGGGCGACTTGCAGCAGTTGGCTCAGGCGTTCGGCGTCTTTGCGCAACAGGTGCAGCGGATCGGGCTTGATGGTGAGGCTGATGGCGGCGCTGGCGATGCCGATGATCACCAGCACCACCATCAGCTCGATCAGGGTGAAGCCTTGCTGTTTCATCGCGGGCTACCTGGAGAACTGGGGAGTGTGTGAAATAAAAGCGTGCGAATTGACCTGTAGGCTGGTGCGACGGACAAACAGGAGGTCCTCCCCATGACATTTGCCCCTCGTTTCACCCTGGCCCACGGGGTGCAGGCCCTGGGTGTGCTGGCCGCGCTGGCGGGCGTGGCGGTATGGACGCCGCTGCTGCTGACCACGGCAGAATCCCACACGCCGCAAGCCACGCCCCAGGCACTCGCGGCACGCAGCGATAACCCGGCGCTGCAATGGTTTTCCAATGCGCCGACAGCGCTGCAAGTCAAAGTCACTGGCGTGTTGGCAGGTGCCCGTGGTGCGGTGGCGATCCTGAGTCTCAACGATGGCCCGCCGCGCAGCTTTCTAGTGGGTGAACGCCTCAGCCCCGGTGTGCGGCTGACGGCCATTGAAGGCGATGGGGTGGAGATCGAGCGCGGCGGCGAGAAGCAGCGTGTCAACCTCGACAAGTTGCCGCCGGGGCCTGCGTTGCCGCTGCTCACTCGGCCATGACCTGGGTGTCCAGCCGCGCCAGGGGCGGCGCTTCGCGGCTGGCGTCGAGCACTTGCAGGTTGACCTGGAACAGACGGCCGTCGGCGTTGATGGTTTGTTCGCAGCGCAGTTTCAGGCGGCCTTGATCGCAGGTGAAGGTCTTCTTGCCGCTGCGCAGGTGGCCTTCCAGGCGCAGTTCGGCGAGGCGACTCTGCGCCGCCAGCAACGCGATGGATTTGTCTCGCAGCAGGCCGTTGCTCTGGGTCATCAACCCGGCCACGCGCACGGCGGCGGCCATGGCCACGGCGATGATCGCCAGCGCCACCAGCACTTCGATCAGGGTGAAACCTTGCTCCTTGCGACGGCCGTACATGGCGCTCTCAAAGCCGGGAAACAGGCCCGCAGACTAGCGCCGGGAGTTGACCGATTGGCGACTGAAACTCCCGAGGAATTTCAATACGACTGACATGTGTTCTTGCAACACTGCGCCACGAATTGCACTCAAGCCAAGGAATGTCGAGATGGATATCGCGCGCCTAACGTCCCCATTGCCAGGCCCTCACAGGCAGCGTGGCTTCACCTTGATCGAGATTATGGTGGTGGTGGTCATCCTCGGTATCCTCGCCGCAATGGTGGTGCCCAAGGTGCTTGACCGGCCGGACCAGGCGCGGGCCACGGCGGCCAGGCAGGACATCGGCGGGTTGATGCAGGCGCTGAAACTCTATCGCCTCGACCACGGCACTTACCCGAGCATGAACCAGGGCCTCAAGGTGTTGGTGGAACGCCCGGCCGACGCCAAGAACAGCAACTGGCGCGCCTACCTGGATCGCCTGCCCAACGACCCCTGGGGCCACCCGTATCACTACCTCAACCCGGGCGCCAATGGTGAGGTGGATGTGTTCTCCCTCGGCGCCGACGGCCAACCGGATGGCGATGGCGTGAATGCCGATATCGGCTCCTGGCAACTCTAAGGCCCGCCATGGAACGGTATTCGCCCCCAGCGGCGAAGCAGCGCGGCATGGCGATTATCAGCGCCTTGCTGATCGCCGCAGTGGTGGCGGTACTGGCCGGCGCCATGCTCACGCGCCAGACCGTATTCACCCGCAGCCTTGAAGCCGAGCAGCTGCGCATCCAGGGCCAATGGCTGTTGCAGGGCGGCCTGGAGCGCAGCCGGCAGCTGCTCTGGGACGCCCGCCAGAAGGACGTGCTGACCCGTCTCGATCAACCCTGGGCGCGGGCCCAGGGTGGTGCCTTCGAGGGGCGTATCGAGGATGAGCAGGGCAAGTTCAACCTGCGCAATCTGGTCAACCGCGAGCAGGTGGACACCGAGCAACTGCAGAGTTTCGAACGGCTGTGCCGCCTGATCGGTGTCGACCCGGCGGTGAGTCGGCGCATCAGTCAGCGGGTGATCGCGTCTTATGAACCGCCCGCCAAATACCCGATGCTGCGCAGCCTGGATGAGCTGAGCGGGATCGAAGGCCTTGATCCCCTGGTGTTGCAGCGCATGCAGGCCTATATCAGCGTGCTGCCCGGCCCGACCTGGGTCAACGGCAACACCGCCAGCGCCGAAGTACTCAGTGCGGTGGTGCCTCAGCTCAGCCTGTCCCAGGCCCATGGATTGGTGGCTGAGCGTGACAGCGGGCAGTGGTTTATCAACCGGGGTGATTTCGTCAACCGCCTGCACCTGCCGCAAGTGGCGGTGGATTCGGTGCAGGTGGGCATCACCAGCGAGTGGTTCCGCGTGCGGGGCCAGGCGCGGCGCGAGCAGCGGCGGGTCAGCCTCGACGCCTTGTTGCACCGCCCCGAAGACCGGCAGCCCCGGGTGATCTGGGCGCGGGTGGGCGTATGAAACGCTTGCGCATTGGCCTGCCGCCGCTGGATCAATTGAGTGCGCAGAGCCAGGTCCGGTTTGCCTGGGTGGAGCGTGGCGTGGTCATTGAAGAGGGCGACGCCAGCCTGGCGCAGTTGGGCCAGTCACGCCAGGCAGCGGACTGTTTCCTGCATCCGCGGGACAGCCTGCTGACCAGCCTGGAACTGCCGCCATTGCCGGCGGCGAAGACCGCCGCCGCCGTGGCCTGTGCCGCACAAGCGTTGATCCTCGGCCCGGTTGAACAGATGCAGGTGGCCCACGGCCCGCGTGAAAGCGATGGCCGCGTGCAGGTGGCCTGGGTGCCCAAGGCCGGGCTGGAGCGGTTGGCGCAGTTGCCGCTCAAGCTGCGCGGCCTGTACCCGGCACCCTATGCGTTGCCGGTGGGCGCCGCTGCGTTGGATGACGGCTACCTGCTGACCCGTGACAGCCTGCAACAAGGCACGGTGCACCCGTTGGGTTTGCAGGCGCTGGACCTGCCATTGGTGGCAGCGGCGCAGCGTTGGAGTGGGCCGCTGCCCATGTGGGGGTTGCACGGTCGCCTCACACAGCCCTCGACCGGCGGGTGGGGCAGGGCATTGGCCTGTGTGGTGCTGGCCACGGCCATCTGGACCCTGGGCCTCAACCTGTACGCCGCGCGCCAGGTGGAGCAAGGCCAGCGACTCAAGGCGCTGATGAGCCAGCAGGTGCGCCAGGCGTTTCCGGCGTTGCCGGTGGTGCTCAACCCCTTGCAACAGGCCCGCCAGCAATTGGCCGCACGCCAGACCGGCGCGGCAGCCGACCCGGGCCAACGCTTCCCCGGCCTGCTGCAATTGGTGGGCAGCAACCTGCCGTTCATGGTCGGCAGTGTCGACAACCTGACGTTTGAACAGGGGCGCTTGCGTGTCGAGCTGCTCGCCGACAGTCGTCACCCGACCGCCGAAGGTGAATGGCAGGCGGCGTTGGCCCAGGCCGGTTTCACCGCCAGCCGCGAGGGCCAGGCCTGGACCATTGCTCCCGCGCAAGCCGCAGAAAAAGCCGGAGCCGGCGATGAATAAAGTCCAGCGACTGCGCAGCCAGGCCCGGGTGTTCTGGAGCGGCCTGGCCCTGCGCGAAAAACGCATGCTCGGCGGCGCCGGCCTGGTCCTGGCCAGCCTGTTGACCTGGCTGGTGCTGGTGCAGCCCGCGTTGAAAAAGATCGATTATTGGCAGGCCGAAACCCCCAAGCTGCGCGCCCAGGCCGAGGCCTTGCAGGTGTTGTTGCAGGACGTCGCCGCGCCCAGGCCGGGCGACGAAGCCGCGTTGCGCCAGGCCCTGGACAGTGCCGGCCTGCAAGGGCATTACCAGTTGCAGGCGCTCGAGCCCGCGGGGTGGCGCCTGACCTTCGACAACGCCCCGGCCGATGCGGTGGTGGGCTGGCTGCTGGGCAATGCCCGTTCGTTTTCCCTGGAGGTGTCCGAGGCGCGTTTACAGCGCGTGCTCGATACCGTCGACAACTCGGCCGGCACTGTGTCCGGGACCGTTCGCATGGATCAGGCGCTTGGCGCTAAGGAAGCTTCATGAAGTGGTCAGTCCCCCCTTTCCGTATGGTCGCGCCGTTGCTGGTGCTGGCCCTGAGTGCGTGCAGCAACCAGGACGCGTCCAAGCCGCTGCTGGTGGACAGCGAACTCGGCCAGCCCCTGGCGGACACCCGTCGCAGTGGCGAGACCGTTCTCGACCGCCAGAGCCAACCCGCCCCCAAAGCGCCGGTACAGCACCGCGTCACCAACAGTGCTCGCGGCCATGCCCCGGCAACCGTCAAGGCCCGCAACCCGCTGGGTGACCAACCGGTGCAGCTCAACTTTGTCGACGCCGACATCCAGGCCGTGGTGCGCGCACTCTCCCGCGCCACCGGCCAACAATTCCTGGTCGACCCGCGTGTGAAGGGCAACCTCACCCTGGTCAGCGAAGGCCAGGTGCCGGCGCATCAGGCCTACGACATGCTGTTGGCGGCGCTGCGCATGCAGGGCTTCAGCGTGGTCGATGTGGGCGGCGTCGCCCAGGTGGTGCCCGAGGCCGATGCCAAGCTGCTCGGCGGGCCGATCTACAGCGCCGGCAGCAGTGGCATGCAGACCCGCACCTTCCGTCTGCAATACGAAAACGCCGTCAACCTGATCCCGGTGCTGCGCCCCATCGTGTCGCCGAACAACCCGATCAATGCCTACCCCGGCAACAACAGCATCGTGATCACCGACTACGCGGAAAACCTGGCGCGGGTGGCGCAGATCATCAACGGTATCGACACCCCCAGTGCCATCGACACCGACGTGGTGATGGTGCAGAACGGCATCGCCGTGGACATCGCCGCCATGGTCTCCGAGCTGCTGGACACCCAGGGCGCCGACCAGACCCAGAAGATCAACGTGATCGGCGACCCGCGCTCCAACTCGATCATCATCCGCTCCGGCAGCCCGGAGCGGACGGAACTGGCGCGCAACCTCATCTATAAACTCGACAACGCCCAGAGCAACCCCAGCAATATGCACGTGGTGTACCTGCGCAACGCCCAGGCGGGCAAGTTGGCCCAGTCACTGCGCGGCTTGCTCACCGGCGAGAGCGATTCCGGCGTGAGCGACGATGCCCGTGGCAAGCTCAGCGCCATGGGCGGCAATGGCAAGAACACCGCCCAAGGCGCGAGCAATGCGCAAAACAGCAGCGGCACGCCCACCGGCAGCGGCGTGCAGTCGGGTTATGGCCAGGCCACAGGCTCGACCACCGGCACCAACGGCACCCCCAAGGACCAGGACACCGCGTTCAGTGCCGGCGGCGTGACGATCCAGGCCGACGCCACCACCAACACCCTGCTGATCTCCGCGCCGGACCCGTTGTACCGCAACCTGCGCGAAGTCATCGACATGCTCGACCAGCGCCGTGCCCAGGTGGTGATCGAAAGCCTGATCGTGGAAGTCGGCGAGGACGATGCCACCGAGTTTGGCGTGCAGTGGCAGGCCGGCAACCTGGGGGGCAAGGGCGGGTTTGGTGGCGTGAACCTCGGCGGTAGCGGCGTGAATGGTAAGCCCAATAGCCCCACCAGTATTGATGTGCTGCCCAAGGGGCTGAATGTGGGGGTGGTCAACGGCACGGTTGATATTCCCGGCATCGGCAAGGTGCTCGACCTCAAGGTGTTGGCCCGTGCGCTGAAGAGCAAGGGCGGCACCAACATATTGTCCACGCCCAACCTGCTGACCCTGGATAACGAAGCGGCGAGTATTTTCGTGGGCCAGACCATTCCGTTTGTCACCGGCAGTTATGTGACCGGCGGCGGGGGCACCAGCAATAACCCGTTCCAGACCGTGCAGCGTGAAGAGGTGGGGCTCAAGTTGAACGTGCGGCCGCAGATTTCCGAAGGCGGCACCGTGAAGCTGGATATCTATCAGGAGGTCAGCACCGTGGATGCGCGGGCGTCGGTGGAGGCGGGTACGGTGACCAACAAGCGGGCGATCGATACCAGTATTTTGCTGGATGACGGGCAGATCATGGTGCTCGGCGGGTTGCTGCAGGATGGGTATAGCCAGAGCAATGACGCGGTGCCGTGGTTGTCGGATATTCCGGGGTTGGGGGCGTTGTTTCGCAATGAGAAGCGCAGTGTGAACAAGACCAACCTGATGGTGTTCTTGCGGCCGTACATTATTCGGGACAGTGGGGCGGGGCGCAGTATTACGTTGAATCGGTATGAGTTTATGCGCAGGGCGCAAGGGGGGTTGCAGCCGGAGCACAGTTGGGCGATGCCGGATGTGCAGGCGCCGCAGTTGCCTTCTGTGGACAAGGCGATTCCTGGGGGCCGGCCTTGAACGTTTTGACCGTGTACATATCCATTCCTTCGGTAACGGCGGCTTATGGTTCCGCTCTTACAGCGGGTCACTTTTGGAAGGACCCAAAAGTAACCAAAAGGTCCTCGCCCCACCACTCGGCACCTCGCCCAGGCTCGGTGTGCCGTAACGAAGGCTTGAATCCGTGGGCCGCCGCAATGGGCCATCCATGGCCCAGTGCGGCTAACCCGGCGTCCTGCCGGGTTACCCACGGATTCAAGCCTGCGTTCGGCCAGCGTGGTTTTACGGGGCGCCGAAGATCAAGAGCAAGAGCGACTCGCTGCGCATCGTGGATACGTTTTTTGTTCTGTGTCGCCGCCTTACTGTGGCGAGCGGGCTTGCCCCGCGTTGGGCTGCGAAGCAGCCCTAATACCAGTGAGCGCGCCGTGTGCATTCTGGTTTCCCACGTCATCGTTAACAACCATCGCGGGCAAGCCCGGCTCAGGGGGAACGCGCACGCCTCAACGATCCGGTCGGCTACCAGGCCGCCGCGCTTTGCTTTTGATTTTGATCTTAGGCGCCCCGTCAAACACGCTGGCCGGAATTCGGCAGGGATTTGGGGGGTAAACCGGCAGGGATGCCGGTTTAGCCGCCCCGCGCCATGGATGGCGCGTGGCGGCGGCCCCCCAAATCATTGTCGAATTACGGGCACACCGAGCCTGAGCGAGGTGCCGAGTGTTGGGGCAAGAGCGTTTTGCTTACTTTTGCGCTCTTCAAAAGTGAGCCGCCGTAAGGGCGGAACCATAAGCCGCCGTTACCCAAATAACGGATATGTACACCCACCCAAAGGGCAACCCCAATGAGCCTATTGCCCTACGCCTGGGCCAAATCCCAACGCATCCTCCTGCGCCCCACCGAAGCAGGCCACCTGCTGACGGTCTGCCCCTCAACCCCCGGCTGGTCCATCAGCGAAGTCCACCGCCAATTCGGCCCGGCCCACCTCGAACAGGTCCGCGACGATGAACTCGACGGCCTGCTCACTGCTGCCTACGCTGACACCGGCAGCGCCGCCGCCGTGGTGGGCGCCGCCGAAAACGAAGTCGACCTCGACCGCCTGATGCAAGACATGCCCGAAGTCACTGACCTGCTGGACACCCAGGACGGCGCCCCGGTGATCCGCATGATCAACGCCTTGCTGACCCAGGCCGCCCGCGACGAAGCCAGCGACATCCATATCGAACCCTACGAAACCCATTCCGTGGTGCGCTACCGTGTCGACGGCACCCTGCGTGACGTGGTCTCGCCACGCAAGGCATTGCATGGCGCGCTGGTCTCGCGGATCAAGATCATGGCCCAACTCGATATCGCCGAAAAACGCCTGCCCCAGGACGGCCGTATCGCCCTGCGCGTGGCCGGGCGGCCCATCGATATTCGCGTGTCCACGGTGCCCACCGGCCATGGCGAAAGGGTGGTCATGCGCCTGCTGGACAAACAAGCCGGGCGCCTGCAGCTGGAAACCCTGGGCATGGAGCCGCAGCTGCTGGCACGCCTGGATACGCTGATCCGCCAGCCCCACGGCATCGTGCTGGTCACCGGACCCACCGGCAGTGGCAAGACCACCAGCCTGTACGCCGCCCTGGCGCGGCTGGATGCGAGCACCAGCAATATCCTCACCGTGGAGGACCCGGTGGAATACGACCTGCCGGGTATCAGCCAGATCCAGGTCAACGCCAAGATCGACATGACCTTCGGCCTGGCCCTGCGTGCGATCCTGCGCCAGGACCCGGACATCATCATGATCGGCGAAATCCGTGACCTGGAGACCGCACAAATCGCCGTGCAGGCTTCGCTCACCGGTCACCTGGTGCTGGCGACCCTGCACACCAACGATGCGGTGGCGGCGGTCAACCGCCTGATCGATATGGGGGTGGAGCCGTTCCTGCTGGCGTCGTCCCTGTTGGGGGTGTTGGCCCAGCGCCTGGTACGGCGCCTGTGCCCGCACTGCAAGCAGGAAGACCCCGCCGCGCCCGGCACCTGGCGCCCGGTCGGCTGCGCGCAGTGCAACCAGGTCGGCTACAGCGGACGTACCGGGATCCATGAGTTGTTCTGTGTCGACGATGCGGTACGCAGCCTGATTCATGAGGGCGCCAACGAGCAGGACCTGCGCCTGGCTGCGCGCCGCGCCGGGATGTTGAGCATGCGTGAAGACGGTGAACGCTGGGTGCGCAGCGGTGCCACCGCCCCCGAAGAAATCCTGCGTGTGACACGGGACGCCTGATGAATCGCTATCGCTATGAAGCCGCCGATAGCAGCGGCAAAGTCGAGGCCGGGCATGTGGAGGCCGACAGCCAGAGCGCAGCCTTTGCCAACCTGCGCAGTCGCGGTTTGACCGCGTTGCTGGTGCAGATCGAAGGCAATCAGCAGGCCGCGACGGGCAGCAGCCTGTTCAGCGCCAAACTGTCGGACAACGACCTGGCCTGGGCCACGCGGCAACTGGCGAGCCTGCTGGGCGCGAGCCTGCCGTTGGAAGCTGCGCTGAGTGCCACGGTGGAGCAGGCCGAGAAAAAGCATATCGCCCAGACCCTGGCCGCCGTGCGCGCCGATGTGCGGGGCGGCATGCGCCTGGCGGATGCGTTGGCGGCGCGACCTCGGGATTTTCCGTCGATCTACCGTGCGCTGATTGCGGCGGGGGAGGAGTCCGGTGACCTGGCCCAGGTGATGGAGCGTTTGGCCGACTACATCGAGGAGCGCAACAACCTGCGTGGCAAGATTCTCACCGCGTTTATCTACCCCGGTGTGGTGGGGCTGGTGTCCATCGGCATTGTGATTTTCTTGCTGAGCTACGTGGTGCCCCAGGTGGTCAGTGCGTTCTCCCAGGCCCGCCAGGACCTGCCGGGGCTGACCCTGGCGATGCTCAACGCAAGTGACTTCATCCGCGCCTGGGGCTGGCTGTGTCTTGCCGGGATCGTCGGCGGTTTCTGGAGCTGGCGCCTGTACCTGCGCAATTCCGTGGCGCGCTTGAATTGGCACAGTCGCGTACTGCGTTTGCCGCTGATCGGGCGCTTCGTGCTGGGCCTGAACACGGCACGATTCGCCTCGACCCTGGCGATTCTCGGCGGTGCCGGGGTGCCGTTGCTGCGTGCTCTGGAGGCCGCGCGGCAAACCTTGTCCAACGACCGGCTCGACCAGTGCGTCAGCGATGCCACCGCCAAGGTGCGCGAGGGCGTCAACCTGGCCCCGGCGCTGGCGGTGGAAAAGGTCTTCCCGCCGGTGCTGATCCACCTGATCGCCAGCGGCGAGAAAACCGGCTCCCTGCCACCGATGCTGGAGCGCGCGGCGCAGACACTGTCGCGGGATATCGAACGGCGTGCCATGGGCATGACCGCCTTGCTGGAGCCGCTGATGATCGTGGTGATGGGGGCCGTGGTGCTGGTGATCGTCATGGCGGTGTTGTTGCCGATCATCGAGATCAACCAACTGGTCACCTGACCGCACCTGCTCCCGTCCAACCTCGGGTTCCTCGTTCCGTCACATTCCGACAGCTCATGTCGCCTCCAGCCATACGCGCTGAAACCTGACTGTCACCTGCGCCCAAAGCGCTCGGAATCATGACCGGAACACCCGAGAATCTTTTTAAAAATCAAGGTGTTCCTCCCGAGGTTTTTTCCTACAAACGTCATCGGAAACTGCGAATTTCTGTCCCATGGTTTTAACCCCTGGCCACCCCCCTGAACACGGCTCGGGACCGAAGCCATGGCGTCATGCAAGAGCCCTCTACCCCAAACGTACAAACACGACGAAAGGAGATTCTTCATGTTTAAGCGCAACGTTCTCGCGGTATCCATGACCCTCGCTGCACTGTGCTCGGCCCAGGCTGCAATGGCTGACATCAACGGCGGCGGCGCAACCCTGCCACAAGCGCTGTACCAGACGTCTGGCGTGTTGACCGCAGGTTTTGCCCCGTACATCGGTGTGGGCAGCGGCAATGGCAAGGCAGCTTTCCTGACCAACGACTACACCAAGTTGAAGGCTGGCGTTTCCAACCTGAACGTGCACTGGGCGGGCAGCGATTCCAAGCTGAGCGCTACTGAACTGTCGACGTATGCGTCGGCCAAGCAACCTGCTTGGGGCAAGCTGATCCAAGTGCCATCGGTGGGTACTTCGGTTGCCATCCCGTTCAACAAAAGCGGGACTGCGGCCGTTGACTTGAGCATCAACGAGCTGTGCGGTGTGTTCTCCGGCCGTATCGCCGACTGGAGCGGTATCACAGGTTCGGGTCGCAGTGGCGCCATCAAAGTGGTTTACCGCAGCGAAAGCAGTGGCACCACCGAACTGTTCACGCGCTTCCTGAATGCCAAGTGCGCTGAAACCGGCACCTTCAATGTCACCACCACCTTCGGCACCAGCTACACCGGTGGTTTGCCTGCCGGCGCGGTTTCCGCAACTGGCAGCCAAGGCGTGATGACCACCCTGGCCGGTACCGACGGCGGTATCACCTACATGAGCCCTGACTTCGCCGCCCCGACCCTGGCCGGTCTGGATGACGCAACTAAAGTCGCTCGCGTGGGCAAGGACGTGGTCAACGGTGTGGCGGTCCAGGGTGTATCGCCGAAAGCGAGCAACGTATCCGCTGCCATCAATGCCGTGCCGTTGCCTGCTGTCGCTGACCGTGGCAACCCTGACGCTTGGGTGCCCGTGTTCGGCAAAGCCAACACCGCGGGTGTGGTGCCTTACCCAACGTCGGGCTACCCGATCCTGGGCTTCACCAACGTGATCTTCAGCCAGTGCTACGCCGATGCCACCCAGACCACCCAAGTGCGTGACTTCTTCACCAAGCACTACGGTTCGTCTGCCAACAACGACGCAGCGATCGAAGCCAACGCGTTCGTGCCACTGCCAAACAACTGGAAAATCGCTATTCGCGGCAGCTTCCTGACCGCCACCAATGCCCTGAGCATCGGCAACACCAACGTCTGCAACGGCATCGGTCGTCCGCTGTAACCCACGCTTTCAAAGACCCGCAACACCTGATCAGCAACGGCCTGCGCCGTTGCTGATTTTTGCGTTTGTGCTGTTCACCGCCGCGCCGACTGCGTCATGTGAACTTTGCATGACAGAAGTTCAGTCGTGTCCCTCGCCAACCGCCTAATCCTCATACGTGAGCCTGTCCTGCTCCCTGCGTAATAACAAAGAAGGAAGATTCCCGATGGTTCGCTGCAAATCGCCGGTCAACCTGAAAGCCCCCGAGACCGTCCTGCGTCTCAAGCCTTTGGCCCATGTCATTGCCTTATTGATGGTGGCGGGTAACGCCCAGGCAGCCACGGCGTTCAGTTCCGGCTGGTTTGCCGACAAGGGCGCGTCCCAGGCGGCCACGGCAGCGCGTACCGGTGCCGGCCAGGTGCCGGGGATTCCTTCATTGAACCAGCAGGCGCGGGTCAAGCAGCAGTTGGCGCGCTCCATCAGTACCTTGAACACCAGTGTCGCGGCCATTGCGGCCCAGCAGGCCGCGCAAGCGGCAGGGCGACAGGCGGCGTTCGGTCAGGTCTCGGCGATTCCCGATGGCCTGGGCAAGGGCGGCCTGCAGGTCGACAACAGCCTGACCCAGGGTTGGACCCACGCCAAGAACCCGACCCAGAGCCAGTCCGGCGGCAAGACCACGGTGACCATCGAGCAGACCGCCGACAAGGCGATCCTCAACTGGGAGACGTTCAACGTCGGGCGCAACACCACCGTGGACTTCCAGCAGCAGGCCAGTTGGGCGGTGCTCAACCGCGTCAACGATCCCAATGCGCGCCCCAGTGAGATCCAGGGCCAGATCAACGGCGCCGGTACGGTGATGATCATGAACCGCAACGGCGTGGTGTTCGGCGGCACCAGCCAGGTCAACGTGCGCAACCTGGTGGCGGCCGCCGCGAACATCACCGACGAGCAGTTCACCCAACGCGGCCTCTACGTCGATGCCAACGGCACCCAGCCGACCTTCACCGATGCGGCGGGCAAGGTCCAGGTGCAGCGCGGTGCGTTGATCCAGACCCACAATCCGGCCACCTCCACCGACGCCGGCGGCTATGCCTTGCTGCTCGGTACCGAAGTGGAAAACGCCGGCACCGTTATCACCGCCAAGGGCCAGACCACCCTGGCCGCCGGCGACAGTTTCTACATCCGCAAGGGGGTCGGCACCACGGGCAACGACCGCTCCACCACGCGTGGCAATGAGGTGGCGACCAGCCTCAACCCTGGCAGCAGCGCAGGCAAAGTCACCAACAGCGGCCTGATCATGGCCTCCACCGGCGATATCACCCTCACCGGCCACCAGGTGCAGCAAAACGGCGTGGCGCTGGCCAGCACCTCGGTGGACACTCGCGGCACGATTCATCTGCTCAACGCTGCCAGCGACAGCACCGGTAGCGTGACCCTGGGCGAGGGCAGCACCACCGCGATCTTGCTGGACGCCAGTGACAGCACCGCCCTCAACAGCCAGAAAGACAACGGGCTGGTCAAACTCGACGGAACACCCGCCAACCTGATCACCGGCCGGTTCAACCACCTCAGCGCCGTGGCTGACCGTACCGACCAATCACGCGTCGAGATCGTCAGCGGTGGCTCCGTGGACTTCCAGAAGGGTTCGATCACCCTGGCCACCGGCGGCCAGGTGGCGGTCAGCGCTACCGGGCGCAGCCTGGTGCGCGATGGCGCGATGATCGACGTCTCAGGCGCGGTCGGCGTCAAGGTGTCGATGGCATCCAACACGATCAAGATCAACGTGCAGGGTAACGAGCAGCGTGATGCTCCGGTGAACCGTGACGGCGGGCAACTGATCAACAACGATGTGTGGGTCGACCTGCGCGAGCTGGTGTTTGTACCGGCAGGCACCAACGGTTACGCGACGGATCGCTGGTACACCGCCGGCGGCTTGCTGGAAGTGGGCGGTTACCTCGGTACTCAAGGACATTCGGTCGGCGAATGGATGGCCCAGGGCGGCACGGTGACCTTTACCGGCAAGGATGTGGTCACTCAGACGGGCGCGCAGATCAACCTGTCCGGCGGCACCGTGGACGTGCAGGCCGGTTACATCCAGCAGACCTGGCTCAAGGGGCCCAATGGCCGCTTGTATGAATTGTCCAGGGCGCCCGGCGACATCCTCTATTCGGGGTTCTACAAGGGCTATGAAGACACCAGCGCGCGCTGGGGCCAGACCGAGTATTACTACAACCCGCTGATCGCGCCGCAACGCCGCTACGAGGCCGGCTACACCGTAGGCCGCGACGCCGGCAAACTGGTGGTCGGCACCACCAGTGCGGTGTTGGAAGGTCAGTTGATCAGTGATGTGTTCCAGGGCGATCGGCAGACCCAGGCGCCCAACATCAACCTCGATGGCTACCAGCAATCCAAGAAGGCCATGGCCCAGCGGGCGCAGTTGATCATCGGCCAGTACATTCCGATCTACAACAAGACCACCGGCACGCTGCGCTATGCCCTGAGCGGCACCACCGACCAGGTGCTGATCGATGGCAATACCCGGAAAATCGCCGATGGCCTGGACCTCACCACGGCGCTGCCAGCGGATCGCCAGGGCCAGATGGTGCTCGACAGCGACCCGCTCAACGGTTACCAACTGGGCGCGATCAAGGTGGGCGCCAAGCAGCAGATCACGGTGAATGGTGCGCTCAAGGTGGCAGACGGCGGCGACATCACCTTGTTCGGGCCGGGGGTCGGTATCAACGCCAATCTCACCGCCCGGGGGGGCAGTATCAACGCGGGCAACATCCTCACTCAGGTCAACCTCAACGCGGGCAACACCGTCGGCGATGTGATCCTCGCGGGCAGCGGACGGGTCGATGTGGCGACAGGCGTCAAGCTGGACGCCGCCGGGCGCTGGAACAACCTGGCGCTGGACCCGAGCCTTGGTGAAGGCGTGGCCTATGTGAACGGCGGCAAGGTGTCGCTGCGCAGCACCGGCAACCTGAACCTGGCGTCAGGCAGCGTGGTGGAGGCGTCTTCCGGCGCCACGCTCGGCGTGGATGGCAAGCTCATCGGCGGCAAGGGCGGTGACGTGACCTTGGGGGCACTGGGCAGCCTGGGGCTGGAGGGCGAGATTCGCGGTTATGGTGTCAATGGCGGCGGCACCCTGGCGTTGCAGGCCCGCAAGGTACAGATCGGCAACAGCACCGGGGCGCCTGACGTCGGCACCGTGCAACTGGCGCAAGACTTCTTCAACAAGGGCTTCTCGGCCTATGACATCACCGGCAACGAGGGCCTGCTGGTCACTGACGGCACCCAGGTGGATGTCACCACGCCGGTGTATCGCCTTGGCGAGCAGACGTCCGCTGCGCCAACGGGAGGCGACCCTGCCACGGTATTGGAGCGCTGGACCCCTGCGCTGTATCAGCAAGACGCTGCCAAAGGCGTGCTGACCCAGCGCCGTGGCGCCAGCCTGAGCCTGACTGCCGGTCGGCAGGAATCCACGGCGGCCGAACTGGCTACCACGGCCCTGACAGTGGGCCGGGGCGCGGTGATCAACGTCGACCCGGGCCAGAGCATCAACCTGCGCAGCGTCGGCCAGTTGACGGTCAACGGCACGCTCAATGCCTGGGGCGGCAGCGTCAATCTGGGAGGCCTGACCGCTGTCGGTTCCGAGGTGGCCAATGCCGCCGGGCATAACCGCTCGATCTGGGTCGGCGACCACGCGGTGATCGATGTGGCAGCCCGTGCGATCAGTGCCGCGGACAATCGCGGGCGCCTCTACGGCCAGGTCGGCCAGGGTGGCAGGATCAGCCTCGGCGGCGAAATTGACCTGGCCACCGGCATTGCCAAGGCCAGCGACCTGTTTGTGGTGGTGCGCGACGGCGCGCGCCTGGACGCTTCCGGTGCCCAGGCGATGCTCGACATTCCGGGCCAGGGCCGGGTGCAGGTGGCCAGCAATGGCGGCAGCATCAGCGTTGCGTCCAACAATGGCCTGTATCTGGATGGCAGCTTGGTCGCCCGGGCCGGCGGTGCCGCGGCGGCGGGCGGCAGTTTATCGCTGGCACTGGAAACGCCTTACTACCTCAAGGCGGCGGTCACCGACCCGATGCTCAAGGTGCGTGAACTGGTGCTCAGCCAGTCCCATCAAGCCAGCCCCCTCCCGGACACCCTCGAGTACGGCCATGGCCGCCTCGGTGTGGACCAGGTCACCACCGGCGGCTTTGATAACCTGGCCTTGCTCAGCAACGGCGTGTTGAGCTTCGACGGTGATGTGTCGCTGAACATGGGGCAAAGCCTGCGCCTGTACAGTGGCGCCATGGGCCTTGCCGAAAACGCCGCCGCCAACGCTCGCATCAACCTGTCTGCGCCTTATCTGCTGCTGGCCGGCATCCTTGCGCCGCTGGACCCCAGCAAGGACCAGTACCTGCATCCGGTGCTGGCGTCCAACCTGTCGCAACGTGCCAGCCAGGCGCTGTTCCAGGCCAGTGGCAATCTGATCGACGTGCGCGGCAATGTGCTGTTCGGCAACCAGAGTGACCTGACGCTGAGCGATGCCAGCAAGCAGAGCATCGATCGCCGTGGCTTCGATGATGTGCAGTTGAGCAGCCAGGGTGACCTGCGCTTCCTGGCCGGTGCCGGGGCGGACGTGATCGCGCAGGGCATCAGTACTCAGTTGATGACCAAAGGCGATATGACGCTGCGCGCCGCGCAGTTGTACCCGGCGACGGACGTTGGCGCACGGGTGCTGGCCGGTTTTATCGATGCCTTCTCTGGCTTCAAGTACGACCCGACCCGTACCTTGACGATCGCGCGCACGGGGACTGCTGATGCCGCCATGCCGTACTCGGCGTTTGGCCGCCTGCAACTGGGCGGCCCGACGATCAAGCAGGGCGGGGTGGTGCGTGCGCCCCTGGGCCTGATCGAAATCGGCAACCTCGGGGCCAGCCGCGTCGAGCTGCTGCCCGGCAGCCTGACCTCGGTGAGTGGCAAGGGACTGGTGTTGCCCTACGGCGGCACGGTAGACGGCCAGGTCTACAAATACAACGGCAAGACTGTGACGTTCCTTGGGCAGGGGGCGTTGCCTAACGCGAACGGCAGCCTGAATGTCGGGATGGTCCTGGGTGGCGAATCGGTGGTGGTGCAGCCTGACGCTACCGTGGACCTTTCCGGTGGCGGCGAGCTGCTTGGGGCCGGGTTTATTTCCGGGCGCGGCGGATCTACCGATGCGCGCTACAACCCCCTGGTGCAATTCGGGGCAACCGGCGGTTTTGTGTTGCCGGGGCTGGGCACCAACCCGGTCTACGCGATTGTGCCGGGCGCGCAACCGGGCTATGCCCCGGTGGGGCCGGAGGGCGGGGCGACCGACCCGTTGATTGGCCAGCAAATCACGATCGGTGCCGGTGTGCCGGGGCTGACAGCGGGCACCTACACCTTGATGCCGTCCACTTATGCCCTGATGCCGGGGGCCTTCCGCCTGGAAATCAACGGCTTGGCGGGGCTCGGCAGCGAAGGCACGACCCAGTTGCTGCGCAACGGCTCATGGTCCACTGCGGGGCGCTTGTCCATCGCCAATACCGGCATCGGCAACAGTACGGCGAGCCAGGTGATCCTCACCGCCGCCGAGACCCTGCGCCGCTATTCCCAATACAACGAGACCCGTTATGCGCAATTCGCCGTGGCCGACGCGGCCCGCCTCGGGGTGCCGCGTGCGCTGTTGCCGGTGGATGCCAAGACCCTGCAACTGAACCTCAGCCCGGGGGCGGGTGCCAATGCCTTTTCGTTCAAGGGTATCGGTCGCTTCGAGGCCGCCGACGGCGGTTACGGTGGCACCGTGGCGTTGACCAATGGCAACAGGAGCACGGGCAAGGACATTGAGATCGTCGCGGCAGGCAAGGGCGCAACCCCGGGTTTCAGCGGCATCAGCGTCGAGGCCGAGAGCCTCAACGCGCTCGGCGCGGCGCGTCTGTTGATCGGTGGCCTGACCGTGGTGACCTACGGTCAGGGCGGCAACTACATCAACCTGGCCAACGGAGCCTTGAGCAACATCAACCTGCGCGAAGGCGCGAACCTGGCGGCGCCAGAAGTGTTGCTGGTGTCCTCTACCGGCAAGGTAACCGTCGAACAGGGGGCCTCGATCAACACCATCGGTCGCGGCAAGGCCAGTTATGACGCACGTGACGGCTTTGTGTACAACATGCCCAATATGCTGGCGGTGTCCAACGGCCTGCTCAACGTGGTCGCAGCAACGCCGATGGCAGGTGTGACCAGCGGCGGGATCGAGCTGGGGGCTTGCACTGGCACGCTGTGCAGCGGCCAGACTGCTTTGTATTCCGAAGGCACACTCGTTGCCTTGACCGACAGCACCCTGCAGATGGGGGCGGACGTGCGTTATGGCACCCGTCACCTGAACCTGGGCGTATCCAGCATCAACGTCGGCAGCCCCGAAGCCTTGGCCGCCGCCGCTGCCGGCAATCGCCTGCCGGCGGGCATGACCCTCACCCAGCAAGTCCTGGAGCGCCTGCTGCGGGGGGACACTCAATTTGGCGCGCCGGCCCTGGAAACCCTGCAACTGTCGGCACGCGACAGCTTCAACTTCTATGGCACCACGACCCTGGACACTTATGACTCGGCGACTGGCAAGTCGATGCTGAGCGCCCTGATGCTGTCCACGCCGGCTATTTATGGTGCGGGCGGCGCCAACGATGTAGCCACCATCCATACCGCCAACCTGATCTGGCAGGGGGCCGCGACACCGCCCGTGGCGGCAGTGACTGACGGTGCCGGCAGCGGCAGCGGGCGCCTGGATATCCATGCCGAGCGCATCGAGTTCGGCTATGGGGATTTTGCCCAGCCAAGCACCACCCAGTCCTTTGACCGCCTGGCCCTGGGCTTTGCCAACGTCAACCTGAACGCCAGCCAGCGCATCACCGCCAACCATAAGGGCAGCCTCTCGGTGTATCAGCGTCAGGGCGCCTATGACGCGATCAAGGGCTTTGCCTACAACGGCGGCAACCTGAATATCCTCACACCGTTGATGAGCGGTGAAGCCGGCTCAGTCAACCGGATCACAGCCGGTGGCGCGATTGATGTGCGCGCCTCGGCGGGGCCGGTGGGCGAAGCGAAGGGCATTGGCGGCGAGTTGTCCTTGCAGGGTGACAGCATCCGCCTGGCCAGCGCGGTGGTATTGCCCAGCGGCAAGCTCACCCTGGGCGCCCGTGGCGATGTGGTGTTGACTGATGCGGCCTTGATCGATGTGGCCGGCCGGGCCATTGCTTTCAACGACCTGACTAAATACAGCGCTGGCGGCGAGGTCCTGCTGGAAAGCCGTGCGGGCAACGTGCTGCAGGCGGTCGGTTCGACCATCGATCTGTCGGCGCAGCACAACCAGGCGGGTCGGCTGCGGGCGATGGCCGTAGAGGGCGCGGCGGGCACCGTCGACCTGGCGGGCAGGATCGTCGCTGGCAGCAGCGGCGACTACGATGCCGGCGGTACGCGGGTGCCTTACCTGGCGGGCGCGGTGGAGATCCAGGCCCAGCGGCTGGGCACAAGCGGCACATTGAATGAACAGTTCGCCGCCCTCAATCAACGCCTCAATCAAGGCCAGGTGTATGGCTCGCGCAGCTTTCAGCTCAAGCAAGGCGATCTGATCATCGGCAGCGATGTGAAGGCCAACAGCGTCAACGTTTCGCTAGACAATGGCAGCCTGCGCGTTACCGGCCTGGTAGACGCCAGCGGCGAGCGCGTCGGCAGCATCAACCTGGCCGCCAGGAACGGCCTGGTCCTGGACGGTACGGCGGTGCTCGATGCCCATGGCACGCAAGTGCGCGTGGACAGTTATGGCAAGGTCATCGACGCGCCGAACCGCGCCACCGTTGTGCTCGGCTCAGGCCAGGGCCAGTTGACCCTGGCCGATGGCGTGCGCATCGACCTGCGCCATGGCACGGGGGCAGGGGCCGGTAATGACGGACGCAGTCTCGGCACCCTGGAGCTCAACGCGCCCCGTCTGGGCGGCGATGACATTGCCATCGATGCCAGTGGGCGCCTGACCATCACCGGCGCACGCTCCATCGCGCTCAATGGCATGGTCACCTACGACGATGCCCCGACCAGGACCGATGCCACCCCGAACGGACGTCCGTACCAGGCGATCGACCAAGCCTACCTCGACGGCAAGCACGCACTGAGCACGGCGTTCATCAATGCTGCACTCGGCAATACCAACCTGCTGCAGAACAAACTGGCAGGCCTGAATAACGCCACCTACGGCGATGTTTTCCACCTGCGGCCTGGTGTGGAGATTATCAGCAAGACGCCCGACGGCGACCTGGTGGTACAGGGCGACCTGGATTTGTCCGGCTATCGCTACGCCAGCCTCAAGTCGACCCAACCTACCGAGGCCGGCAGCCTGACCCTGCGCGCCGGTGGCGACCTGAATATCTACGGCAGCATCAACGACGGCTTTGCGCCGCCGCCGCAAACCGATGATGACAATGGCTGGGTCCTGCGTGCAGGTATCGACTACACCGGCGGCACGGTGGTGGTGCCGGGCAGTGGTGTGACCCTGGCGGATGGCACCCTGTTCCCAGGCGGCGTGACGCTCAATTTCGATGTGCCGACGCAGCCGCTGTTCCTGCCTGCTGGCACGCGGTTGCCCGTCGCGGCAACGCTCAGCCAGTCCTTGGTGCTGCCTGCCGGGACGGTGTTGGCCGCCGCCGTGCGGGACGCATCGGGCAATGTGCTGTTCGCCGCGGGCACGCTGCTGGTTCAGAGCCAGACCCTCGCCGCCGGCAGCACGCTGGACGCCGGCACCTTGTTGGGCAGTGCGGCCAACGTCAACGGGCTGATCTGGCCCAAGGGAGTGCCCTTGGCCACCAGCCTCAAGCTGGCAGGCAGTAAAGTCTTGCCCCGTGGCGCGCTGTTGCCGTCGGGTACCGATGTCAAGTTGCCGGACGGTGCGGCGTCGGTACAGCTGCGTGTCGCCGATGCCGGGCGCCAGGGCAAGAACTGGGCGATTGCGCCGATGCTGGAGGAAGGCTCGCAAGCGTGGTCGATTCGGCTGGTGGCCGGCGCGGACACCGGCGCGGCGGACAGTCGCCTGCTGCAACCGCACCCGGTCACCGGCAACCTTCGGTTGGCCGACAGTCACTATGGGATGTACGGGCAGGGTGCGCTGGTCTGGACCGAGCAGGGCTCTTTGGATGTCTATGGCGACAACAGCTTGGTGGGCAAGCCCATCGATGTGAATGATGGCTACGCCTACCCCGGGATTTGTGACGATATGCCGGAATACTGCTCGTCCGAGGGCGATGCCTACACCTTGCTGGCGGGCGGCAGTACGCGTTTCAGTGTCATCCGCACCGGCGCTGCGGACTTGGATTTGCTGGCAGGCGGCAACCTGAGCATGGAGTCGTTGTACGGTGTCTACACCGCCGGCAGCTCCTCCACGGGCACCTCGGCTGGCGACCCGTATAACCTCAAGCGTGCCCTTGGCGGCAATGGCAAGGTCCTGGGTAACGTCGGCGGTAACGAAAAGTGGGTCAACGGTGGCCCCGACAGCCTGTACCGCGCCTGGTACCCGGACACGGGCGGCAATGTGCTGGTCAAAGTGGGGGGCGACCTGACAGGCAATATCACCAGCCCTGCGCAGAATGGCGTTGCGCGTCCTGTGCCTGTCGACCTGGGGCTGGATTCAGCCAATGTCGGCAATTGGCTGTGGCGACAGGGTAATAACCTGGAGGGCAGCCAGGCACAAGCGACCGCCTGGTGGATCAATTTCGGTTCTTACGTCGCTAACGTGCGTTCGGACCAGATGGTCGGTTTTACCGGGTTCGGCACCCTGGGTGGCGGCAACCTCACGGTTGATGTGGGGGGCAATGCGGGAATCATCAGTGCGCTGTCGTCAACCGCCCAGAATGTCAGCCCACGCAGCCAAGGCCTCGTTCTGGCGGTCGGCGGTACAGGGCGGGTCGCGGCCGATGGCAGTGTGCAACTGAGCGGTGGTGGCGACTTGAACCTGCGGGTGGGCGATGCGCTGAACCCCGCCAGTCAGGTCACCGTCGATCACCTCAATGGCTCGTTGGTGAACCTGCGCGGCCACGTACAGGTGACGGGCGGCAGCCTGGGCAGCCTGACCTTGCGTTACGGCAACCAGTCCAGGGACCAGAGCCCCAGCGAAGTGCGCGCCTACGACCCGCTGCGCTCCACCTCGGCCATGGCGGCCGGCGGCTTGAGCCTGCTGCCAGGGGATTCGACCTTCAGCCTGGCTACCCGGGGCGACCTGGTCCTCCAGGATGTCGCCGATCCAGGCCGCGTACCGCAGATGAATGCCTTGGCCTACGCAAAGGAAGGCGTCAACGGGGTAGGACAGAGCTGGTTCAGCCTGTGGACCGACCGTACGGCAGTCGATCTGTTCTCCTCCGGCGGTAACCTCACACCACTGACCCAGACGCTGGAAACCGATATGGCGGCGGTCTACCCCGCCACATTGCGTGCGGTCGCCGCCAGCGGCAGCCTGTACTACGGCCGTGCGTCGACGAGTAACCCGAATGTGCCGCAGCCATTGCAGGCGCTGGTGCTGGCACCGTCGGCCAACGGTCAACTGGAATTGCTGGCGGGCGATTCGATCTACGGCGGCGACTTGACCATCAGCCGTTCCAGCGCAAGTCCGCAAAGCCTGGCGACGATCCAGCGTCCGGCGTTCCTGGGCTTCATCAACAGCTTGCCGGTCGCAGGCAGCGGCAATCTTTCCAGTGATGGCAACATCGCACGCCTGGGGCTTCACCCGCTGTTCGCGTTTGGCCCTGACACCGCGAGCATGGCATGGGGCGGCGCCTTGGAACCGGCGCGTTTCTATGCGCTCAGCGGTGACCTGCTGGGGGTCAACAGTGGACGGGCGCTCAGTCTCTATGGGGCAAACGATCCACGCTTCGGTCAGACCTACTACGAAGGTGCAGGCCCGGTCTGGATGCTCGCCGGGCGCGATATCGTCAGCAGCGGCACCCGCTTGAATGGTGCCCTTGGCGGGGACGTGAGCACCGGTGAATACACGTTCATCGGTAACCTGTTCGTGCACACGGGGGCGACTGATATCTCCATTGCCAGCGCCGGGCGCGACATCCTCTACAGCAGTTTCAATGTCGCGGGCCCCGGGACCCTTGAGCTGACGGCCGGGCGCACTATCCAGATGGACGATCAGGTGGGCGTGAACAGTCTGGGCGCCGTGGCGGCCGGCGACAACCGAGCGGGTGCCAGCATCGTCCTGCAAGCCGGTGTCGGGCCCAAGGGGCCGGACTACCGTCGGTTTGTCGAGGCTTACTTGAACCCCGCCAACCTGGCGCTGCCGGGTGAGTCGATCCAGGGCAGCAAGGTCGCCAAGACCTACGAGAGGGAATTGCTCGCCTGGCTGGTCGAGCGCTTCGGGTTTACCGGAGACGCCGAACAGGCCCGCACTTACTACGCGGCGCTCCCCGCCGAGCAACAACGGGTGTTCGCCCGCGACGTGTACTTCGCCGAGCTCAAGGCCGCCGGCCGTGAGTACAACACCGCTGGCAGCGTGCGCCAGGGCAGCTATCTGCGTGGCCGCGCGGCG
>Ga0068851_10000247_pt1 | contig 25479 bp, 25 predicted proteins | sample KBSCornC12_FD_66588 | JGI IMG/M metagenome (GOLD analysis project Ga0068851, IMG submission 66588) | Corn rhizosphere microbial communities from Kellogg Biological Station, Michigan, USA - KBS Corn C1-2 | ecosystem: Host-associated > Plants > Roots > Rhizosphere > Soil ...
CCCGAAGTCGACCTGGGACATCCGCCGCTACTTCTGGGCGCCGCGGCTGGGCCTGCGCGGCATCTTCCGCCTCTCCACCTTCAAGGACGTCTCCGTCGTCAGCGGCTCCGGCGTCGGCGGCGGCAGCCTCGGCTACGCCAACACCCTCTACGTCCCGCCCGCGAAGTTCTTCAAAGACCCCCAGTGGGGCGACCTCGCCGACTGGGAGAGCGAGCTGGCACCGCACTACACCGAAGCGCAGCGGATGCTCGGCGTCGCCGACGTCGAGACCGACGACGCCGCTGACAACCTCCTGCGCGAGTACGGCGAGCACATCGGCGTCGGCGACACCTACCGCAAGACGCCGGTCGGGATCTTCTTCGGCCAGCCCGGGAAAACCGTCGCCGACCCCTACTTCGGCGGCGAGGGCCCGGACCGCACCGGCTGCAGCTTCTGCGGGCGGTGCATGGTCGGCTGCCCGCACGGCGCCAAGAACACCCTGGTCAAGAACTACCTCTACCTGGCCGAACAGCGCGGAGTCGAGGTGATCCCCGACCGCACCGTGACCGAGATCCGCCCGCTCGGCGCCGAGGACGGCAGCGACGGCTACTCGGTCAGCAGCGAGCGCTCGGGGATGATCCCCGGCCGCGGCCGCCGCACGATCAAGGCCCGCGGCGTCGTCGTAGCCGCCGGCGCCCTCGGCACCAACAAGCTGCTGCAGCGCTGCCGCCTCGGCGGCGCCCTACCGCGCATCTCTAACCGCCTCGGCGAGCTGGTCCGCACCAACAGCGAGATGATCCTCGCCGTCACCGTCCCGGAGGACTACCCGGACGACCTGACCAGGCGGGTCGCGATCAGCGGCAGCATCTACCCCGACCACGACACCCACATCGAGACCGTCAGCTACGGCAAAGACGGCGACTCGATGAGCCTGCTCTACACGCTGCTGGTCGGCGACGGCACCCGGGTGACGCGGCCGCTGAAGCTGCTCGGGCAGATCGTCCGCCACCCGCTCCGCTTCGCCAAGGTGCTCTGGCCACAGGGCTGGTCCCGCCGCACGATCATCCTCCTGGTGATGCAGACGCTCGACAACGCGATCGCCTTGCGCCCGCGGCAGAAACGCTCAGGCAACGTCTGGCTGCAGACCGAACAGGATCCGGAGAAGCCGAACCCGACCTTCATCCCAGTCGCCAACGACGCCGCCGAGTGGCTCGCCAAGCGCACCGGCGGTGTCGCCCAGAGCTCGGTCACCGAGGCGCTCTTCAACGTGCCGAGCACCGCCCACATCCTCGGCGGCGCGGTGATCGGCCACGGCCCCGAGGACGGCGTTGTCGACGCCCGCCAGCGGGTCTTCGGCTACGAGAACCTGCTCGTCTGCGACGGCTCGGCGGTGCCGGCGAACGTCGGCGTCAACCCCAGCCTGACGATCACCGCTCTCGCCGAGCACGCGATGAGCGAAGTTCCCGCAGCCTCGACCTCTGACTACGAAGCGAACCTCTCGGCGACGTAGTCCCAATTGACGACGTTCCAGAAGGCGTCGAGGTATTCGGGGCGCTTGTTCTGGTACTTCAGGTAGTAGGCGTGCTCCCAGACGTCGACGCCGAGCAGCGGCGTGGTGCCGTCGGAAATCGGCGAGTCCTGGTTCGGGGTCGAGATCACTGCCAGGCCGGAGGAGTCCTTGACCAGCCAGGCCCAGCCGGAACCGAAGCGGGTAATGCCGGCATTTTTGAACTCCTCCTTGAAGGAGTCAAAGGAGCCGAAGGTGTCGCCAATCGCCGCAGCCAGGTCGCCGCTCGGCTCACCGCCGCCGTCGGGGCCCATCATCTGCCAGAAGAGCGAGTGGTTGTAGTGGCCGCCGGCGTTGTTGCGGACCGCGGCCTGCTTGTCGCCCGGCAGCGCCGAGAGGTTGCGGAGGACGTCCTCGACGTCGCGGTCGGCCCATTCGGTCCCTTCCAGGGCGGCATTGGCTTTGTCGACGTAGGCCTGATGGTGTTTGTCGTGGTGGATGCGCATCGTTTCCTCATCGATGTGAGGCTCGAGCGCGTCGTAGGGGTACGGCAGGTCAGGTACGGAGAAAGCCATCGCGATGCTCCTTGTCTCGGTTTTGAAGTCCGAGCGGAGCCTAGCTATTCCGGTTGGACTTCTTCGCCCTGCTGGGGCTTGTCGCTGCCGATCCGGGGCACCGTCGCGGCGTCGCCGCCAGTCCATTCGTTGAAGCGGTACCAGGCGGGCTTCGCTTCCCGCCTGTCGTTCAGCAACCCGGCCGAGCGGCAGAAGACGCAGCTGCCGCCTTCGTCGGACCAGGTGTACCACCAGACGCCGCCGACTCCCCAGCGTTCGCGGTTGGCGGAGAGCATCGCGAAGCTCTTGGAGAGCTGGTAGGCCTGGCCCCAGAGGCCGCGCTGCCAGCGGGTCGGGCCGCTTGCCGAGCCCCAGCCGAGCTCAGTCACGTACAGCGGCGTGCCGAAGTCGTTGTGGCGGCGCATGATCCGCCGCAGGTTCTTCAGCTGCGCCCCCATCGCCCGCGCGTCGGCGACATAGGGGTGCAGCCCGATCCCGTCGAAGTACCGCTTGACGTTGTGGGCGCGGTAGAAGCGCGAGAGGTAGTCACCGGAGGCGACGTTGGGCGGGATCTGCAGCGGCCTGCCGAAGAGGCCGCCGAGGATCACCTGCGAGCCAGGCGCTTCGCGGTGGATCACCCGGCCGGCGATCCGGATCAGGGTCGCGAAGCGTTTCGGTTCGGGCCGGGTGGCGAAGGTGACGATGTTCTCCTCGTTCCAGATCTCCCAGTGGCGGACCGGCAGGTAGGGAAGTTCGTCTTCTTCGCGCCAGAAGCTGCCGTCGGGGCCGTAGCGATCGACCACCGCGCGGACGAAGGAGCCCCAGGCCCGCCGCTGCCAGGCGTTGGCGACTGGGAGGTCGATGCCCAGCGCCGTCACCCATTTCGGCGAGGCGGTGACGAAGGGGAAGACTTCGAGCCCAGCTTCGGCCGCCAGCCTCACTTCGTGGTCGAAGGCGTCCCAGTGGCGTTCGGTGAAGGCCGGGTTCTCCGGCTCGACTGCGGCCCAGTAGAGCGGCAGGCGGACGCTGTAGATGCCCGCTTCCTGCATCAGCCTGTAGTCCTTCGGCGTGCCCGGATTCTGCGGCGATACGCCGATGAAGCCCGGCGGCAGGTAGGCCCGAGCAGCCGCCGGCATCAGCCCCAGCAGCACCAGGATCAGGATCGGAATCAGCCTTCGCGCCATCGTCATTGAGTGGAACCGCCTCCCCGCCCAAAGTAGCGGCCTCGCCCCCTCCCCGCGCCCGGCCTCCCCGCTCTGAGATAATCACCCCTCTCGGGGCGTGGCGCAGCCTGGTAGCGCGCACCGTTCGGGTCGGTGAGGTCCCCGGTTCAAATCCGGGCGCCCCGATTGGTTAGAGACCCGCGAAGGGACGCGAACAGGGGCGAAATGCCCACAGTTGCGGCCCTTCGTGGGGATGGGTTCGGGCGCGTTCGGGGCTGTTCGGTGGTCGCTCCGTTGCAGCTCGGTTGCAGTGGGCACGCGATTCGGTTGCAAACGGGTTGCACGTGGCCCAGCCAAGCACCTCCTCTCGGCCGCTGACTATCCGAGCCGATTCCTACTGTCCAGATCAGCGATGGCTGAGAACCGATTCCTCCGACGATTGAAGGCGAACGTCGATCCCGTGGACGTGTGGTTTGGCCTCGGGGCCTTGGCTCGCTATGCGGCGTTTGTCTCCTGGGCGAATGTGATCGTGCGCGCGATCAGAGGCGAAGAAGCCAAGGAGAACTGGAAGACCGTCACCTCCACCGGCGTGCTTATCGGCATATGGACGCTTACGTCAGGTGCCCGGGTTAGGGAGATGGCTTCGTTGCGGGGTGCGGCCGTCGAGATGCGGGGTCTAGTGCATGACGCCTCTGCGCAATCGGAGCTACGGAATCAGGAGGCAGCCGAGCGGGATTACCACGCATCACAGCAGCAGGCGCACATGCTCTCACTCACCAGATGGCTAGTTGCCCTGGCTGGACTAACCCTGGCCGCCGCTATCGTCACCCTGATGGTTGCCATAGCTCAATAGCCTCCGCTTGGCAGCATCAGCGAAGCAGTTCGAGGCAGCCGTTCTCTGGGTTGTAGGCGCGGAACTCATCGCGCGGCCCGATGAATAGGTCACGGGGTACCGGCGGCGCAGTCGCGGCGACATTGTGGGTCTCGAACACCCGAACGAAGCGATAGCTGCCGAGCGTAGCGTCAGCTTCCACAAACGCTGGCTCGCGGGTCGCCTCAAACGTCAGGATTGCCCGTTCCTGGTGGTCCTCAATGCCCGCCAATCGTTCTTTCATGTCCTGGTGCCAGCGCTCGATTGCGTCCTCACGATATGTCCGCTCGTGCAGGGTCATAACGGCGCTTACGTAGGGATGTAGTCCTCCGCCAAAGACCCCATTTCGGCCGAAGAACCACTCGGCATCGTCAGGTGGGTCCGGGTTCTCGGGCGTGGCGATCGAGACACGGACGCCTGGTTCGCCGTACATGGCAGCTATCACCTCGTCGTGATTCTCGCTTGCGACTATCAGCCGACTCGGGTTAGCGAGGCAGACGATCAGCGGCTCCGAACGATCACGGTAGGGACGCAACTGCTTCAACGCTTCACCGATCTTGTTGCGTACCGGCGCGAGTTCCTGGCTCGCATCACGGACCACGTAGCCACCGCTGCACTCAAGTGCCTCTTCTAGTGGCGAGGTCTCGAATCCCTTTAGCTCGATGATCGCTGCGATGTCGCCGCGACTAACTCGGTAATCAGGACGGCGCGCCTCGGGGCCGCCGCCGAGGTCTGGCTGATGATCCTCTCCGCCACTGATCCCAGCCTCGCGGAGATAGGTCTCGAACTGGTCCTCTGAAGGGGTTTTCAACGCTGAGCGAAGCATCGACGTCGCCAGGGTAGCCCGCTTTGAGGACGGGTATTTCCTTGTCTCGCCAGTACCGCTAGGCGTCTGCGACGAGGCGAAGGTGTCGCTCGTTGGGGCGGCGCTGCTGGTAGGCGTTCATTGCCCGTTGGGCACGGGCAATGGCGCGACGTTCGCCGAGCTTGGCGTAGACGGTGGCGATGAAAAAAGGGGTGGAAGCGGGCGCTCTCGCCGGGTCTTTACAGCAGCTCGGCCTCAATCGCGTCGACCAACTCGGCCGGAGAGCGGGGGATGCGAGCGCCGGCCGGGACATGGGACTCAGCAAGCCGCAGATCATGGGTAGTTGCCCCCTCCGCCAGCACGAAGTCGGCATAGCCAGCCGCGCAGGAGAGAAAGTGCATATCGCTGAGGTCGTTGGACCGCCAGGGGTACTGCGGGTTGCTGAGCCGCTGGGCGGTGATCTCTTGGATGCGCCGCGTCGCGGGCATGGTGGCGATGCTGTCCTCGGAGTTCTCTAGCCAGTCCTCCCACGCCTGGGAGTCCAACCGGGCCGCTGCCGCCGCTCCGGCGAGATCGTTGGCGAAGTCCTCCAGGATCGCCGCCCGCGCAGCGGCGCGCTTTTCCTCGCGCGAAGCATTCGACTCCCCCAGCCCGACGCCGATCGCTTTATACATAGACGCCCACCGCTCCCTTTTCGCGCGGGCATCCTCGTCGTCTTCGCGCTCGTTTTCGATCATCGTCTCGGCGATCGCCGAGGCCCAGGTCAGGCGAGCACGGAGATCCCGATCCGGCGACGACTCCCCCAGGTAATCGGAGGCGTCGAAAAGCGCATCGGGGTCCAGGGTGAACACCGGGCGAGGCCGAAGCGGGGCATCCGTCTGGAGTCCAGCAATGGCGCAGAGCAGCTCTTCCCGGCGGACCTTGAGCGGGTTTCGCATCTGCCAGCCACGCGAAAGCTGGAGCATCGTCGCCGCCAGCTCCCGGCGCTGGCGACCATCTTTGCGGCCGGTCTCAAAGGCATGAGCCGACGAAAGCGGCAAGGTGATCGTGCGATCGCGAGCGAGCCCCATCAGGCGCTCGTAGCCCTCGCGATGCGCCGTGAGTTTGTGGGGCGCCCATTGGAGCCGCGCGAGCATTACCCAGTGGTTCTGGTCGAGGTAGACGACCGGCGCGCCTGGGGCCTCAGCAGGGCCGAGTTCGAAGATCGCCGTATCGCCCCAGCGGAACGTAATCGTCAGCTCGCCGCTCTCGGGGTCGTAGTCGGTGCGGCCGATCTCGCCTTCATGCTCCTCGGCCCGGCCGGTGAGCGGGCTCGCGACCACAAGGCCGCTGGCGAGTTCAACTTCGGCTCGCCTGTGGCTCCAATCAACGGCTAGACGGGTCGGGATGCGGTCGCTGTCCATCGCCGCCAACGATAGGTCGGAGCCGAGACGCCTACTAGAGTCGCTGGCGATGGCCGAGATGAGCTTTGACAACGCCGTCGAGTGGCTGTCGAGCCGGGAGGGAAAGTCGGTCGCCGTCGAGATCGGCACCAAGGACCCGACGGTGGAGATCGACGCCATGACGATCCCTCTGGTCATGCATGTAACGCTCGGCGGCATCGAGTCGGCCAGCGAGGTCGACAAGGACCGGCTGATGGTCCTGATCCAGCTGCCCGATATGCAGCGAAGCCGCTTCTATCTCGACCCTGCCGCCGTCACCAAAGTCGAGGGTGTACCGGGGACGTTCCGGCTCTGGTTCCATGACGACGCCTTCTACATCGGCTTCTCGGGCTAGCCAGACGGAAGCGGCGCTCTCGCCAAATCTCACGGCATGCCCGCTTCGGCTTGACCCTCGGCATCGACCGTGTCCGGCCCTGGCTTCGCTGGAGGATTGCGGTTGCAAACCAGTTGCAGGAACGCCGCATTCCCCATGTGCATGGGCTTTGTAACCGATCGCCCCGATAGACGATGGCTTTTGGCCAATCTCCCGGTCCGGGCCAGGCCGACCGCTAGAGGTTTGACTGGTTCAGGGCTTGGCCGGGGTGCTCGCGACCAGGTATTCGGAGAGGTCGTGGATTTCCGCTGCTGAGAGCGTTTCGCCGTAGGTCTGCGGCATCACATTCGGGGGATAGCCTTCGACGACCTCCGTATTCGGGTGGACGATCATTTCTTCGATGCCCGCCGTGTTGTCGTCCGGCGCGAGGGATTCGTCGAGGTTGGGCCCGGTCGTGCCGGTCGATCCTGCCGCGGCCATGGTGTGGCAGCTCCCGCAGCCGGCGCTGGCGAAGACCTGAGCGCCACCGGCTTCCCCGCCTTCGGCGGCCGCTTCGCCTTCGGCGGCTTCGCTGCTCGGTTCCGGCGTCGCGGCTTCTTCGCCTTCGCTTTCAGAGGCGGAGACGTAGACCGTCTTGGTCGTCGGCGAGGCACCGAGATCGCCGACAAGCAGGCCCCCGGCAAAGGCGAGAACCGCCACCGCGACGAACGCCGCAGCTTCGAGCAGCCAGCCCTTCCGGTCGTTCCTCTTCATCGCAGTTGATCTTCAACTCGATCTCTAGGCCGACCATCCGTGAAGGACCGCACACCATTTTGTGACAAATCCGTGGAAAGATCGGCCGCGCCCATGGAGCGACACACCATTCTCCGGTCCTCGCTCGCGTTCCTCTTCGCCTCCACCGCCTTCACCGGCCTGTCCGCGGCGCTCGCCCCGCACGCTTTCTACGACGACTTCCCGTTCGTCACCAACTGGGTCAACCTGCTGCCGCCCTACAACGAGCACCTGGTCACCGACGTCGGCGAGCTCTATCTCGGCTTCGCGATCCTCTTTGGCTGGGCCACTTGGAAGATGGAGCCGGCGCTGGTGCGCCCGCTCTGCGCCGCCTGGCTGGTGCCGTCGGTCCTCCACCTGGGCTTCCACGCCGCCCACCTCGGGGATTTCTCCACCGCCGATGCAGTCGGCGAGATCGTCGCCCTGACGCTGACGGTCGTGCCGGCCCTGGTTGCGCTTTGGGCGTCCGCGCCGCCCGACCGAACCGCCGAGCCTTAATGGCCCGGCCATCGCTCCGGCCAATCTTTCCCCTTAGACATGTCCGGCCTGACAAAGGGCGCTTGTCCGGGCGCTAGGGTTTTTGCGATGGACGCCTCCCCAGCTTTCGAGGTCCACGAGGCAAACCTGCACGGGCACCGCGCCGTCTACCGGACCATCGGCAGCGGGCCGAACGTGGTCCTTATCCACGGGATGATCAACTCCTCGCGGCACTGGGAGACGGTGGCGAAGCAGCTCGCCGGCTCCTACCGAGTGATCGCGCCGGACCTGATCGGGCACGGGGACGCGGCAACGCCGCGGGGCGACTACTCACTCGGGGCGCACGCCGCGAGCATCCGCGACCTACTGACGACGATCGGGGTCGAGCGGGCGACGATCGTCGGCCACTCGCTCGGCGGCGGCGTCGCGATGCAGTTCTTCTACCAATTCCCCCAGCGCACCGAGCGCCTGGTGCTGATCTCCAGCGGCGGCCTCGGGCACGATGTCAGCCCGCTGCTGCGGGGCGCGGCGCTACCGGGCTCGGCCGCTCTGCTGCGACTGGCGACGCGGCCGCGCCTGGTCGGGGCACTCGCCGCCGCCGGCTCGAAGCTGCGCGAGCGCGGCAACAACACCGGCGTATACCTGCAGGCAGTCGCCCGGGCGCTGGGGCCGCTGCAGGAGCCCGGCTCCCGCCGTGCCTTCCTGCAGACGCTGCGTTCGGTGATCGACGTCCAGGGCCAGAAGGTCAGCGCCCGCGACCGCCTCTACCTGCTCGGCGAGATGCCAACCCTGATCGTCTGGGGCGAGCGCGACCGCACGATCCCGCTCGAGCACGGCCTCGAGGCCGGGCGCTCGGTCCCCAACTGCCGCTTCGAGACCCTTCCCCGCGCCGCCCACTTCCCCAACCTCGAAGACCCGGAGGGGCTGGCGGCGGTCCTCGGTGACTTCCTCGCCACCACCTCCCCCGCCCACATCGTCGACTCCGAGTGGCGGGACGTAATCGCCCAGCGGGCGCGCCTGCGCCGCGTCGCCTGAAGCGCATCCGGATCTAGGCACAGCCCGCTGTGGCAAATCTCGGCTGCGTTATTCGACTTCGGCGATCGCCGCTTCGGCTTCCGCCAGCGACGGACCTTCCTGCAGCGTCTTCGTGCCGTTCGGCCCACTGACGAGCATCCCCTGCCCAATGCGGATGCCAAGGTTGCGGCCAAGTTCCTCGTAGCCTTCGAGGCGCTTCTGGATCGCGCCGTCGGAGCCGCCGTTTTCTTCGAGGTCGCTTTCCCATTCTTCGATGTCGAGTTCCTCGACCCCGCCAGCGATCGACTTCGTGAAGTCTTCGAACGCGTTCTCGCTGGTGAACCGTTTCGCTTCTTCCTGGGTGCGGAAGAAGAGGTAGATGTACTGCCAGCCGTAGCCCTGATCGGCGGCGGCCTCGGCGCCGTAGAAGCCGAGCTCCTGCGGCCTTTCCGCGTTCGAGTAGTGGCGCCAGAGCAGCTTGACGTCGCCGGGGCGGGCATATTTTTCGGTCAGCGCCGGGATCGTGCTGAGGAAGTCGTCGCGGCAGCTCGAGCACTGAATGTCGTTGAAGACCTGGATCGTTACGGGCGCGTCGTCGGAGCCCAGCCGATCCCCTTCCTGGGGGATGCCGCCGAACAGTTCCTGGGCTTCGGCGATCCCGGCAACGTGGACGATCCCCTTGTCGGCCTTCCGGGTCGAGAGGGTGACGATCGTGTAGCCGAGGCCGAAGAGACCCAGCGCGAGCAGAGCGGCGACCCACAACCTGCCCCGCCGGGGCAGCGGTTTGGCGGCAACTTCAGAGGACATCCAGAAGCATTATCGCGTGCCGGCCTTTTCGACCGATCCCGCATCCTGCGTAATTCTGAGGTTGACACCCGGGCACTCGGGTAAGAACATTGGCGCTACCCACTTTCAACGACCGGGAGGTCCCCGATGGCCCATCACCTCACGCCCGCCGAGCTCGCTGACCAGCTGCAGATGGAGCGAGGGGAAGTGATCGGCAAATGCGTCGAGATGGGGGTCCCGATATACCACGGCCGGATCGACCGAACGTTGTTCGAAACCTCGTTGCGGACCATGATGGGCGGCAAGGCGGCCCGACCTTCGCCCCGGGCGCAGCACTGAACTAGACTCCCCCGGCAGATGTCGGGGAGAGGTACCCACTCAAAGACGATCGCCGACCTCCTGCCGCGCGCGGCGGAGATGTACGGCTCGAAAGTCGCCGTCAAGTGCAAGGAGGGCGACCAGTGGGTCGACCGCACCTTCGACCAGGTACGGGAGACCGTGCGGCCACTCGCCTTCGGCCTCGTCACGTTGGGAGTCGAGAAAGGCGACCGCGTCTCGATCCTCGGCAACACCCGTCCCGAGTGGACCTACTTCGACTTCGCCGCGCTCTCGATCGGGGCGACGGTCGTTCCGATCTACCAGACCAACTCGCCCGAGGAGTGCCGCTACGTCCTCGATAACTCCGACTCCAAGGTGGTGGTCGTCGAGGACGCCGAACAGCTGGAGAAGGTGCGAGCGGTCCGCGACCAGCTACCCCAACTGGAGCACATCGTGCTGATGACCGGCAGCGCCGAGGACGCGATCGCGATGGAGGATCTCGCCGCCAAAGGCGGGGGCGGGGACGACGCCACGTGGAAGACGCTTTACGAGGCCGTCACCCCCGAGGACATCTGCACCTTCATCTACACCTCCGGCACCACCGGGCCGCCGAAGGGCTGCATCATCAGCCACGGCAACTACCGATCGATGCTGGACATGGTCAACGGGGTCAGCGTCATCGAAGACGACGACGTCGCCTATCTCTACCTGCCCCTCGCCCACTCCTTCGCGTTGCTGATCCAGTTCGGCACCTTCGACCTAGGCACCACGCTCGCTTACTGGGAGCGCGACCCGCTGAAGATCCTGCCGAACCTGGCGGAACTGAAACCGAGCTACTTCCCCTCGGTCCCGCGCATCTTCGAGAAGATCTACACCGCCGCGACCAGCGCAATCGAGAAAGAGGGCGGGCTCAAAAAGCGGGTCTTCGACTGGGCGATCAAGGTCGGCGCGAAGACGCGCGAGGTCGAACGCAGCGGCCGTAAACCCGGCTTCCTGCTGCAGCGCCAGTACGACTTCGCCGACAAGCAGGTGCTGTCGAAAATTCGCGGTCTCTTCGGCGGCCGAATCCGGCTCGCGGTCTCCGGCGCGGCGCCGATCAACCCCGAGATCCTGCGCTTCTTCGACGCCGCCGGCGTCCTCGTGCTCGAGGGCTGGGGGATGACCGAGACCTCGACCGCGGCGACGATCTCCACCCCCGAGGACTTCAAAGTGGGGACGATCGGCAAACCGTTCCCCGGCTGCGAGGTGAAAATTGCCGACGACGGCGAGATCCTCGTCAAGGGCCCCAACGTCTTCCAGGGCTACCACAAGAACCCGGAGGCGACCCGCGAGACGATCGTCGACGGCTGGCTCCACACCGGCGACATCGGCGAGGTCGAAGCCGACGGCTTCATCAAGATCACCGGCCGCAAAAAGGACATCATCATCACCGCGGGCGGCAAGAACATCACCCCCGCCAACCTCGAGGCCGAAATCAAGCAGCAGCCGCTGGTCTCCCAGTGTGTCGTCGTCGGCGACCGCCGCCCCTACCTGGTGGCGCTGGTCACCCTCGACCCCGAAGAGGCGGTCAAATACGCCCAGGAGCACAACCTGTCCGAGGACCCGGCCGAGCTCGCCTCTAACCCCGACATCAAGGCCGCGATCGAAGCCCACGTCGACAAGATCAACCAGAACTTCGCCCGCGTCGAGCAGGTCAAGAAGATCGCCATCCTCTCCCACGATCTCTCCCAGGAGTCAGGCGAGCTGACGCCGACCCTGAAGGTCAAGCGCGCCGTCGTCGCCCAAAAGCACGAGGACGCGATCGAGGGGCTCTACGCAGCTTGACGCGCCGCGTTTCAAGTCTTGCTTTCAAGTAGTTGCAAGTAACTGCTAGGTGGGTTTCAACCGCCAGTACGCCCGCGGGTCCTGGGGAGAGTTTCCAACCCATTCGATGACCTCGGCGTCTTTCAGCGTGGCCAGTTCGCGCTGCGCTACGGGCCGGGATACCCTCAGTAGCTCAGCCACCTCACCAGTGCTCAATCGCTCGTCGTTACGTAGGGCGCTGGCGATCATCCGGGCTTTCTCCGGCAAACGCGCCTCGAGTCGTCGGTCGACTGGGTCCGCGAGAAGAGTCAATACGACACTGCCTGACGTCTGCCGGTAAATCGGGTCGTTCAGGCCGGCAGCCCGCATCTCCTCGAACATCCGGCGGATTCCCTCGCCGAGCTCCTGCCCGAATTTGAGATCTGAGCAGACGCGTGCTATCCGAGGATTGCGGGCAAAGCGCGTCGCGCTGAGAGGCTGCGTGACATCGACGAGCCCCGGGAACCGCCCGGGGCTCGATATCTCGATTCGGTCATCAAAGACCTCGACTCGAATGTGGTCTCCGGCGGCGCTGTAAGAACGGTGGACTGCAGCGTTGACGACTCCCTCTAGCCAAGCATCTTCGGGAACCAGAGGCACATCTCCGAACCTACCGCTCTCGACGAGGGCCCTCCGCACCGGCTGCAAGCGTTTGGTGAGGTCGCGAGCCTTCAGCATCTGTTGGGGAAGAGGGCCCTCTGCGCGTATGTCCTCGACTATCTGCTGACGCCTTCCGGTGCCGCGATCCTTCCCCCGATAGCGGACGACTCGGATAAAGGCCTCGGGAAGAAACCGTTGAGGCGAGCTGGCGAAGAGAAGGCAACCGGCGATAGTCAGCTGGTCATCAGTGGCAAGCTCGCGCGCCTGCAGTAGGCGAATCGGGTCCGAGGCATCGAGAGCATCCGCATATCCCTGCAAGAGCTCCATCTCCAAGCAGCCAAAATCCGCTCCGGATGGGCGCGCCTCATACCTCGACTGCCCCTTGTCGTAAAGAAGCTCCTGGCGCTGAGCAAAGCTCAGCCGGCGATTCTCGTCGCCAACCCTGAGGAACACCTCGTCCTTCTGATTTGCATGCACCATTTCACCGGGATGGATCTCCAGCACGAGGAGCTGATCGGACTCGCCCCGATCGTTGATGCAGTCGACGTGGTGAATCTCCGCTCGCACCGGCGGGACACAAAAATCGAGGTTGGCCTGCAAGTGTTCGTTTTGTCGCTTCGGATGCCCACGGATGCCCTCCACCTTCCCTTCATGGAGACCCACCACCAGGAAGCCTCCATCGGCGTTGGCAAAGCCGATCATGCTGTTGGCGAGATCGCGCGCCGCAATACGAGCCGACTTGCGATCTAGCCACTGATCCTCGGGGATCGCCAGCAACGCAGGTCCGACCTCATTGGGCCCGGCTGCAAGCGCTCTCTCTACAAGCGTCGTACTCATCGCTACTTGCAATTATTGCAAGTAGCTGGAAGTAGCGCTGCTAAGAAGCCTCGCCGGACTGCCTAAGCAGGACCGAGGTGGTCTGCTCCAGGACGCGCCGCCAGGCCGACATCTGCTCGGGCTCCTCGTCGGAGGCCGTTTCGACCACGCGGCGGACGCGGCGCTCGGAGATTTCGAGGCCGTGGCGCTCGGCGATCTCCTGGTAGCGGTCGTAGTCCTTGGCGAGGGTGGCGGTGACGGATTCGAAGCCGTGTTTGGCGATCTGCAGGCGCCGCGAGTAATCCATGATCGGAGTGCCGAACATCAGCTCGTCGGTGGGCTCGGGCTCGAGCAGAATGATGTCGACGCCCGGGTAGCGCTCCTGCCACTGCTGCACCGCCTGGTGCAGGCGCTGGTGGGCGATCAGGCGGAAGGTCTGGTTGGCGATCGCCGGCAGCCCCATGTCGGAGACGCGGCGCACGCGCTGGCCGAAGACGGTCGGAATCGTCTTCTCGAAGTCGTTGACGTAGGGCACCAGCGGGTTGACGACGACGATGAATTTGGCGCCCTTCTCGACCGCGATGTCGACGTTGGTGGTCGAGCGGATGCCGCCGTCGACGAACTGGCGGCCTTTGAGATCGACCGGCTTGTAGACGATCGGCAGGCAGGTCGAGCACTCGACCGCTTTGGAGATCGGCACGTCGCTCCAGTCCTCCTCGCCGAAGACGATCCGCTCGCAGGTGTCGAGGTCGGTCGCGGTCAAGTAGAGCTCGTTCTCGAGCAGGCGGAAGTCGTTGACCCGGCCGTCGGTGCCGAGCGCTTCCTCCACGTAATCGGAGAGCCCGGAACCGGAATAGAGGCCGGTCGGCAGCGCCTCCGCAAGGCCGACGACGATGTCCATCAGCGAGAACTCGCCGATCCGCGTCAGTCGGCCCAGCAGCTGCGTCGTACGTAGCGGCAGCGCCGCAGCTTTGGACAGGAAGCCCAGGTAGTTCGGCTTCAGTACGCGGTCGAGATCGAGATCCTCGAGCTCGGAGGGGATGCGGGAGTTGATCACCTGCATCATCTCCTCGGGAGTGATGCCGTTGGCGAGCATCGAGGCGACGAAGGAGCCGGCGCTGGTGCCGACGTAGACGTCGAAGTTGTTGACCGTGCTGTTCACCGCCAGCAGGTCGAGGGCGCGCAGCGCCCCGATCTCGTAGACACCGCCGGTAAAGCCGCCGCCGCCCAGCACCAGCGCCGTCTTCGACGGCTTTTTGCGACGTTTGGCGCGTCGCCTCGAGCTGGACTCGATGTCTACGACCTTGCCCACGATCTATGCAGTATTCCAGGGCCAACGGTCGGGCACGACCGCTACCTTCCCCATCTCGCGTGTTGGAAACCCCGGTGAAACGCACCCTCGCCCTGCTTTTGGTCCTCTCAGCAGCCCTTTTGCTGCTCTGCGCCAGCGCCGCGCAGGCAAGCCAAACCTGCGACCAGATGCGCTCCTGGCTGCACCAGGGCGGCGGTGGGGCCAGCGGCCTCCTCGTCGTCGAGGCGGAATCGGGGAAGGTCGTCTGCGCCAGCGCTCCGGGGCACCAGCGCTCGCTCGCCTCGAACATGAAGCTGTTCACCACGTCCACGGTGCTCTCCCGACTGGGGCCGGAAACCCGGATCCCGACCAAGGTCTTCCGCGACGGCAAAGTCGACGCCAACGGCGTCCTCCACGGCAGCCTCTACCTGCAGGGCGGCGGCGACCCGGCCCTCGGTACCCCGCCCTTCTACGACAGCTACCTGGCGGGCCTCGGCACCAACCTCTTCGCGCTGACCCCGCAGATCAAGGCTGCCGGGATCACCTCGGTCACCGGTCGCCTCTACGCCGACGACACGGTCTTCGACCGCCTGCGCGGCGTCGCCGACTCCGGCTATGCGACCAGCTCTTACATCGGCCCTCTCTCCGGCCTCGCCTTCAACTCCGGTTTCAGCGGCTCCACCAGCTCCAGCGGCTTCGCCTCGGACCCGGCCAAGCTCGCCGCCTCGAAGCTGGCGCGATCGCTGCAGGGGGCCGGCGTCAGCCTGCCCTCCCAAGTCGCCCTGCGCCCGACGCCGTTGAACGCCGAACGGGTGGCGATGGTCCGCTCCCCCACCCTGGACCGGATCGTCGACACCACCGACGTCTACTCCGACAACTTCTTCGCCGAGATGCTGATCAAGCTGCTCGGCGCCCGCCTCGGCGGCGCCGGCACCACCGCGGCGGGAGCCGCGGTGGTTGAGGATTTCGCCGGCTCCCACGGCTCCGGCGTCCACGCCGTCGACGGCTCCGGCCTCACCCGCTCCAACCACGCCAGCCCGCGGCAGGTGGTCAACCTGCTGCTGGCGATGCGCCAGGACCCCGCCGGCGACGACTTCATCCAGGACCTGGCCCTGGCCGGCAAGGAAGGCACGGTCGACGAACGGATGCACGGCACCGCCGCCTACGGCCGCTGCCGGACCAAGACCGGCACCCTGACCGGCGTCAGCAACCTCTCCGGCTACTGCTTCAACAAGAGCGGCCGGATCATGGCCTTCTCGATCCTGATGAACAGCGTCGGCAACCTCAGCCTCGCCCACCTCGACCAAGACCGCATCGCCGGCGCCGTCGCCGGCTACTGAGCGACCAGCGCCCGCAGGCTCTCCTCGTCGAGGATCTCGGTGCCGAATTTCTCGGCTTTGGCCAGCTTCGAGCCCGGGTTCTCGCCGGCGACGACGTAGTCGGTTTTTTTCGAGACCGAGCTGGTCACTTTGCCGCCCGCCGACTTGACCAGCGCCGCCGCCTCCTCGCGGGTCAGCTCCGGCAGGGTGCCGGTGAGGACGACCGTCTTGCCCTCGAGCGGTCCGCCCTCCTTGCGCCGTTCGGACTCAGCCGCTTTCAGCCGCAGCCCCTTCTTTCTCAGCTTTCCGATCAACTCCCAGGTGGCGTCGTCAGCAAGGGACTCGCTGATCTGCACCGCCATGATCGGCCCCACTCCCTCGACCTCTTCGATCTTCTCCGGGCTTGCCCCGCGAAGAGCATCGATCGAGCCGAAATGTTCGGCTAGAGCCTCCGCGGTGACGAAGCCCACGCCGGGAAGACCCAGTGCAAAGAGAACGCGCTTGAAAGGGCGACGCCGGGAAGCGTTTATTGCCGCTACAAGATTCCGAGCGGAGGTCTCGCCGTAGCGCTCCAATCCCTCCAGACGCTCTGCGGTCAAGCCGTAGATGTCGGCGACGTCGGCGATCAGTCCTTCTTCCAGGAATCGCTGGGCGGTCTTCTCGCCAAAGCCTTCGATGTCCATCGTGCCTTTGCTGGCGAAATGCTTGACCTTCTGGAAGGCCTGTCCAGGGCAGTTGCGGCGGTTCGGGCAGATCGTGAAGACAGATCCCTCGGGCTTGATCGTCGGGGTTTCGCAGTCGGGACAGTGGGCGGGCGGCTTCGGTCTACGCGAGCTTTTCTGCTTACGCGGCAACTTCGGCGAGACCACCTGAGGGATCACGTCGCCGGCGCGCATCACCACCACCTCGTCGCCCACACGCACGTCCTTGCGCTCCAGATCCTCCTCGTTATGGAGGGTGGCGGTGGTAACGGTGACGCCGCCCACGTGCACCGGCTCCAGCATCGCGAAGGGGACGAGGTGGCCCGTGCGACCGACATTCCAGACGACTTTCTCCAGCTTCGTCGTCGCCGTGGTCGGCGGGAACTTCCAGGCGATGGCCCAGCGTGGCTCGCGGCCGACGACCCCGAGCTGGCGCCAGAGCGCCTTCTCGTCGATCTTGACGACGACGCCGTCGATCTCGTAATCGAGCGTCTCACGTCGCTCCTCCCACCACTTGCATCGCTCCACCACCGAATCGATGTCGTGGTGGTGCTCGGTTCCAGGGTTGACCCGAAAGCCCTGTTGCGACAGCCAGTCGAGCTCCTCGCCGTGAGTGGCGAACTCGAGCCCTTCCGTCGCTCCCGTCCCGTATATCCAGGTCGCGAGCGGGCGTTCGCGAGTGAGCTCGGGGTCGAGCTGGCGGATCGAACCGGAGGCGCTGTTGCGGGGATTGGCAAACGTGGATTCGCCGATCTCGGCGCGACGTTCGTTCAGGCGTTTGAAAGCCTCGATCGGCAGGTAGGCCTCGCCGCGGACTTCGACCAGGGGCGCCGGGTTTCGGAGTTTCGGCGGGATTCCCTCGATCGTGCGCAGGTTCTGCGTCACGTCCTCGCCGACCTGGCCGTCGCCGCGGGTCGCGCCGCGAATCAACACGCCGTCTTCATAGGTGAGGGTGATCGCGAGGCCGTCGATCTTCGGCTCGGTCGTGTAGCTGAACTGCGAGGCGGCAATGTCGAGTCGCTTCAGGTGATTGGCGATCCTCGTCTCCCAGGCGCGCAGCTCATCCTCGTTGCGGGCGTTGCCTAGCGAGAGCATCTGCTCCAGGTGCTTGACCGGCGGGAAGCGCTGCAGCGGCGGTGCCCCGACTCGCTGCGTCGGCGAGTCCGGCGTGAGCAGCTCGGGATGGTCGGCCTCCAGCGCGCGCAGCTGGTTCAGCAGGTGGTCATACTCGTCGTCGCCGATCTCGGGGTCGTCGTCGAGGTAGTAGAGCCGGTTGTGCCGCTCCAGCTCCCGCCGCAGCTCCGCGGCCCGCTGCGCAGGGGTGGCGCTCACGCGGTCGCTGCGCTGGCGGCGAGCATCTCCTCAAAGCCCCAGCCTTGGAGCCGCTCGAGGCCGCCGTGGTCGGTGAGGTCGAAGTGGATCGGGGTGACCGCGATGCGCCCGTTGGCGACGGCGTAGAGGTCGGTCCCCTTGATCTCCTCGTAGCTGGGCTGCCAGCCGTAGATCTCATAGTGGCGGCGGCCGTCCTTCTCGCCGACCAGCTTCAGCTCGTCGTTGTAGATCCGTTTGCCGAGCTTCGTCACCTCGATCCCGGTCGGCTCGCAGGAGGGGCAGTTGACGTTGATCAGGGTCGCCTCCGGCATCGACTCCTCGCGTAGGCGAGAGACCAGCTGCGCGGTGAAGGGGGCGGCGACGGTGAAGTCGAAGCGGCCGCTGACATAGCCGAGACCGCCGGCCGAAGACTGCTGGGAGACGGCGATCGCGGGAATGCCGAGGACGATCCCCTCCAGTGCCGCGGCGACGGTGCCCGAGTAGGTGATGTCGTCGCCGAGGTTGGCGCCGTGGTTGATCCCGGAGACGATCAGGTCCGGGCGTCCGCCGACCAGGCCGAGCTCGGCGAAGCGGACGCAGTCGACCGGGGTGCCACCGGTGGCATAGCCGACGCGGCCGTCTTCGAACTCGACTTCCTCGACGCTGAGCGGCTGGCGGGTGGTGATGCTGCGGGCGGTGGCGCTGCGGTTCGAGTCAGGGGCGATCACGTCGACCTCGACCCCGTCGAGCTCGACCAGGGCGCGGCGGGCTGCCTGCAGCCCCGGCGCGGAGATGCCGTCATCGTTGGTGAGGAGGATGCGCACCACCTCGATTCTAGGTGTCGGCGATGCCGTCACCTGGTCTTGGAGATACTGCCGCCGTGCCCACGGTCAGGCTCGACATCGAATACGACGGCACCGGCTTCCGCGGCTGGGCGAAACAGCCGGGCCTGCGGACGGTGCAGGGCGAGCTGGAGACGGCGCTGGCGACGGTCCTGCGCGAGCCGGTCGAGCTGACCGTCGCCGGCCGCACCGACACCGGCGTCCACGCCCGGGGGCAAGTGGCGAGCTTCCAGACCGCCGCGGAACCGTCCGAGGACCTGATGCGCCGCCTCAATGGGCTCGGACCCGATGACCTCGCCGTCACCGCCGCCACCGTGGTCGCCGACGGCTTCGACGCCCGCCGCGACGCCAAAGCAAGGAGCTACGGCTACCGCCTCCTGGCGCGCTCTGCCCCGAACCCCTTCGAGCTGGGGAAGGCACTCTGGTGGCCCCACCAAATCGACCGTAAGGCACTCGACGCCTGCGCCACCGCCCTCCCCGGCAGCCACGATTTCACTGCCTTCACCCCCACCCAAACCGACCACGTCCGCTTCGAGCGCAACGTCCTCGCCGCCTCCTGGACCCAGGAAGACGACGTCCTCACCTTCCGCATCACCGCCGACGCCTTCATGCGCAACATGGTGAGAGTCCTAGTCGGTACCCAGCTAGAAGTAGCCTCCGGCCGCCGCACCGTCGAGAACTTCATCCAGCTTCTAGGTGGCGCACCTAGAACCAAGGCAGGAGACACCGCCCCACCACACGGCCTCTATCTTGAGTCAGTGAACTACTGAAAGCGCGCTACGGGCTTAATGTCGCAGTTCCTCTGGTCCGTCAGATGAAGCCGAAATGAGTAAGACCAAGAACATAGACATAGAAGAGCGATCAGTTGAAGTTGCTTCCTTCGCGCTTCGATCTGTGGCGCGACGGTTGCCGTTTGAAATTGACGCAGGCATTTCGGTGCTCCTGAGGGATCTAGGTGAATGGCTTGGGGACGATCGGCAATGGCTGAGTCCGCACACCAACCAGTGGATCTCGCTTCTCGACGATCTGCTCGTCTGCAAGCGTGAGCTGGGGCCCCAACTGAGTGAATTGATCGACCGAAAAACGGAGATGTGGCGAGAGATCTCAGGGTGCCGGGCAGTGCTTTCGCGGTCCAAGCCGGGAAGGGCGATCGATCCGTCCATTCGGCGGCGACTGACCCGCGCTTGCAAGACGCTCCAGAGCGATTTATTGGCATCGGCCGCCGTGTCGGCATGTTTCGACGATCTAATCCTGGCTGATAGCCGCATGGGCGCCCGGCAGCAGGCAAAGCGACTCGAGGAGCTGCTTACGGCTCAAGGGCTTGATGCAGAGCATGTTCTACGAGAGGTTGCCGCAATCCTCGAAGACAACAAAGCCGCAGCGAAAAACGCCCTTGGCGAAAAGGTGGGAGCCAATTACTTCAGGGAAGACGCTGGGCTCACGCCGAGCGAACGGGTCGATCTCGGACGTTCGCTACTGACGGCACCGTCGCACAGAGTCGACGCTGTCGTCTGGCTGATGTACACGCTAGCGCCAGTGCCAGCAGGTCGCCTTGTGCTCGGCGAAGCAATTCAGATCTTCTCGACGAAGTGGCTCTCAGCCGCTATGGAGGAAGAAAATCTCGCCGGGCTCCCACAGGAACTGCGGGATGCAGATCCCGAATCGAACCTGGCGCTCCTGGCAAAGACGAGCGCCAAGGCAGAGGAAAGTGATGAAGTTCCCGCCGCTCTCGTGCGAGTCGTCGTCGGCGAGGTGCAAGCGAGCCAAGCTCTGGCATTAGCGCGAGAGAGCGCCGAGCTCGTCATCTCTCTCGCTGCTCTCCAGGGCTCGGACCCTTCGATCTGGCTGCTTAGTGAGTCCTATATCCGCTTCTACGATGGCAAACCAGCTGGCGCGTACTTCCACGCACCGCCGATCAGCGGCCTCAGCTTCAAGCATCGGGAAGCCCTGCGTTCAGATTCAATGTTGGAGTTCGCTGAGGAGTGGGGCGAAGACCTCCCCCGCCTATTACCGCTCCGAAGCCCCGCGCTGCGGCGCGCCGCTCAATTGGCGCTCTGGCTGCGACGCAGCCGCGAGAGTTGGGAGCCGGGCAGGATCGTGTTGGCAGGAAGGGTGCTCGAACAAGTGGCGGGCTGGGCAGGGGTCAGCGATCGCTATAGGTTCGCTGAGGATTACCTGCGACTCGCTTGGGCACTGCGCCGGATCCGCCTCGATATCAGCAACTGCTGGCGTGGAGTCTGGGCGGCCCATGAAAATAATGAGCCGAGCCTGCGCCCGGGGGCCTGGGAAAAGATCGTGGGTAACCCAGTCATCGAATATACGGAGGCAGCAGGCAATCGCCACTTCTTCAATCTCGCCGGGGTGCTCAAGGAGATCGATTTTCTGCTCGATTGCACGGTCTCTGGCTGTGAGCCCCATGAGCGGCTTTCCCTGCTCAAAGAGAACACTGCAAACGGGAGGGCTGCAGCTGACTGGATCGAGTCACTGCAGAGGCACTTCGATGTACTGGCCGCGAGGGAGAGACGCATCAGAAACGCCCTCGTTCACGGGGGCTGGGTGAGTGACGATCTGGCCGCATCGGTCGTCCACTTCGTCGATTGGTTGGCAACCGATGCATTGCATGCAGCGATCAAAGGCGTGGTCGCCGAGGAGGAGCTCGTTGACTATTTTCTCGACTTCAAACTTGCGCGCGAGCGCTGCCTTCGGCAATTAGAGCGTGGCGAGGAACCGAGCGCGGCCCTCTTTTGGGACCACCCCTAATCAGACGGCACACAGCAGTGACAACTCAACCGCTTGGCCGGACTCAAGGGGTCACCTACGCGTGAGCCGGGGGGTGGGGACACCCTCGGGCTGGCGGATACTCAAAATGCCGGTCTAATTAGACCGGCATTTGTCAGAGCGAGGGTGTCCCCACCCCCGGCCCCTCAGACCAGCTCGAGGTAAACCATCTCGGTCGAGTCAGACTTCCTCGGACCGAGCTTGACGATTCGGGTGTATCCACCCGGGCGAGTCGCGTAGCGCGGCGCCACCTCGTCGAACAGCTTGTGGACGATGAACTTGTCGTTGTGGAGAGTGGCCAGCGCCTGGCGGCGGGCGTGCAGGTCGCCGCGTTTGGCGAGCGTGATCAGTTTCTCCACCTCGGGCTTGACCGCCTTGGCCTTGGCCTGGCTGGTCTGGATCCGCTCGTGCTCGATCAGCTGCTTCGAGAGGTTCGAGAGCAGCGCCTCGCGGTGGGCGGAGTCACGGCTGAGCTTATTGCGCTTCTTTTTGTGCCGCACCGAATCCTCCGCTCCCGCTCTCTCGTCCCGCTTAGTCTGCCTGAAGGTCCAGGCCGCGGGAGTGCAGGGTCTCGATCACTTCCTCGATCGACTTCTGACCGAAGTTGGGGATCGCGTTCAGTTCCGCGCGCGACTTGCGCACGAGGTCGCCGACGGTCTGCACGCCGGCGCGCTTGAGGCAGTTGTAAGAGCGCACGCCCAGTTCGAGCTCCTCGATCAGGATCTCGTCGAGGCCGTTCGAGGCAGCACCGCCGTTGTCCCCGCTCGAAGAGAAGCCATCGGTCGGAACAGCGGTGACCGGCTCGCGCGCGGTCAGTTCTTCGACCCGGTCGGCGTCGGTGAAGATCGCCAGGCTCTTGATCAGGATCTCGGAAGCCTCGCGCAGGGCAGCGCCGGGCTCGATCGAACCATCGGTCTCGAGGTCGAGCGTCAATTTGTCGAAATCGGTCCGCTGGCCGACGCGGGCCGTGGCGACCGAGTAGGAAGCGCGCCGGATCGGCGAGAAGATCGAGTCGATCGGGATTACGCCGATCGGCTGCTCGTCGGACTTGTTCTCTTCAGCCGGCGAGTAGCCGCGGCCGCGACCGATCGTCAGGTAGACCTCGAGTTTGGTTTTTTTCTCGAGCGTCGCGATCGGAGCCTCGGGGTTGAGGATCTCTACACCGGAGGGAAGGTCGATGTCCTTCGCCTTCACCTCGCCGGGGCCGGTGGCAACGAGCGGCGCCTCGACCTCGTCAGCATCGGTGTGCATGCGGACGACGAGGTCCTTGAGGTTGAGAACGATGTCGGTGACGTCCTCTTTGACGCCAGGCACGGTCGAGAACTCGTGCGCTACTCCCTCGATGCGGACGCTGGTGATGGCGGCGCCGCCAAGCGAGGAGAGCAGGACACGGCGAAGACTATTGCCGAAGGTGTAGCCAAAGCCCTTGTCGAGGGGCTCGATCGTGAAGGTGCCGCGGCGGTCATCGACTTTTTCGGCGGTAATGCGGGGGACCTGGAAATCAGTGGTCATGAGTTCCTTGCGTTGCTGTGTTCTGAAATGGGGTTTCCGGACTACTTGGAGTACAGCTCGACGATCAGCTGCTCCTGAACCGGCGCCGAGATCTCGGAGCGCTCGGGGTAGCGCAGGACCTTGGCGGTGAGGGCATCGTGATCGGCCTGCAGCCAAGCCGGAACCGTGGAAACGAGTTCAGTGGCCCGGCGGATCGTGTCGGTGGCGTTCGATCCAGCCTTGATCGAGATGATGTCCTCGGGACGTACTTGGTAGGAAGGGATGTTGACCCGGCGGCCGTTGATCTGCCAGTGGCCGTGGGTGATCAGCTGCCGCGCCTGGCGCCGTGAGGCGGCGAAACCGAGGCGGACGAGCACGTTGTCGAAGCGGGACTCGAGCAGCCGCAGCAGGTTCTCGCCGGTCACGCCCTCTTGGCGGGCGGCCTTTTCGTAGTAGGCGCGGAACTGTTTCTCCAGCACCTGGTAGTAGCGGCGGGTCTTCTGCTTCTCGCGCAGCTGCACCCGGTACTCGGACTGACGCATGCGACCGCGACCGTGCTCACCGGGCGGGTAGGAGCGGCGCTCGACGCCACACTTGTCAGTGAAGCAGCGCTCGCCCTTGAGGAAGAGCTTCTGCCCCTCGCGGCGGCACTGCTTGCACTGGGGGGCGGTGTCGCGAGCCACTAGACCCTCCTCCGCTTCTTCGGTCGGCAGCCGTTGTGGGCCTGCGGGGAAACGTCCTTGACCGTGGTCACGTCGAGGCCGGCGGCCTGCAGCGAGCGGATCGCCGTCTCACGGCCCGAGCCGGCACCCTTGGCGAAGACCTCGACCCGTTCCAGCCCGTGTTCCATACCCTTTTTGGCGGCCGCGTCGGCGGTCACCTGGGCAGCGAACGGGGTCGACTTGCGCGAGCCTTTGAAACCGGCCGATCCGGCCGACTCCCAGGCGATCACGTTGCCGTCGGTGTCGGTCAGGGTGACGATCGTGTTGTTGAAGGAAGTCTTGATGTGGGCCTGGCCGTAGGCGACGTTCTTTTTGACGCGGCGCCGCGTCCGCCCTTTTCCGGGTTTTTTCTCAGCCATCGCGGGTCCCCTTACGCTTTGCGCTTACCGGCGACGCTGAGGCGCCGCGGGCCCTTGCGGCCACGCGCGTTGGTCTTGGTTCGCTGGCCCCGGACCGGCAGGCCACGACGGTGGCGCAGGCCGCGGTAGGAGCCGATCTCCATCAGCCGTTTGACGTTCTGCGAGCGCTCGCGGCGCAGGTCACCCTCGACCTCGCGGTTCTCGACCGCCTCGCGCAGTTTCATTACCTCGTCCTCGGTTAGGTCCTTGACCTGCGTGTTCGGGTCGACGCCGCTCTCCTTGAGGATCTGCAGAGCCGTCGAGCGACCGATCCCGAAAATGTAGGTGAGCCCGATTTCCGCCCTTTTGTTGACGGGAATGTTGATTCCTGCGATGCGCGCCACTAGCCCTGCCTCTGCTTATGGCGGGGGTTTTGGCAAATGACAAGGACCGCCCCATTTCGGCGGATTACCTTGCACTTCTCGCACATCGGCTTGACGGAAGCTCGAACCTTCATCGCTCCGGAATCTCGTATCGACAACAGGATTCCCGCGCGCCCCATGAATCGGACGGCAGGATGAACCAACCGGCCAACAAGGCCGACGAAGAAAGATAGCAGGGGATGGCCTTCGGGGACGCCCGCTCAGGCGGGCTCGACGAGGGCGATCAGGAAGCCGTCGTAGCCCTTGACACCGACGGTCTGGATCGTAGTGGCGCTGACCCGCGGCTCCTCGGCGAGCGTCTCGTGCAGGCGGCGCTGGGCCTGGGTCGCCTCGTCGGAGTCGGAGGCGTCGGCGAGGGTTCCTTTGCGGACGACGTTGTCGGCGATGATCAGGCCGCCGGGGCGGGTGCGGTCGAGTGCCCAGGCGAAGTAGTGGGGCGTGTTGACCTTGTCGGCGTCGATGAAGACGAGGTCGAAGGGTCCGACCGCCTCCTTCTCCAGCTCAGCCAGGGTCTCCAGCGCCGGACCGACCCGGATCTCGACCCGGTCCGCCACTCCAGCCCGCTCGATGCTCCGGCGCGCCACCTCCGCGTACTCCGGCTTTGCCTCCAGCGTGATCAGGCTCCCATCCTCGGGCAGCGCCCGCGCCATCAGGATCGCGCTGTAGCCACCGAGGGTTCCGAACTCGAGGATCTTCTTCGCGCCCAGCAAGCGGACGAACAGTTGGAGCAGCTTCCCCTGCGGCGGCGAGACCTGGATCGAGGGCAAGCCGGCGGCCTCGGCGGCTGCGACCGCCTCCCGCAGCGCCTCGTCCTCCTCGACGACCGTCTCACCGATGAACCGGTCGACTTCCGCAAAGACCTCGGCTTCCATGGAGTGGATTCTGTCGGAGTGCCGTGGCAGAGTGTTCGGCGATGGGTTTCGAAGCCAAAGTCCTCGCCGATTCGGTCGCGCCCGCCGGACAGCGGCTGACCACGCTCGAGGCC
>Ga0068851_10000252_pt1 | contig 25317 bp, 23 predicted proteins | sample KBSCornC12_FD_66588 | JGI IMG/M metagenome (GOLD analysis project Ga0068851, IMG submission 66588) | Corn rhizosphere microbial communities from Kellogg Biological Station, Michigan, USA - KBS Corn C1-2 | ecosystem: Host-associated > Plants > Roots > Rhizosphere > Soil ...
AATTCATCTTTAAGTTGCAGATCAATAGTCTTCATGCGAGTGCCATCATCGACGCCGGTAAATTCCGCCATGTCGGATTGCTTGTCATAGACTTTGATTTTCTTGATCGATTTGGCAGGAAGATTTTTAGTGGCCATTTTAGGATCGTCACCGAAAAATTCTTTTCCATCGACGAGTATCTTTTGCACATCTTCTCCTTGTGCTTTGACAGAGCCATCTGCACCTACTTCCATGCCCGGAAGTTTTTTGAGGAGATCTTCCACATTCGCATTGGGTTGCGTTTCAAATGCATCTGCATTATAGGAAATGGTGTCCTTGGTGATTTCGACAGGAACAAAATCGGCCTTTACTTCGACTTGAGTTAAAACGGTGTTAGCAGGTTCTAATTTCAATTTTCCCAGATCCATTTCGTCACTCCCTCCGCTTGTTATCGATTGATAAAGCGGAGCATGAGCAAGGAAATTGACATTCAACAGGTAATCTCCTTTCGCCACATTTTTAATCATAAATGCACCTTGCGAATCTGTGCTTCCAAACTGAACCAGTGTTGAATCTTTCGCATCCAGGATCATGATGGTGGCTCCGGGGACTGGCAAATCCGATTCGTCTATTATAATTCCTTTGAAGTTGGTCTTGTTAGTTTGCGCATGCAGACCGGCGATCACCAATACACTACAGAGGAGAGTAAATATTTTTTTCAAAAAAGGACTTGACATGCGGAGGTGTTTAAATGCAGGAGGGTGTTCCCGGGTGTGTATTAATGATTCGTAATCATGATTTGCATCGGCGGACCACCGGGACCTCCCTGGCCTTGCATACCCATCTCTTTCATTTTTTCTTTTCGAATGGCATCGAATTCTTCAGCGGTTACTTCCTTTCCTTTTGTCGGTGCAACAATTACAGAAGTGTCAACGCCTTCAAATTTAATTTCAGTTGCTGTGAGTACCCGCTCCCCATCATTAGCATCGACTTGCAAAATCAATCCTGGTAATCCCTGGTAATCGGATGGTCCATTGAATTGTTGAATCTGGGGTGCAAACCAGGCTACTATGTTTGTTGTGCTGTCAACTTGAAAGGATGCCTGAAGACAATTGTAACCGAGGATTTCTTTGGTTTGCTTTCCGATTTTCCATTTTCGTTCGGTAGGCACTCCGGTGATCAGGAATTGTTTTTGCATGAAATCGCGCGAATCGATCATTTTGCTATCGGCGATGTTTTTATAAACGACGCGGTTTTCACGGCCACCGAAACGCATGGTCATTTGAGTATTGCCTTGCTGCGCGGTGGTGACATCTGCTTCCTGCTGTTTTTGATGTTGGTAGATGGATTCCTGTCCGTTATACAGCAATTCCCACATGGAAGTATGAAATTGAGGGAAGTTATTCTTCAGGTCCTCGCGATCCGGTGGGATGTGCCGGTACATATCGAATTTTTCTTCGTAGGTCACTTTGCCGGTAGATTGGGCAAAAGAGAGTGAAGTGAGAGCCGAAAAGAGCAACAAACTGATGAATTTCATAAAGACTGATATTTAATGACGCTAAGGTACGGCGGGCCTATGGGCACCATCCCTTATAAAAGGTTAATTATTGTTAACAAAAGCCCCTATAAAATGGAGTTCGACCTACTTTTGTTGACAGATGCGGAATAATATCGACACATCGCTGGCCAGGTTCCTGATGATCGTGAGTATGGTTTTACTCGGGGTATTGGAATTTCTATGGCTGCATAATGAATACCAGAACAAACATCGTGACATGGAAGACAAGATCAACCATGTCATGTTTTCGAGTATGCGTGATGTGGAAGATTCCATCATCTTTTCCAATCTCGACAAAGGACCGTTTAAAGTGATGAAGGACAGCGAAGAGGTTTCAGTTAATATTGTATTGAACCACCAGGACTCTTCGCTGGGACATGTTGATACTTTCAATCATCATTTCGTCCAAATGGACATGGGCCTGAAACCGCGACATGCGATGAGAGGAATGTTGTTGAAACGGTTGTGTTCAGATTCGTCGATTTGTGATACTTCCGGTATCAAGCTCAGTACGATGGTGATGCGGCACATCCGGATGTCTGACAGTACAGGTGAATATTCAGATTACAATATGATCACCTGGAAAAATGGTGATACTGTAATCAACGGATTGATGAGCCAGCCGCAGATTGATCTGATAGCAGGAAAGAAAATGGCGTTGAGTAACGAACATTATCAAGCCGAAATATTTCATGAATTGTTGCCACACATGAGTTTTGCATTGTTCTTGTGGATCATTGTGGGGGCCTCATTTTATTTTACCTGGAAAAACTTGCAAAGGCAAATTCAACTCAATGCTCTTCGCGATGAATTTGTCAGCAATATCACCCATGAATTAAAAACGCCGATCACAACGGTTGGAGTAGCACTGGAATCATTGCATATGTCACAGGATCTGGAGAGTCCACAAAGTCGCCGCTACCTGGATATTTGTCAAAGTGAATTGAAGCGATTATCGATGTTGGTGGAGCGTATATTACATAACAGGGCTCCACAGATTCATTATGAGAAAATGGATGTAAGACAAGTGTTGGATGATGTGATGCATCATATGAAGGTGCAGTTTGACAATCGTCATGCGAAGGTGGAAATCAAAGAAGATGGAAGTGGTTTTGTCATCAATGGGGACAAGAGTCATATGAGTGGTGTGTTGTATAATTTATTGGAAAATGCATTGAAGTATAGTAAAGGCAATCCGGAGATTCACATTCATCTCACGCGGAATAATGGCACCATAAAATTAGATGTTGAGGATAATGGAATTGGTATCGAGCACGATTATCACGATAAGATTTTTGAAAAGCTGTTCCGTGTTCCTCATCAAAACCGGCATGATGTAAAAGGGCATGGATTGGGGTTAAGTTATGTTGCTGATGTGGTGAAAAAGCATCAGGGGAAGATTGACCTGGTCAGTGAGCCTGGTAAAGGATCTACTTTTTCATTGACGCTACCTGCATATAGTGAAAACTAAAATTTTATACGTTGAGGATGAAGAAGTATTGGCCATGCTGGTGCGTGATCATTTAGTACGTAATGGATTTGATGTACACTGGACAGCGAATGGAATGGAGGCGGAAGAACTTTTTAAACAGGTAAAACCTGATCTGTGTATCCTGGATATCATGTTGCCCGGTCTCAGTGGATATGAGATAGGGCGATTGATAAGAATGCAGGACAAATCAGTGCCGATTATTTTTCTCACGGCGAAGAGTGAGTCTAAAGATGTGGTGGAAGGATTTAAATCTGGAGGAAATGATTATTTGAGAAAGCCATTTAGCCTGGATGAGTTGATGGTGCGGATTCAGAATTTACTTTCCATGTCGGGCCGTTCGGCTCCTGGTATTTATCATATTGGCAAACTTGCCTTTGATCCTGTGCGGATGAGTTTGCAAAACGGAGATGATTCTGTTTCCCTTTCTCATCGTGAAAATGAGTTATTAAAAATGCTGATGAATCATATTGGTTCCCAAGTGGAGCGGAAGGAGATTTTAATGCAATTGTGGGGCGATGATCATTTTTTTAATTCGCGCAATCTTGATGTTTATGTGACGCGGTTGAGGAAGTATTTGCGGATGGATCCGGAAGTGCAGCTTCTGACATTGAAGGGAGTGGGGTATCAGTTGGTGGAGGGGTAAGTTCTCGGATTTCATAGAAATCCTACCAGAAAGACAAGTTGGTAATTTGAGGTTGCTGTCGGATTTCGTCGAAATCCTATAAAGTAAACATGACAAACTAATGCCTCATTTTGAATGTCGGATTTCGTCGAAATCCTACAGGGAAAACATGGCAAATCAATGCCTCATTTTGAATGTCAGATTTCGTCGAAATCCTACAGAGAAAACTTGACAAACCAATGCCTCATTTTGAATGTCGGATTTCGTCGAAATCCTACTAGAAAAATGACGGATTGTTCAATGAAGATTGCCGTCAGATTTCGTCGAAATCCAACAAAATCGAGATTAAAAACTCTCGTTCACCTATATATCCAGGCTATCAAAAAAATCCTTTATGATTTTCTTTACCTCCAAAAGTCTTTCCTTGTTCAAAGAATAAAACGTGTGGGGAAAATCCTCCTTGCCGAAAATCATATGGGCTTCTATCAACACTTTTAAATGGTCCGAAAATGTGGCTCTTGAAATCGGATGGTTTTTTAAAAGCTCTTTCACCCTGCATGGTGAATCTTTACACAATTTCTTAATGATCTTTTGTCTCGCCGGATGACTAATGGCACGGAAAAAATGATTCAGGATCTGACATTCTAATTCATATCGGTTTGCTTTGGAACGGGCCATTTATTTTTGAGTTTAAATGAAAAGAAGTTTTGTATTCCTCCGTCGGATTTCGTCGAAATCCAACTCGGGATACTGTCCTATGTAAGTGTCTCGAGAAGGTCAAAATGTTACCCCTATTCCACACTTTTTTCATCATTGACCTCACTTCCTTTGATTTGCTACCTCATCCATTATCTTTGGCCCTAACCATGCAGGGAAAATTCAAACGCCGATTAGCCGCCATTGTCTTTACGGACATCGTTGGATATACCCACCTAATGCATATCAATGAAGAACGGGCACTCCTCCTTCGCTCCCGGCATCGCGAAATCCTCCTTGAATTGCATAAGAAATACGACGGCGAAGTCCTTCAGTTTTTCGGTGATGGCACGCTCAGCATTTTCAATAGCAGTGTCAATGCGGTGGAGTGCTCGGTTGAAATGCAGATCGAATACAAGAAAGATCCCGAGGTCCCCGTCCGGATCGGTATCCATGTAGGCGATATCAGCTATGACGGAGTGGATGCTTTCGGCGACGGACTCAATGTCGCCGCACGAATTGAGCCCATCTGTGAACCCGGTGGCGTCTATATTTCCGAACGCGTTTTTGAAGATATCCGCAATCATGCATGGTTGCAGGCTATACATGTGGGCAATTACCAATTGAAAAATATTCAGGGCGATACACCATTATATGCGATCTCCAGCAAAGGCATGGCACTGCCGGTCAATAGAAATCAACGGATACAACCCAATCAATATGTAAAAGCCACTTTGTCGCCAAGAGGAAATTCAAATCCTGCTTCTTCTTTCAATCCGAATGGTGAATATGCTCATGAGGGGAAATCAAAATATGTCGCCGGTGTCCTGGCGCTTACATTAGGTATACTTGGTGTTCATCGATTTTATCTTGGCAATCGCTTCTGGGGCATGGCCAATTTTCTTGGCTTTTTTTTCTTGCTATTTGTGTCTATTCAAATGGATGCTCCCATCGTATTATTCCTGATGATCCCGGGATTTGTAGAAGCGATTCTGTTCTTCGTTATGCCAAAGACGGAATTTGATTTCAAATACAACGGAGGCATTCAGCCATTGAGAAATGATTCACGCAGGGATAGAAGAGAAGAAAGACATAGAGATCGAAAAGAACGTCGCGCCAATGACCCAGGCCACATGCGGAAGTCGAGAGGTAACCTCATCAGCAAAGACGCTTTCATCGCTTACAAATCCGGTCACTATGATATGGCCAGGAAATATTTCGAAGATGCACTTCAGTATGATTATAATGATCCGCAGACCCACTTCATGCTTTCTTGTTGTCATTCATTAAATAAAGACGCTAAACAAGCCTACTTCCACCTGGCCAGCGCAGTCGACTTCGGCTTCCAGGAATTTGAAGAAATCTATCATAATGAGGCATTGGAATGGTTGAGAAACCAGCCCGATTTTGAAGCTTTCGTACAAAACGGGTATCGCCAGCTGGCTTATTTGGATAAACCGAAGGCTGATTTGCTGGAGACCAAAAGCTATTATGATGCAACGGTTTTGGACCGTATCGCCGACCTTGGCGAGCTCCTGGAGCGGGGAGTTATCTCCAAAGATGACTTCGAGGACCAGAAAAAGACCCTCCTCGGTCACTAAAACAGGGGCCGGATTAACAAAGCTTTTACACCCTATACTGGTTATGAGGGCCGAATATGCTACCTTTGCGGCCTGAAAGGCATTTAGCCATATAACAAACATCTTTATTATGAGTATCAAAAAGCAATACCTCAAATCCAAACCGGTGTGCAAAGTCACCTTTACCATTGAGCCTGAAGTGATTAACGGTGGTAAGGAAGTAGCTATCCTCGGCGAATTCAACAACTGGGACCCCAGTGACAGCGTCATGCGCAAGCTTAAAGACGGCTCTTTTACCAAGACCCTCGAGCTGGAAGCCGGACATGATTATCAATTCCGTTACCTGATCGATGGAAACCGCTGGGTCAATGATACCCAGGCTGATAAACTTACACACAGTGGCGTGGCTGCTGAACAAAACAGCGTCATTGCTCTCTAACCGGGTAAGAACACAACCCTATAACAAACGTATCGGGGGCAGACCGCTTATAGACCGGCCTGCCTCTTTTATTTAAATACTGTCTGTATTTTCGTTTTCCAACTAACAAAAGCCGACATGAAAAAAATAGGAATCCTCTTTGGTAAGGAAAATTCATTTCCTCCTGCATTTGTAGAACGAGTTAATGCGAAAGGCATAAAAGGCGTTGAAGCCGAATTTGTCAAAGTAGACGAACTCATACAAGGCAAACCGACACCGTATGCTGTCATCATCGATCGTATCAGCCAGGATGTTCCTTTTTACAGGGCTTATTTGAAAAACGCCGCACTCACCGGCACTGCTGTAATCAACAATCCATTTTGGTGGAGCGCAGATGAAAAGTTTTTCAACAATTGTTTGTCAGAGCAAATCAAAGTACCAGTACCTAAGACAGTACTCCTTCCATCTAATCAAAGACCGGATGATACGACTGACATGTCATTCCGCAATCTCAAGTTCCCGATGGATTGGGAAGGCATGGTAGACTATCTCGGTGGATTTCCATTATACATGAAGCCTCACTCCGGTGGTGGTTGGAAGAGTGTATATAAAGTAACCAGCTTCGAAGATCTGTTTGCGAAATACAATGAGACCGGACAACTCGTCATGATGTTGCAGGAGAACATTGATTTCGATGCTTATTTCCGTTGTTATTATTTAGGTGGTGACCGCGTTCGCGTCATGCCGTATGAGCCTCGCAATCCACATCATCTCCGCTATATTGATAAGCCAGCCATTGATGATCCTAAGTTGATGAAGGAAATACACAAGTTGGTGCTTAAGATCAATCATTCATTAGGATATGAATTCAATACGGTTGAATTCGCAGTGCGCGGTGGCATTCCATATGCAATCGATTATTGCAATCCTGCACCGGATGCTGATCTCAATAGTGTAGGGGAAGAAAATTTTGAATGGGTCGTCGAGAATGCAGCAGAGATGACTATTGAAAAAGCTCTCGAGCACAAGGCTAATAAAACCCATCTCAAATGGGGTAGTTTTATTGAGGCCGCGGTCGAAGGCAAGATGCCAAAGTGATGATTCGGATCAATTTTTGATCTTTACGTCACGATTACACCCGCTTTAATGAAAATGAACGCTCCCGTACGGATGGCTATTCTCGACATGAACAACAATGTTGAGAACATGGGTATTGCCAGCATCAAACGAATCGCTGACCGTTTTGCGGTAGTGGACTATGATGTATTTGATGTTCGATACAAAGCTGAAGTTCCTGGCCTTGAGTATGATATTTATATTTCTTCCGGTGGTCCAGGTGATCCGTTAGAAGGTGATGGCATTTGGGATAAAGCTTATTTTGATCTCCTCGATCGATTGTGGGAGCATAATCGACATCATGCGGACAAGAAATATGCTTTCTTCGTTTGCCATTCCTTCCAGATGATTTGCAATCATATGGGCATTGGAAAAATCACGCATCGTCACAAAGAATCTTTTGGAATTGTACCTGTTGCGAAAACAGCAGCGGGTTCGAAAGATTCATTGTTGATGGAACTGCATGATCCTTTTTATGGTGCAGACTTCAGGCGCTACCAGGTAGTTTCTCCTGATTTTAAAAAGATCGATCAATTAAATGCTATCATCACTGCGATCGAAGTTGGTGAAGAAGATAGTCCCGGAGAAAAAGCATTGATGGCTGTTCGTTTTTCTGATGAATGGTATGGCACGCAGTTTCATCCTGAAGCGCATCCGGATGGTATGGTGCATTATCTGCGACGTGCTGATAAAAAGGAAATGATCCTGAAGCAGTTTGGATTGAATACCTATGAGGAGATGATGCACAATGCACTTCATCCTGACCGGCTCACGAATACTCGCGATCATATACTTCCGGGATTTATCAAGAATGCTCTTGATAAGATTTTGGAGTATACGGAGAGGATGCCGGTGTATGCATAAGGGAATTTCGCTGTCCCTAAATCCTCCTGCCGCTTCAATGAGTTGAAGGCGGGATCTTTGCTCCGCTTCGACCTCAAGGGGACTTCTTCTTTTTCGAACAGACATGGATGTAGCGTTACGAATCATTTTTATGATTCTTGTGCTGAGCTTGTCGAAGTATCGTCGAAATCCTTTTCGCCTACATGTAAGTGTCTCGAGACCCCCAAATGTTACCACCTTTTGAAACTTTTTTTTTCAAAAGACCATTTTTTTTAAACTTAGCTTGTCAGCCCACTACTCACTACTCCCTTTTCACTTTTAACTTTTAACTTGCTTCCATGATACCAGAAATCCGCGCGAAGTACAACCAAGCCTTCAACCAGGAAACCTACCAGGCTTTTTTGCAGGACCTATATGCCCAGTTTAATCATGTCCCCGGCTTTAGAATTGCTGAAACACCAGTTTTTATTCCCCGGCAACTGAAGGAAAAAATATTCGAAGCGTGCAACCAGATAACTGATGCGATTGTACAACCAGGATTCAAGCAATTGACTGAACCTTCACTTACCGATGCACTCCGCGTGCCGAATGAAGATGCACATACGACTTTCTTGCAAATGGATTTCGGCTTGGTCGAAGGAGAGAATGGCGAAGTTGTGCCAAGACTGATTGAAGTGCAGGGATTCCCTTCGCTATATTTCTACCAGCATTATGTAGCGCAATTGTATCGCAAGTATTTCCCTATTCCGGATACAGTGAATCACCTGTTTAATGGATTTACTCCCGAGACGTATGTTGAATTTTTAAGAAACATCATCGTGGGCAATGAAGACCCGGCCGAAGTGGTCTTATTAGAAATTGATCCTTTTAAACAAAACACCCAGATAGATTTTCATGCTACTCGTAAAGTATTAGGTATCCATATCGCCGACGTACGGGAATTGTACAAAAAAGGAAAACAACTTTTTTATAAAAATGAGCAAGGAAAAGAGGTTCAGGTGAAGCGGATTTATAATCGCGTCATTTTTGATGAATTAGGGCACCACCCTGAGCTAGATATGAAATTCAAGTTTACCGATGACCTGGATGTGAAGTGGGTGGGACATCCCAATTGGTTTTTCAGGATTTCAAAATTCACTATGCCTTTTATCAAGAGCTCCTATATTCCAACAACAATATACCTGGATCAACTAAAAGAAATTCCGGCCAACCTCGATCAATATGTATTGAAACCCTTGTATTCTTTTTCAGGCAGTGGCGTGATTTTCCATGTCAAACCTTCTGATATCGAAAATGTAAAAGAGCCTTCCCAATTTATCCTGCAACAGAAAGTAAAATATCTCCCAGTGATCAAGACGCCGGATAATGATAATGTCAAAGTTGAAGTACGCATCATGCTCATTTGGCCAGAGGGAGATGCAAGACCCACTATCGTGAATAACCTCGCACGTCTTAGCAAAGGCGAAATGATCGGAGTGAAGTTTAATAAGGATAAAACGTGGGTAGGAGGCAGTGTGGGATTTTATGAATAATGAAGAGTGAATACTCTAATTTGCCCGAAAGGTCAGTGATAAAGCAAGTGTCATTCTTCATTGATGTAATTGACACCTTTTAGACGATCATAGGTTATAGTATGATTTTTTCTGACTTCTATATCAAATAATCTGAACTCTTGCGTTTTAAATGTTTCTTGGCCATACGCATAGAAGACATATTTGCCGTCTTCAACCCAAAGCAATGGTCCTTCAATGGATTTTTTATCTTCAATTAATATATTGGTATTCCGGGTATCCACATCATACATAACCAGATCAGATAGGCTGTCTGCCCTTTCATAAATGATTCGATTATCAAATGGGGAAAAGGATAATCTTGCTTCCAGAAAATTAGAAGTGGTGACTATTTTGTGCAAACCTGTTCCATTCGCATTGATTAAATAAATGTCATAAGAAGAAATAAACGCAATCAGGGAAGAATTGTAAGACCAGGATTGATCGTGCACATCATGTCCCAGGAATTTTGTATAATCATTAATTTGCCCTGTTCCCAAATCGTAAACGTTTAAATGCCTTACGCTATCTGCACCCGGACAGGCGCATGAAAATTTTTTCGAGTCTGGAGCCCAAATCAAGGATTTATAATCAGTTGTGCAGTTAAAAGATGCTATTCTGTTAAAATTGAATTCTTCATTTACAGAATATATTATTACTGAGTCAGCCCTGTCCTGAACAACAAATTTTCCGTCCGGAGACAAATGGATGACAGGATAAAATATAGTGCTAATGCTGGATTTATTAACCTGAATAAGTGAATGATCATTGTGACCCCGGTCATCCATTACATGAATGTATAACTTACCCTGATCATTTGATAAGTACATGATATGTTTTCCATCTGGAAACCATTGAGGTGAAAATCTGTCCCGGTCAGTATTGGTAATTTGTCTTGAGACATCTGCTGCAAAGGTGACAATCACATATTTATTTTCCTCGCGGTCAACATAAACAAATTTGCCTTTATAGCTGTGGTAAAGACCATCATGGTATGGGTCCTTCTCGCATGAATAAAATAAAATGAATCCAAGAAATAGTATTATTCTATACACAATTCATTAATTCAATAATATTTATTTTAAAATAATTATTTATTCCTTTAACGGAATTACTGTTGAATATTCCTCCTGGATCACTTTCGAATATTTATCCAGCATCTCGTTGATCCGCTTCTCTGTCTTATGCTGGAAAATAAATCCGATGTGATATTTCTTGAATAATTTCCACCAGATCTCTTCGTCAGTGAAATTTTCATAATCCGGTTTTTCAAACTTACTCAACGTCACGATGATTCCGGCTTGTAATTCATCGACCATCGGCAAATGATATTTCTTTCCGGTCAACACCGCATGTTCAATATTCGCCCATTCGGTCCATAAACTGATACCACTAGCTGCTTCCACCATATCCGTGAGATGTGCGCCGCCACAACGAGCCGCTGTTTCTAAAAAGAAAATCTCTTTCCCGCCATCCCGCACTATATATTCCGTATGACTGGGTCCATGTCGTAATCCAAAAGCTGAAAGCACTTTCGTATTCAGGTTGACTAATTTCTTTGCAATAGGATCTTTCGTGCTCATTGTTTTGGACTGGAATATTCCTCCACCATGTGCAACTTCAAACGGAGGATCGAGATATTGGGAGCAACGTGTAAATAAGGTTTCATCAAAATAATTGAGACTGTCGACGTGACAAATTATGCCCGGGCGGAATTCTTCTAATAAATAATCGTGTCGATGTTCGCCGGCCTCTTCGGCCCATTTCCAAAATGCATCAGCATCAGCAATCTTGCGGATATTTAATGAACCAGCATCACGACGGGGTTTAGCTAACCACGGTCCTGTACTTTTTTTCAAAAATTCACGGATGGTATCATCATTGAACAAAGCAGTGAAACCGGGAACCGGCAAACCAGCATCTCTTGCTTCTATGCGCATAGAAAGTTTGTCAAAGAAATGTCGCGCCGTGGTTTCACCCATTCCGGGAATTTGGAAATCTTCTCTCAACCTGGCGGCTTTCCACACATCATAGTCATCCAGTGCAATAACGCGATCAATTTTATGCGCTCGAAACAAATACGCAACACCGGAAATCAATTGATTGATGTCCCACTTGCGGCCATCTTTCTCCGGCATATAGAAGGTTTCTTCAATATCATCATACGGCCATGCTTCATGCCGGTTTTTTTCCATGGTCACCAGGAAGACGGTGTGACCCAATCGCTTGAGCTGGCGCAGAAATGCAACGCCTTTAAATTCGCAGGCAATGCAGAGGAAGTCATACGTTCGGTCCATGCCCGAAGTTAAAAACAATTGTGAGAAGCACACCCGAGTCAGCGCGGCGTGCTTCTCACAGATTTCCCTATTTTGGGCGGCTGAATTAACAAAAGACGACCTAGACTGACCGGATGGCAAGATCTTCTCACATTACCCAGGCGATGCCCTTTTACCCGATTATTGAGCTGATTGACACGGGTTTCGAGATTCCACAGCTGGGTAAAAACCGGCGGATTTGGGCGCTTCTTCCTCACGATTATTACGATTCCAAAAAAGATTACCCCGTCCTCTATCTCCAGGATGCCCAAAATCTCTTCGATGAGGATGCCCCTTTCGGTAGCTGGTCGATCGATCGCCACCTGATGGATTTATCAAAGCAGGGTGCTGGTGATTTGATCGTCATTGGTATTGATCATGGAGGCAAAGAAAGGATCCAGGAATATAGCCCCTATCATCACCGGAAATTTGGCGATGGCCAGGGTAAGGATTACGCCAATTTTATCATCGACACATTGAAGCCCTATGTTGATGCCCATTATCGTACAAAAGCACATAGGATATACACTGGAGTTGGCGGAAGCAGCATGGGCGGTTTGATCAGCGCCTACATTGGTATTGTGCGCCCAGAACATTTTTCCAAACTAATGATTTTCAGTCCTTCTTTTTGGTATTCAGATGAAATTTACTTCGACGCGTTCAAGTATAATTACACCTTGCCGATGCGGATGTTCATCTATGCCGGGGAGAAGGAAACCAAATTTATGACCCAGCACATCCATCAGTTTAAAGAAGCGGTGTCGCATGGTTTTTTCTCAAGTAAACTCACTACATTTAACATCGTCATTGACCCCAACGGCCAGCACCAGGAAAAATACTGGGGAGATATCTTCCCGGAAGCTGTCAAATGGCTGTTCTTTTCTGACAAAGAAGATTAACTCATGAAACTGAATGCGCTTTCCTCTTTCGAGGAATTGCTTGAGCGTGTAGATATGCTATCGGTACCCTCGTCCAAAGAGGGAATGGCAGGCGTATACCAGGACATCTTAACTAAAATAATTCCGGCTGCTACACTTCCTCCGCTTTCAGAATTGACGAATGGAAAATCAGGCGCCATTCTTTTGTATGGTTTTCGGGAAAACAGGATCATCAAAGTGCAGCTTTGCTATGAAGGTGAGAAGATGACGGAATCCTGTGCGTATTCCCTTTCTAAAAAAATGGCGATAAAAGCCAAAACAGAAAATGCCCAACAGATAGGACTCGTCGTGCATCATCTTGGATCTCCATCGTTGATGCAATCCGCGATCACCGGTTGGACAGCAGGTCAATACGATCTTGGTCTTTATAAAAAACCGGATGATCAAAGCGGGAAGACTTATCAACAAATATTGTATACGTATTTGCCTGATGGTGTAAATGCGAATCTCGCACAAGACGGAATATCAATAGGATTAGTGCAACAGGAAATCATGACGCTGGTCAATATGCCGGCAAGTCATAAGTCACCTGAATATCTTGGACAATGGGCGCAACGAAGTGCGGCGACCTTTGGATATACTTGTAACGTACTGGATAAAGACAAACTCATCAGTCTTGGCATGGGTGCTTTGCTTTCTGTCAATCGTGGCAGTCAGCAACCGGCGAATCTCATTGTTTCGCATTACAAGTATGCTGACGCCACTAAAAAAATTGCGCTCATCGGAAAGGGTGTCATCTTCGATACGGGTGGATTGTCCATCAAGGATTCGAAGAACATGCACTACATGAAAAGTGACATGGCTGGTGCAGCTGCTGCATTAGGTACTGTAGAAGCTTGTGCACGATTAGGATTGAAAGTAGATGTCATGGCCATCACACCCGTGACTGATAATAGTGTTGATGCAACGTCGACCAAGCCCGGAGATGTGATCACCTCTTTTGCAGGAAAGACAATTGAAGTCATTGATACCGATGCTGAAGGCCGTTTGGTATTGGCAGATGCATTGGCTTATGCTGTGAAGCAATATAAGCCTGATGTGATGATTGATATGGCGACACTGACAGGAAGTATCATTGCTTCATTAGGTACGCAAGCTGCCGGTTTGTTTACTAAAAATGATCAATTAGCACAGTCTCTCACTGCGGCCGGTGATGCGAGTGGTGAGCGAGTCTGGCGTATGCCAATGTTTGATGAATATAGCGAAGACATGCAATCCGACATTGCCGATATAAAAAATCTCAGTGACAAACCTTACGCAGGAGCTATCACTGCCGCTAAATTTTTAGAAGCCTTTACCAGTGAGCATCCTGCCTGGGCACATCTAGACATTGCCGGCATGGGATTTCAACCCAATGGATTTGGAAAAGGGTATTGTGCCACCGCTTATGGTATAAGACTTTTGTTGAAATGGTTGTCCAACGAAACAAGATGATGTTATGAATGCACTTAGGATGAAAGTGCAGAATAGTAGAATTTTTTTTGACGAATTGGTATGTTAAAATTTAATAGTATCATTTATATCCTTGCTTTTATTTTCCAATTTTGGTCACCCGGCATTTCGTCCATTCGACACACTGATAATATTTCCGAGCCAAATCATGCTCAGGTCACCAAAACCATATGGTTAGGTAACATCTTTGGGGATACCATTCAGTTCAATGAGCTGTGCGATGTATCTGAAATACGAACCCTGTCTTTTCAAACGGTGAGCTCCTCAAAAGATAATAACCGGTATTTTAATTTTGAGAGAATTTATTCCGATGCTGGGAATCAAATCAGTGTGAAATTTCATTTTTATGATGAAGAAAAAAGATTGTTTCAAAGGGTTTGGGAAAAATACTTAATCAACTATTCGCTTGTGCCTTCTGAAAATATGTTGATTCAGATTACTGTGAATTATAATGGAGAAGAATATGTGAATGCACGGCCGGTGACTAAAACTCCATTCCGGTATGAAATTTACTCCGATGTCGAAATGAATCACATTGATTATTCGGTAATATCACTCGATTCTTGTAGTAATAATTATAAAAGCGTAATCAATATCGAAGCTAATTTTTCGGGACTCGTTTATAATGAAACGGGTAACAGGTCCATTCAGTTAGACGGTGTAAGATTAAAATTCCAGGTGTTGCTTGCGGATACTTCAACTGCTCAAATGCCCGAGGGAATTGTCATTAAACCCACACCCCAGAAAATTGATCTTAATGAAGACCTTGCCTTGATGTGCAGTCAGATTGAAGGATCTGTTTTATCGGAAATGAATGGATTGCCTTGCATAAAATGGAAGGGGAAGCCTTTTATTTGCCAGAATAAATATACCATGGCATTCCGGTTACCAGAAGATAGCTACCAGGAAGCACTGGCTTTAGAGGGGAATAAACTATTTAACCCTGCAGGCAACGATAAACCTCTGCAAAACTGGGTTGAAATTCATTTTGCCTATCGAAAACAATGGCCAAAGTTTGCAGAAGCGGCAGCTAAATACGTCAAAGAATAGGAATTGGAAAAGATGTAAATTTAATTTCTCCAAAATCCAGGTCTTTTTATTGTACCAAATCAATTTCAAATAGCTAAATGACTCATCCCGAATCCTCTTTTATCAACGCCGGCCAACTCGTAAAAAACTCCGAGCAATCCCAAATGTTCGGCAAACCTTGTTTCAAAATAAAAGGAAAGGCTTTCTCTTGTTTCTTCGAAGATTGCATGGTCTTCAAACTCGGAGGCCAGGATCATGCCGAAGCTATGAAACTCAAAGGCTCACATTTATTTGATCCATCCGGCACCGGTCGCGCCATGAAAGAATGGGTGCAAGTCACAGCACAACATGAAGAGCAGTGGGGACAGTTTGCGAAAAAAGCGGCGAGACATGTGAGTGGTGGTGTGAGAGGGTGAGAGAAATGAGAAGAATGAGAAGAATGAGAGAAACAAGAATTGGAGGGGCTCATTTAATTCCATATTTTTAGCACTTGTCCTTGTGGTGCTTACTCAACCTCCCTTTTATGAAGAATATCTGCTTTTTATTCCTCTTTTCTTTCATTGCATTCACTTCATATGCCCAGCCCTGGCTGAAAAATTTGCCTGCAAGTAAATCAAAGAGCGAATACACCTTCTTTGATTATCAACATGCATTTGAATCCTATTTCGCAACTCATCCTGTTGAACGCAAACGGGGTGATGCTGAAGAAGAAAAGGAATCTGACGATGGCTGGATGCAATTCAAAAGATGGGAATATAAAATGCATGGACTCATCAATAAGACTACCGGTGAATTTCCTAGAAAAACAGCACAACAAGTTTGTAATGACTATTATCAATCTCATGCACACTCACGATCAGGAATAGCATCCAATTGGACGTCGATGGGCCCTGATTTTTCGTATGGTGGGTATGGTGGAGTAGGCCGTCTCAATTGTGTTGCTTTTCATCCGACCGATCTTAATACCTATTGGGTTGGAGCAGCAGCAGGAGGACTATGGGTGACACATGATAATGGTGGTAGTTGGACCTGCCTCACTGATCATAATGGCGTGCTCGCTGTGAGTGATATTATTATTCCAACCGATTATGATTCTTCACGCACCATTTACATTGCTACAGGTGATCGTGAAATATGGGACAATCGCAGTGTTGGTGTTCTCAAATCAACGGATGAAGGGAATACCTGGAATACAACAGGTCTTACTTTCACTGTGTTTGATAATGCGATGGTCAATCGTCTTTTGATGGATCCTAACAATGACAGCATCTTGTTAGCAGCTACCTCATGGGGCGTATATAAAACTGAAGACGGCGGTGATACATGGGACCATAAGTTGACCTCCGATGAATACATTGATATGGAAGCCAAGCCGGGCGATTTCAATGTGATATCGGGTTCTACCAAGTACGGTCAGATTTATTACACCGATAATGGAGGCAATACCTGGACAAGGCCCTTCAATGATCCGGCTGCACATAGAATTGAATTAGCAGTATCACCTCAGCAACCTAACCTGGTTTATGCATTAGCAGCATCTGATGATGCCGGATTATACGGTGTATTTAAATCAGAAGATTATGGACTCAACTATACACAAGTATTTTATCGTGATAGTGCAAATCTATTGACGTGGGCCGTGGATGGAAATGATACTGGAGGTCAGGGTTGGTATGATTTATGCCTGGCCGCGTCACCAACAAATGCAAATACTCTTTTATTAGGCGGAGTCAATACATGGCGTTCCATCGATGGAGGTGTGAGTTGGACCATCGTCAGTCACTGGGCCGGTGACCAGGTACAGGCTGTGCATGCTGACAAGCACAACATTCGCTATCGTGATAATGGTGATGTGTTTGAATGCAATGATGGCGGAATCTATTTGTCGCGAAGCAATGGTTCTGGTTGGGCAGATAAATCAAGCGGTCTTGTCATCAGTGAAATGTATCGTTTAGGGGTTTCTCAAACATCAGCGGGTGATGTGATCACCGGGTTGCAGGACAATGGAACTAAAACATTGAGAGCAGGCGATTGGCTGGATGAGATTGGAGGAGATGGAATGGAGTGCATGATTGATTATACGAATTCAGATATTCAGTATGGCACTTTATATTATGGTTCGTTGTACAGGACTGATGATCATTGGAATGGATCAGTGGACGTCACACCATATGCTGCGGGTGATGGTGCATGGATCACACCATATGCGATAGATCCTGTAGATCCCAATGTACTTTATGGAGGATTTTACGATCTCTGGAAATCGCTGGATAAAGGAGCTTCATGGGATTCAATTACTGCCTTTAATTCATCAAGCATTTTGCAAAATGTAATGATCGCACCTTCCGATAACCGGGTGATCTATGTTGCCGATTACAATACAGTAAAAAGATCTGTTGACCAGGGAATAGAATGGAAAAACATCCGGTTCAATCTGCCATCTGATCTTGGTTCCATTGAATCGATTGCAGTTAAACATGATGATCCGTATACAGTCTGGGTTGCGCTAAGTGGATATAATGGACCTGGAGTTTTTCAATATTCCAATGCTGATTCGACGTGGATCAACATTTCTGCAGGATTGCCTCCTATTCCTGTTTATTCAGTTGTAGAAAATAAACAATCAGGTTCGGAGATTCAACTTTTTGCCGGAACTGAATTAGGTATTTATTTGAAAAAAGGTGATGAAGATTGGGTTCCTTATGTTAATGGTCTGCCGAATGTGAGGATTGGTGAATTGGAAATGTATTATAGTTCGCAGCCTGGTCAATCGAGATTGCGTGCTGCAACGTATGGCCGTGGCTTATGGGAATCACCAGTGCCAACTGCACCAGTAGGAGGCTTAGCACTTACCTTTTCCCAGGCATGTGTAAATCAATCAGGCGTTGTACAGTTGACAAATTATTTTGGAGATATTCAATGGCAGCAATCTCCTGATGGAACAACAGGATGGGAAAATGTCACCGGAGGATCCGGAGCTCATGAAGCCAACTATGTGACTGATGCATTGAATGCAACTGCATATTACAGAGCAGAATTAACACAACCTGAATTTGCACCAGCATATTCTACACCAACCACTGTTTCGATTATTCCGTTCCCGAATGATGCTGGCCCGATATCGGGAAGTGAGGTGGTGTGTGAAGGGACACAAGGACAGATTTACATTATTCAATCAATTCCTAACTCAACGTCTTATGATTGGATTTTGCCTTCCGGCATCACAGGATCAAGCAATTTGAATTTTATCCAGGTTGATTTTGAATCTGCGGGTTTGAAAGAAATTCAGGTTCGTGGAAAAAATGGGGAATGTGAAGGAGTGCCCTCTTCCATTTTTATTACAGTAAATGCGAAACCTGGTGAATTTATCCTGGATAGTATTGCACAACCAAACTGCACTGTATCGACAGGTACTATTTATCTGTCCGGACTTCCGAATGAAGGAAGCTGGACATTGATGAATTTAAATGATAGTACTGTCATCAATGGAGACGGTAGTCATTTTGTAATTCAAGACTTACCTGCTGGCAACTATCAATATGGGATAACCAATTCAAACGGATGCTATTTTCCTTCTGAACAAACATTAACGATACTGCCACAACCAGTAACACCACCTACACCAATTATTACTTACACTGATTTTGATTTGCACTCAGATGCTTCCACAGGTAATCAATGGTACAATGAAAATGGGATCATCCCGGGAGCTACGGAGCAGGATTACACTGCTTCGCAAGGAGGACAGTATTATGTGATTGTGACATTGAATGGATGTCCTTCTGCCCCTTCCAATATGATAGAGTTGTTTAACGAAAGTGTTGGAGCAGGACCTCAGTTGTCAGTGATCGATGTATTTCCAAATCCAATGAAGAATGAGATGACTATTGAAGCAAAAGGGACTTCAACTTCTTTGGATTTCGAAGTGATCAATAGTTTGGGACAAAAAATCGACAGCGGGTCTTTTGTGCATCAAGTTGTGATTAATACGACTGCTTTTCCTTCAGGACTATACCTGGTTAAGATCGCAATAAACGGACAATCGATTACAAAGAAGGTGGTGAAGGAATAATTATGAATCAACACCTCTCTCTCATCTCCCTTCTCGTCCACGATTATGACGAAGCGATCGCTTTCTATGTTGGGAAACTCAACTTCACTTTAGTGGAAGACACTGTCATGAGTGAAGCGAAAAGATGGGTAATTGTCAGACCATCTGGAAATGGTATCACTTCTCTTTTATTGGCGAAAGCTGCAAACGACGAACAGAAAAGCAGGGTAGGGAATCAAACCGGCGGACGTGTGTTTCTCTTTTTGCATACCGATGATTTCGAAAGAGATTTTGAAAGCATGAAGAAACAGGGAATTGAATTTGTGCGCGGACCGGTGAAAGAACCCTATGGAATGGTCGCCGTGTTCAAAGATCTCTACGGAAATTTGTGGGACTTTATTGAGCCCTCCATAATAATGTGACAATGTGGTAATGTGACAATTTGCTTTAACACATCATCACATTAACACATTAGCACATTAACACATTAACACATTAACACATCAACACATTAACACATTATCGTATTAACACATCAGCACATTAATTTGAAATACATCACTCGCACCATCTGGATCCTTTCCCTCATCAGCCTCTTCACCGATGTGGGAAGCGAGATGCTGTATCCGATATTGCCGTTGTATCTCAAGAGCATTGGTTTTTCAGTCGTGTTGATTGGTCTTTTGGAAGGAGTGGCGGAGGCCACAATAGGTTTGAGTAAAGGATATTTCGGGAAACGATCTGACAGTATTGGAAAAAGAGTACCCTTTATACGATTCGGATATTCACTGAGTGTGATTGCGAAACCGTTGATGATTTTATTCGTGCACCCGGTCTGGGTTTTCTTTACTCGCACCCTGGACCGGCTTGGAAAAGGAATTCGCACCGGTGCCAGAGATGCTTTACTTTCTGACGAAGCTACTCCGAAAACGAAAGGAAGAGTGTTTGGATTTCATAGAGGCATGGACACACTAGGTGCTGTGTTTGGTCCTGCGATTGCTTTGGTTTATCTCTATTTTCATCCGGGAACTTATAAAACATTATTCCTGATTTCCATCTTTCCCGGTATTATCGTGATTTTGATTTCATTCTTATTGCGGGAAAAGAAAAAAGAGAAAATCGAACATGCTGGTTCAGGTTCCTTTCTTTCTTTTTTATCCTATTGGAAAACAAGTCCAAAAATATTTCGCCAGGTCGTGATTGGTTTATTGGTTCTAGCTATCGTCAATAGCTCAGATGTTTTTTTATTGCTGAGGTTGAAAGATGTGGGGCTTACGGATACGTATGTCATCGGGGTGTATATTTTTTACAATCTCATTTATGCCATACTTTCTCTTCCGATGGGCATATTGGCGGATAGCATGGGATTGAAAAAAACATTTCTGTTAGGATTAGGATTTTTTGTCATTACCTATTTCGGCATGTCGTTTAAAACGGATATCTGCATTTACCTCCTGCTCTTTGCCTGCTATGGTGCATTTTATGCTGCTACAGAAGGGGTAGCAAAAGCCTGGATTAGCAATATCGCTGCCAAAGATGATACCGCTACTGCTATTGGATTTTATTCCGGGTTTCAGAGCATTGCGTTGTTGCTGGCAAGTTCACTGACAGGGTTAGTGTGGTATTCTTTTGGACCGATGTATGCGTTTATGATTACGGCAGTGGTGGCGGTGGGGGTGATGGTTTATTTTATGACGATTAAGCCTTCTTCAGTCGTTTCGACTACGCTCAACGACCAATGAGAATTTCTTTATTGTTCGTTTCGACTACGCTCAACGACCAATGAGAATTTCTTTATTGTTCGTTTCGACTACGCTCAACGACCAATAAGATTGTACTAAGCATACTGCTAAAGTCTTCGGCTACGCTCAGCCTTGGTAGCATTACAATGATTTTTCGAATAGGCGAGTTTAATTTGTTTTCCTAATCCGAGCAAAGTCGAGGATTATTGAATAGTCCATAGTAGAATGCTCTTGTTCGCTGAGCGTAGTCGAAGCGAACAAGACTGGAGAATACTCTAGGTCATTGAGCGTAGTCGAAGCGAACAAGAATGTGATTATCTTAACGCAAAATCAAACTATATGTCCGAACACGCCACCTCGTTTAAGCAATCTCTTACACTCTTTGATGCCACTATGATTGTTGCCGGGTCAATGATTGGGTCCGGGATATTTATTGTGAGTGCGGATATCACGAGGAATGTGGGAAGTGCGGGATGGTTGATTGCAGTGTGGTTGATTACAGGGTTTATGACGATTACAGCAGCGGTGAGTTATGGGGAATTGAGTGGAATGTATCCGAAAGCCGGAGGACAATATGTTTATTTAAAGGAGGCATATAATCCTTTAGCTGCATTTCTTTACGGATGGAGTTTTTTCGCGATCATTCAAACCGCAACCATTGCAGCTGTTGGAGTTGCGTTTTCAAAATTCCTGGCTTATCTGGTTCCTGGCGTGAGTGAAGATCTTGTAGCATTGGATCTGGGATTCATGCATATTTCACCGGCACAGCTTGTAGCCATTGTATTGATTCTCTTGCTGACCTATATCAATACGAAAGGGATTAAGAGTGGAAAGTTTATCCAGACTACGTTTACCACGACGAAGTTGTTGAGCTTATTTGGTCTCATCATATTCGGGCTGATCATGTTCCAAGGAGATGTGTGGAAGGCGAACTGGACTGATGCGTGGAATCTTCATCATCTCGGAAGTACAGAATCATTAACGATGACAGCGGCAATGGGCGCTATTGCAGCATCGATGGTAGGATCTATTTTTAGCAGTGATGCCTGGAACAATGTGACATTTGTTGCCGGAGAGATAAAAAATCCAAAGCGGAATATTGGTCTCGCGCTTTTCTTAGGAACTTTTATCGTGACCATCATCTATGTGATGACGAATGTGATGTATACGGCAGTGCTTCCGTTGGATGCCATTGCTGGTGCAGATAAGGATAGGGTAGCGGTGGCCGCTTCGCATGTCATTTTTGGAAACGTTGGAACAGTTGTGATTGCACTCATGATTATGATCTCGACATTTGGATGCAACAATGGTCTTATCCTGGCGGGCGCGAGAGTCTATTATGCGATGTCAAAAGATGGTTTGTTTTTCAAAAGAGCAGGCAACCTCAATCGATTAGCAGTACCGGAATGGGCTTTGTGGGTGCAAGGATTGATTGCATGTCTTTGGAGCATCAGTGGCAAGTATGGGCAACTCCTCGATATGATTTCATTTGTCGTAGTGATCTTTTATGTGCTGACCATCCTCGGGATTTTTATTCTTCGTAAGAAACGACCGGATATTGAAAGACCATATAAAGCATTTGGATATCCATGGCTTCCGATCATTTACATTATCATGGGTATTACTTTTTGTTTCCTATTGATTATTTATAAACCTCAGTATACCTGGCCGGGGTTTATTATTACTTTGCTGGGGGTGCCGTTGTATTATATTGCGATTGGACAAAACAAAAAATGGGAAGCTTCGTAGTAGGGGTAACGGAGTAAGGGAGTAACGGAGTAGGGGATGAATTGAATTAATAATTATGGAGTCTTATATTCCTTTAGTTAAAGCCATTGTTATCTCTGCCATTTTATCGTGGGGGACATCAGAGGTAGTAATTACGGACCAATATATTTTAAAAGAGAATATTCAGCTTAATCAGAAAACAGGAAGTGAGATAAAAGAATATCAGGTTTATGATATTAAAAGAAATGAAATTCATTGTATTGGTCAAAATATGGATTATAAAGTTTCAATTACAGTAAACAGCCTTTTTAAACGCCAACCTTCGGATGATGAATTTGAGGATACGGAAAGAAATGTAGTAGAAATAATAAAACAGAAATATAAAGGGTATCCGTGCAAGGTTGTAAAGAGAACAATGAAAGCATCAAAATCGGAAAGTGGATTTTTAAAAATGGAGGAGCTTGATAATTATTCCTATTTCGCAAAAATTCCATGGCTGAGTTCGGTTTTAGATACAGAAGAAAAAAGAGGATTTGCTGGATTTGAGCGACAACGATATGCTCCTTATTATTATCTCCTTTATGATTATGTCCAATGGCCGGATCAGGAACCCAAAGACAACGTAATACGCATCATTGAGAAAAAAGAAGTTGATACGACATTTATTCATACTTTATTAAGCTTGCCTTTGAAAAAAGATTAATTTCTCGCAGAGACGCAGAGGCGCAGAGAAATTTTGTTTTTGTTCCATCAGGAAAAGTAAAGAAGGAAGTCCCCTTCAGGGGATTTAGGGGCAAAATGGAAATATTCACCTTCATTATACTTCATACACTTTTAAGTTTGCCTATTAAGAATCATTAACCTCGCGCAATAGTTCGACTACGCTCACTAACCGAGACGCAAAGACGCAATAATGAGATTCCATAAGAAGTCCCCTTCAGGGGATTTAGGGGCAAAGTGGAATTTTTCGCCCTGATATATAGTTCACGCAGAGGCGCAGAGAAAATATCCTTTATTTCTCAATGTGAATACAATAGGAAGTCCCCTTCAGGGGATTTAGGGGCAGTAGGGCGAAACATCTAAACCCTTAATTCTGAGCAAAATGTACTTCCCTTTGGAAGGCATATGAAACATGCATGCTATTGCATCCAGGCAAAAGGAAACATGTTTCATCGTTTTTGAAATGATAGTGCTAGTAGGGAAACAAGCCCCCGGTTCAATTTTGGTTCGTTCATAAATTTTTCACAACCAAAATTAACCTTACATGATACGCCTCACCTCTTTTTTGCAGCGGACACTCCGAAATGCCTGGTATTCTTTTTTATTGTTCTTCACTTTTTGCTTGTTGTTTGCATTCACGTTCATTCCTGAAATGGTCTGTGGACAAGTCACTGGTCTTTGGAAAACAATTGACGACGAGGATGGAAGAGAAATAGCGATTGTTGAAATTTACGAAAAGGACCACAAGCTGTTTGGTAAAGTCGTTCAGATCCTGCCTTCAGCCAAGCGTACTATCTGTGAGCATTGTTCAGGCGACCTGAAGAACAAGCCGATTACGGGGATGAACCTTTTACAAAATCTTACCATTACTCCTGCCGGCGGTGAGAACGGCAAAGTCCTTGATCCCAGCAGTGGCCACACTTTCAATTGTTATATTGAATTAGTCAGCCAGAACAAACTTAAACTGAGAGGCTATCTCGGATTCCCCTCCATTGGTCGAACCCAATACTGGTACAGGGTGCCCACTAACTCCATCGCTTTATCCAATCATTAATCACGTTCACGCAGCAACCATTGCGGGGAAATAATGCTATGCCTTATGAATCATTCTTATTTATTTTTCTATACTGTTCCCATATTATTTATTGCCATGGTGATTGAATACAGATCCGGCAAGGAACATCATACGCCTGTATATTCAAGAAAAGACTTTTGGGCAAATGTCGTGCTGGGTATAGCCGGTACCATCACTGGATTAGCTGGATCATACCTGGCATCTCAGCTATATGAGATCTGTTTTAATTTTTTTGCACCGTATCGCGAAGCAATATTTAAGGTTGCTTCCTGGTCATTGAACTGGAAGGTATGGATCATCGCTATTGTACTGGATGATTTTACTTATTATTGGTTTCACCGGTTGCATCACCAGGTGCGGATATTGTGGGCAGCACATGTTGTGCATCATTCGTCCGATCATTTTAATTATTC
>Ga0068851_10000256_pt1 | contig 25208 bp, 15 predicted proteins | sample KBSCornC12_FD_66588 | JGI IMG/M metagenome (GOLD analysis project Ga0068851, IMG submission 66588) | Corn rhizosphere microbial communities from Kellogg Biological Station, Michigan, USA - KBS Corn C1-2 | ecosystem: Host-associated > Plants > Roots > Rhizosphere > Soil ...
TAGCCCAGGCTGCCGGAATACAACCAGGTATGCACTTCCTCGATGCCGGATGTGGAGTCGGAGGCCCTTCTATTTTTCTTGCTAGCCAGGGATGTACTGTTGAAGGCATTACACTCAGTGCAAAACAGGTTGCCACTTGCACAGAAAACGCCAAACGATTGGGCGTCGATAAACAAGTCCATTTCTCTCAACAAAATTACCTGGAGACCTCTTTTCCCGATGCCACTTTTGATGTGGTGTGGGCCATTGAAAGTGTTTGCTATGCATGGGACAAAGCTGATTTTACTCGTGAGGCTTTCAGAGTTTTAAAACCAGGCGGCCGATTAGTAGTAGCCGATTTTTTTAGCACACCAGTTACTCCAGGCTCACCAGAAGATATCCTGATGAAAAAATGGACCGATGCATGGGCCATTAAGTCTTACGCCACGATTGATGAATTTCAGAAGGCTTTGTCTGTTGCCGGATTCCAATCAATAAGGGATCAGAACATCACACAAAATGTAATGCCCAGCATTCGACGATTATACATGTCCTTCTTTCCCGGTATTATCACAACGACTGTGGCGGAATGGATAGGCGCTCGTAATAGCATCCAAACAAAAAATACCTGGTCCACTTATTATCAGTACCAGGCTTTCAAAAAACATCTCTGGCAATACCATATTTTTTCAGCCCAAAAAGTTTAACGAATGATGGATTCCCAAAAATGGTCTAATGCATTGTTGGATGAAATGCGAACACAGGGTGATCCCAAAGCTGATCATGCTGCCGAAGTACTATTTGATGCCGTAAAAGGACACGACCCGAAAGAAATCTCAGCCTTCATCATTAAGTTCGTCTCCCAGGATTTCACTAAAGCATGGCAAAATCAAAATGCTATTCCGGATCCCCCGGAGTTGATTGCTTATTTTGAAGATTTCGAAGAATTCAAATTCTCGCTGAAGGATATAGAGTATCTCGAAAAAGGCTCAGCGATTTTTGAAAAGCACGGGCCGATGATCACTTTTGCATTAGGCGTGCGCTCTTTACTCAAACAATACGCTCATACCAAAGCCATTGAAGTCTTACGACTCACCACCCTGCTAGTTAAGTTTGTCAATCGTCGCATCCTGGAAACTATGCAGTTTGTACTGGATGTGATGGGACCTGACTGGGTTATTAAATCTGATGATGGTTCTTTTAAACTTAATCTCCATCATCCCGGTCTCATGTCGGTTAAAAAACTGAGGCTTGTTCACGCCATGATTCGATACAGGCTGCGGAACAAAATGTATGATGTTTCTCTAGGTGAATATGATATACCCACGTTAGGATTCCCTATCAACCAGGAAGACATGGTATTTGCCATACATACGTTTAGCCTTGAAATTATTGAAGGACTGCGGGCAATGAAGATTGAGGTGAGTGACGAGGACGCAGAGAATTATTTTCAATGCTGGAAAATCATTGGCAGAGGATTGGGCGTCAGCAGCAGGTTAGAACCAACTTCTTATGCAGATGCTATGGTTCTGCAGAACCTGATTTACCAACGCCATTTTACCTTGCCGAACAATACAGGGCCAGTATTATCGGTGTCATTGATGCATTGGTTTGTGACAGCGGTCCCCTTGTTGAAAGAAAAATTGCTGATCACTTTCATTCGTGATTTCAATGGTCCTGCTAATTACCCCATCCTCACTAATAATCTCAAAATCGATTTGGGAAATACGCATCCGGATTTGAAAGCCCATCTGACCAATGAGCTTCATTTTGATGAAAAACAACATCGACCCGGATTGACCACCACTAACAAGGGCGACCTGCACTTGATAATTTCTTCCTCCATTTTATTAAAACCCTGATCACCGCAGAACGTGGAGGTAAAAATGAACACTTCCGGGTTGGCGATGGCTTCTCCGCTGCATGGGATGTGAATCAAATAGATGAAGATCCAATGCCGAAATGGAAAGTAACCTTGCTGGCGATTTGGACCTTTATCAAAAGTCTCTTTCATTCTAAATTAAAAAGTTCTCCTCAATAAAATAAACCTGTCTAACTATGGATGCGCAGATGGAGAAAGTGTATGAAAGTCCAAATTCCATTATTTATAAAAAGAAAGAACCTGATGGTCAGTTCCGGTCTGTCAAGGTATTGAAAGCATCCCACGCACATCCAAGGTCTATCCTGCAATTCAATAATGAATTTACCATACTGTCTGAACTGGATATTCCCGGTATTAAGAAGGTGTATTCCAAAGTTGTGGTTCAAGGAGCTCCTGGACAAGAAGCTAATTTTTTTGATGGCATCACGCTGTATGATTACATTCATTCACATTCCTTTGATCTGAAAGAAAGGCTCGAAATTTCGGCTAACATCACCCATGCCCTCGGACTCCTGCACCAACGCAACATTATACATCGCGACCTGACAGCAGATAATATCCTGGTGAATCCATTGACGAAGGAAATTCAAATCATGGACTTTGGCCAGGCTATTCGACTTGATGTTAAAACCATTCATCTCGAGCATCCGGATCAATTGGAAGGAAGTATCGCTTACTACTCTCCCGAACAAACCGGTCGTATGAACAGGATCCTGGATTACCGCTCTGATCTTTATTCTGTTGGCGTGATCTTCTATCAACTTTTTACAGGGCACTTGCCCTTTGAGGTCACAGATCCGTTAAAACTGATTCATTCGCACCTGGCTTTGTATCCGACCCCACCTGATGAAATCAATCCACTGATTCCACTGCAGGTTTCAAAAATCATCAGGGTACTATTATCCAAAAATGCAGAGGACCGATATCAATCCGGATTTGGACTGGAAGCTGACTTAAGAGAATGTCTTAATTACCTCGACGCAGGAAAACCTATTCCCGAGTTTGAACTTTCAGCCAATAAAGCCTTCACCAAATTCCAGATTCCACAAAAACTTTATGGTCGCGAATCCGAAGCTGCACTTTTATTAAAAGCTTTTGATGAGGTCATGGATGGAAAAGGAAAAGCGATCCTGGTCTCCGGATATTCAGGTGTGGGCAAAACTGCCCTTGTCAATGAAATCCATAAACCGATTACGGCCAGGGAAGGACATTTCATTCGTGGAAAATTTGATCAATACAATCGTACTGTTCCATATAGTGCTTTCACGCAAGCATTGAATGAGTATTGCCAGCTGATGCTCACCGAACCCGATGACACCCTGAAGCTGATTCGCAAACGCCTGATGGATGCCCTTGGTCAATATGGCCAGCTTATCGTGGAGATAGCATCTGATTTGCAATTGATCATTGGAAAACAGGAATCCGTCATTCCTTTGGAGCCGGTTGAAAATAAAAACCGTCTTGACCTGGTATTGCTCCGTTTTTTCCAGGCGATTGCAACGATTGACAGACCGCTGGTTTTATTTCTCGATGACTTGCAGTGGGCAGATGCAGCTTCGCTTGAACTGATCAAATTGCTGAGCACAGAAAGTGAATCGCTCGTGATGCTGATTGTCGGGGCTTATCGTGACAATGAAGTGGATGCCTCTCATCCATTGAATATGATGCTGGAGGATCTGACTAAAAAAGGAATTACAGTTTTCGATCTTAAAGTGACACCACTTCCATATGAGGAAGTTCACCTGATGGTGGAGGATACGTTGCACCAAAAAAACATGGATGAATTGTCTTCCCTCATTTATGAAAAAACAAAAGGGAATGCCTTCTTCACCATCCAGTTCATCCGGTTATTGCTGGACCAACAATTATTAACTTTTGATGAGCCCACGAAAAAATGGACCGCATCTATTGATCAGATAAAAGCACAGGCTTTTTCTGACAACGTGGTTGATCTCATGGTGCGAAAGATCAAATCGCTGGAAGCCAGCACACAGCATAGCATGACCATGGCGGCTGCCATCGGCAATAAATTTGATCTCAACCTGGTCAGCCTGGTCACAGGAGAAGCACCTATCACAGTCCTCAATCACTTATGGCCGGCATTGACAGAAGGCTATCTGGTTCCGCTGAATGACAATTACCGGATGTTCTCCATAGAAGAATTGAAAGTAAATCCTGCTGATGTGTTATTTTCTTTTGCACATGACCGGGTTCAACAAGCTTCTTACCAACTGTTGCCTGAAAAGGAAGGACCTATCCTTCATCTTAAAATAGGCAGGCTTCTTTTTGATCAATATCAAAATGATGAGGACCATCTCTTCGATATCGTCAATCATTATTTTCTTGGGTTATCACAAGTCACCGACAAGGATGAAATTGAGCGGGTACGTCAATTAAATATTAAAGCAGGATTTAAAGCTAAAAAAGCAAACGCAATTGGTTCTGCTATCAAACACTTTTCCACTGCATTGGAATATACCTCCAAGGATGCCTGGGAAAAAGACAATGCCAATACACTGATTTTATACAAAGAGTTAGCCGAAGTCTATTACCTCGATGGACAACTGGAAAAGTCCGCAGCGCTGATCACGGAGTGTCTCGCTAAAGCCGTGAACCCTATTGATCGTTCCGACATCTATTATGTCTGGATGCTTCGATTAGCATTGGAATCAAAATATGATGAAGCATTAGATGCAGCTGTCAACGGCTTGAAGGAACTTGATTATGATTTTCCAAAGACCACTACACAGGAGGACGTACAAAAACATTTGGGTCAGATCCTCGCCTATTTTGCCGACCATGCAATTCCTACGCTGTATGATCTCCCATTGATGACTAATGAGCGCTACCTGGCCATCATGAAAATCATGGACAACCTGACAGCACCGCTTTATCTCGGCGGCAAAACGGAATTATGGATACTTCATGTGTTCCGCAAAATTCTTCTGTCTATCGAACATGGCATTTCGCATCCAACTACTTACGCCTTTTCTGAGCTGGGCCTCATCTTCAATCTCTTTGAGATGTTTGATTATGGTTTGCCTGCCGGTGACCTGGCACGCAAATTATCCTATCGGTTTGAAAAAGAAGCTCCCCGTCAAAAAGGTCGTACCGGAAATATTGTAGCCAATTATGTTTATACGTACTACAAACATATCCGCGACATTGATGAATACAACCAGGAGACCATTTTAGCAGCCCAGGAAAGTGGTGAATTGATTTTCGGCGGTTATGCCGTGATGAATAAATATTTCAATCACTACTACACCTCCGAAAAACTTTTACAGGAGCTGTCTCTAGAATTTGAAACCGGTATCTCTTACAGCCGAAAGATCGTCCATCATATGGCGCATAATGCCCTGGTTGCCCTGGAGATGTGCGTTGACTATCTCATGGATCCGGAAATGACTTCCAAAGAAGTCAAGTCAAAACGTTTTGAGATTGAGGAGTTCCTGAACATCTGCAAATCGACTAATGAATTATACGGTCCTATTTGCCTGTACATCTACTCTATGCAGGTCTATGTCATCATGGGCAAACATGACCTGGCACTGACCGCTGATGTCAATGCTGCTCAATTCGTAGCGCCCATTTTTGCTGCAGTACCGCATTATAGTACTTACATGTTTTTCCATTGCATACTGCACCTGGAAAAATCGATACAAAGCAAGGACTATGTTTTGCCTGAAACGGTCAATACCTATATGAGTTACCTCGGGAGACTAAGTGTAGTCAACCCTGCCAATTTCCACCATAAACATTTATTGCTCGAAGCGCTGAAACTACAATTGGAAGGTCGTACGATTGAAGCTTTAAATCATTATGAGGAAGCCATAAAGTCAGCACAACAATATAAGTACGTCAACAACCTGGCTATCGCTTATGAGAAGACAGCCAACTTGTGGTTAGCTGAAGGGAAACCTCATTATGCGCTGTACAACATAAAGCAAGCAATCATCAGCTTCACCCAATGGGGTGCTTTTGCAAAAGTGAAACAACTGCAAAAAACATACAACGACATTATCAACCAGATACCGGGCATTGAACAGGAGGATTCTTCTTTCTCTCCTGAAGTGATTCCGAGTGATCAACTTGATATGATGTCATTGTTTAAAGCCTCACAGGTATTGTCCGGCTTACTGTCAATGGATCAGTTGAAGAAAAACGTTATCGATGTATTGATGGAAAATGCCGGGGCAAGTCGTGTAGCCTTGATAATCCCGGAAGATGGAAACTTCATGGTAGAGATCATTGGCGATCTAAGTGCAGGATATTCAAGTGAACCATTCAACCTCGAAAATGAAAAAACAAGGTTGCCTCTTTCCATGATTCACTACGTGACCCGAAAGCGGGAACCCATCCTTATCAACAATGTTGCCAATGACCGGGTCTTTACACGGGATGAATATTTTGAAATCAATCATCCACAATCTGTCTGGGTCGTGCCCCTGATGATTCAGAATGACCTGAAAGCCATATTGTACCTTGAAAACAACCTGATCAGTAATGCTTTCACTGAAGACAGGATTCGGGTACTTCAACTATTGAGTTACCAACTGGGTATTTCAATTGAAAATGTCAGGCTCTACGAAAATCTTTCGCTGGTCAATACGATGTACCAGAAGTTTGTTCCACTTTCCTTCCTCCATACCCTGGGTCATGATTCCATATTGAATGTGAAGCTGGGCGATCAGATACAGCGAGAGATGACAATCATGTTTTCCGACATCCGGTCGTACACGACTATTTCGGAGATGCTGTCACCAGAGGAGAATTTCAAGTTCATCAATGAATATCTAAGTTATACTGCTCCTTGCATCGAGCAACATGGTGGATTCATTGTTCAGTTTTCAGGAGATGGTATCATGGCTCTTTTCTCCGATCCTGAACAAGCGTTGAGAGGAAGTATTGCCCTTCAAAAAGAAGTGCGGCACTACAACCAGGAACGTGAAAAAAGAAACCAGGAAACCATCAAGGTAGGTATCGGCCTTCATACCGGTCTACTCATGTTGGGAGTGATTGGTGATGGTGATCGTCATGACACTGGTGTGATCAGCAATGAGGTCAACACAGCATCGCGTATCGAAGGACTGACCAAAATGTTTGATTCCTCTATTCTTTTAAGTGAAAGCACCTTGAACCATATTGCCAACCAGGATGATTTCGATTATCGTTTATTAGGGCTTGTCCAGGTCAAGGGACGTACTGGTGCGATAAAAGTTTATGAGTGTTTCACAGGGGCCATGCAGGATACGCTGAATCTCAAAAAGCAAACACTCAATGATTTCAATACAGGATTATCAAGTTACTTCAACAAGGACTTTATAGTCGCGGCAGGACATTTGAAAAATGTATTAACAGTGAATCCAAGGGACGTTACGGCAGAAAGATATTTCCGGCATGCCGCTGAACTAATGGTCAAAGGAGTAGATGTAGACTGGACCGGAGTAGAAATAATGACGGAGAAATAGGTGTTGTAGGCAAAAGGTTATTCTTCTTCCTCCTCTTCTTCCTCACTTGCCTCTTCCTCATCGTCTGCACCAGTGTCCCCTTCCCCTTCCGTGATGGTCAGGTAATCCATGTCGCCGTATTTTTCTTCGTATTCTTCCTTAACACTTTCTTTCAATTCGCCGCTTTCATCGTAATCATCATCGTCTTCAATGATTTGTTTGGCTTCGATCAGGGTCATGCGAACGAGGTAATAGCGATCGTCCGTTTCTAAAGGCAATGCAGACACAAACTTGCCTTCGGCATTTTTGTATTGAATGAGGTGTTTGGCAAAACCATAAGGATAGGTGAGCTTGATCTGCTCCTGGATATCAGGATCCAGTTTTTCATAATCCTTGACGACACGTGGTTTATTCGACATAAAAAAAATGTGTGTTGCTTTTAGAACCGGGACGAATGTATGGTCTTTTCCGGTTCGAGGGCGTAAATTGAAAAATATTGGTGAGAAACAAAAAATTTTTTCCTAAAAATCTCCTGGGTAAAATCATTTGTTTGGCCGAAGGTAGTAGCCTCTGGCTGAAAGATCAAGGAAAAATTTCCCTGTCAAACAATGCCATTTGAAAACAAAAAGCCGGAAAGAAATGATCAACATTTCTTCCCGGCCATATACATAACCAAACTTTATCTTAATCCTCTACGCGAGTGCGGTCATATCGCGAATGAGGATACTGTTGCGGGTAAAATAAATCTTGTTTGTCTTGCGCAAATCATTGAGTACTGCCGTCACCGTCTGACGACTGGTTCCTGTGTAATTTGCGATGTCCTGTTGGGTGAGTGAATGTTTAAGCAAGGTTTCAAACCCAACCTGGCGGCCACTAGCCTGTGCATTATTGAGGATGAAATCAATGATCCGGCCCCGTGCATCTTTGAATATCAATGATTCCAATTGATCTTCAGTCTGCCTGAGTTTCAATCCGATCATGGAGATGATACTCATCGTCAGCTGAGGACTCCTGTCCATGATCCTGCGAAAATCCTCCACCTTAATTTTGTAATAAGCTGTTACAGGAGAAATCGACATGGCATAATTGTGGTGCAGCGAATTTTGCTGGATAAGGGCCATCTCTCCAAAGATCATGCGGGGATGCAATACCTGCTTGATGACTTCACGGCCATCCTCATGGTGTGTTCCTATTTTAATACTGCCTTCAGCCAGTATGAAAAAGTGATCAGCCTCATCACCTTCAGCGTAGATGTTAGTATGCTTCGGAGCTGTGGCATATTCCATCTGTTGGGCCAGCGCCTCCATATCCTTTTGGCTGAGTACAGCGAAAAAGGGAATGCTTTCCAGGACTTCGAGTATTCTTGTCATCATCTGTTCTTATTCAATATCAAAAGGATGTTTGTCAGGTAAGAGACACAATTTCCTGTGGCTTCCCCTACGCAATACCGAATAAAAAGGTTTGAAAAGGATCAGTGAGGCACGTCCGAGGACACGACATTGGGCGAAAAGCCCGAGAAATTGCCGTAACCGCCTTCAATGTTGTTGAAAATCGGAATGGGTTCGGCAAAAGGATCCTGGCGGACGATGACCTGTCTCGCCAACGTGGAGCTGTATTTATAATAATCCGGGGTGATGGAGCGCAGCTCAACATAGACTGTTTTAAGATCACTGTTCTTGATGGACCAGTCGACAAAATTAAATTCAAGAGGCTGGCCTTCCGGAATATCATACCGATCGATCAGGATACCAAAATCATAATTACGGATAAAAGGTATTTTATCGGTTGGCTCTGGATCAACAAGGTTAAGATGGGGATCGTCACCATAAACATTATAGAAGATCAAATGGTAGTAACGATTGGTTGGATAATGGTCGATATTGAAACTCACCTTATAATGGAGGATATTCTTGAAATCATTGATTTCCGAAGGTTTGATTTCAACATCCTTGACCTGGAGATCGGTTATCTTACTTGGGGTCGGGATTTCAGTAGTGGCATGGACAGGTTCAAACCCCGGTGCAAAAGCCTTAATACTGTATTGAAATCCTTCCTTTAAAAAGCTGGTTGGAAATTTGAAGTAAACTCTATTCCCAATTCTCGTTGAATCCAGCTTTAAAGTAAGATCGGATTCCAATTCTGTGACTTCAACTTCAAGTTTAGCTGGCGTATAGAACTGACTGCTATCCAATGGAGAAAGAGAAGCGAATACATAAACTTTGGAAGTATCCCAATTGACAGTAGAAGGATGGGCAATGATGGTAAGTTTCGGTAAGCTATCAAATGTCCAATCCAAAGTGGATTCACACCCTGCCAAAAGCAGAGCAAATCCCATGAAGACATATGACCAACCGTATTTTCTCATTGATTACTTAAAATTACTCCGTTTTTATTTAAAATCCATATATGTCGGATAAATACCATTGTTGAACGGGATTTATAGGAATGTGAAGCGGTAACTGATCGATGGAAAAAATTTGAAAAGGGAGAATTGCCGGAATTGGAACTCTTCTGTTATTGGATCCTGGACAAGGGTGATATAAAAGGGATTAGTCCGGTTATATACATTATACAGATTAAGGATAAGGCAGTGGTTGAAATTTGGATGGTTGGCCAATTGATATTTGAAACTCAAGTCAAGTCGATGATAGGCAGGGAGCCTGAATCCATTTCGTTCGCTGTAGCTGATTCCAATCTCAGGAAACAATGCCCCGGGATTATAAAACTTGCTTTCTGCCAGCGTAATCGCGATTCCACTTCCATATAAAAAGTCCGCCCCGATCGTCCATTTTGGACTCAATATGATCATTCCGGAAAAAGTGGATGACCACCTTCTGTCATATCGATCCGGAAATGGTTTGCCATCGTTGATATCTTCAAATGTGCGGTAAGATCTCGACCAGGTACCATTGAGGTTGAATTGAATATTGGAATGCTGATAACTAAACTGTAATTCTACACCTGATGCATCTCCAACACCGGTTGTAATTTTTGATTCCCAGTTAGCCGCATCCACGATGGTCGAAGGAAGAAATTCGCCTTTTAAAAGGAAGCTCGCACCTTCCTGGTAGGAGATCAGGTTGCGCATATTTTTGAGGTATGCAGAAAAATCAATAGTCAAATCATTGCTTACACGCAATCGGCTGGAAACAGAATATTGATCCGATAATTCCGGAAAAACTGTTGCTGTAGTCGGCACCCAAAGATCTGTGGGCAATCCAATGCTGCTGGAAGTAAGGTTATGGAGATACTGTGCCATTCGACTATATCCAATGTTGAAAGCAAGTTTTGGTGTCAACAAATAATCAAAACTCATTCTCAATTGGGGATCGAGATAATGTTTGCCCTGCACAAAAAATCCGGATACATGTATCCCGGTAGAAAGTAAAATCTTATCCGACGCCTGCCATTTATCCTCAAAATAAGCGCCTGATTCAAGCGCCTTGACTTTAAAAAAGGAAAAGACCTGATCTTCCAATAATCCTTCTTTTAAGTAGAATTCACCGAGTTGACTTTCTTCATTGGTGGTAATCGATTTGGGGAGGAACGTATAATTGATAGCATAGATACCAGCAGAAAACTGGTGATCCTCTGCCGGACGGATATCTAATTCTACTTTACCGGTCACATCCTTAATGCTTGATTGAAATTCCTTCTTGTCAAATCCTTTCAGGGTATCAATACCGGTTCCCGGATAGGAGTATATAAACTCACTTCGATCATAAGACTGAAGTCCGAACTGGCTGGTGGACAAAATAAAGTTGGCAAATATCCGGTCTGATAAAATATGATTCCATCGCATGACCCCAGTCCGGTTACGCCAGCTCAATCTTTTATCATACACTTCATCTGCGACAAAGCGCACACCAGTGGACCTGATCACATCCCGATGGGATAGTGTCAGATCACTGAACTTATCTTTTCCCTGGTAAGTGCTGAGATACAAACGATCTTTTGGACCAACTATCCAATTAATTTTTCCATTAAAATCAAAATAGTCTAAATCGGAATTTCCGTAAACACCACTACGTTCTTTATATCGTCGGGATATATCAGGCACGAACATACCCGGCAGGAAAAATCGACTGCTGATGAGCACACTTACTTTATCCTTGACAATAGGTCCCTCAATAGTCGTACCCACTTCGGAGACCGCGATGTTTCCACTCATGGTCCATTTATGAATATTGCCTTCCCGTGTTCTGACATCCATGACAGAAGATAATCGACCACTAAATCGACTTGGGAAATTGGCTTTATAAATGGAAGCTTGTTGAAGCACCTGGTAATTAAAAACAGAAACGATACCAAGTAAATGATTTGGATGGTACACAGGAACTCCATCCATCAGGATTAGATTTTGATCGTTTGCACCACCTCGCACGTGGATACCGCCCACTCCATCTGTTCCAGTATGCACACCCGGAATAAAATCTGCAGTTCGATATAAATCGCTCGTACCACCAATATGAATATCACTTTGAAGGTCAGCTAATGTGATTCTTTCTGCCGGAGGAACAAAGCCACCATATTGATCGTTTCTTCCACCCGCATTCACTATCACTTCCGGCAAGAGACTGTTTGGATGAAGCTTTACAGAAATGATTTCATTTTGGTGAAAATCAAGTGTGACTGTCTTCTGTAAGTAATTGATATATCCTGCTATCAACTCAATTTTACCTGACGGTAATGTAAGACTGTAATACCCATAGTTATTTGTAGCGGTTGATCTTCCGGAAAGAACATCAAACACATAAGCAGAAATCAAAGGCTCACCGGATATCGAATCCGTCACTACCCCACTCACCGTATATTTCAGATTTCCATCCGCAATTCGATACAGTACAATTTGATCTCCGGTAAACGAATATTGAATATCGGTGCCATGTAATACTTTCTGCAATATTTCCTCAACTGACACCCCCTTCATCTGAAGTGTAATCTCCGGCAACCTGGAAATGACGTTATCACTGTAGATGATATTGATACCAGATTGGAGACTCAACTCCATGAAAAAATCAGCGGGGGCTTTATGGTCAGAGATCACTACCAAGCGGGAATCCTGACCGTGGAGCTTTGCTCCTATAACGGTCAAAACGATTAAACAAATGATTATCCGCTTGTAAAGAATCACCATACTTATTGAAAAACGCTTGGGAAGGAAAAATAATCCCCTTGGGCTCACATTCTTACGATAAAATTAAGGAAAACGCTGTTTTAAAGGGGCTTTAACCCTAGACGGACGCCCTCTTCGAGCATAAATTGAAAGGCTGGTTCGTAATTATTGTCCAGCTGACCATCCAGGATGGCCTCCCGGATTGCGTCTTTGATATCACCCACAACTCTTCCAGGTGGAATACCAAACGTCTTCATGATGATCTCTCCTGTTATAGGTGGTTGCCAGTTGCGCAGGTGATCCTTTGCTTCAACATCCTTTAGTTTTTTAATCACCTCTTCATAATTGCGAAGGTAACGGGAAACACGATCCGGGTTCTTGGAGGTAATATCTGCTTTGCAGAGTGTCATGAGATCTTCAAGTTGGTCACCGGCATCAAATAAGAGACGGCGAATAGCGGAATCGGTAATCTCTTCCTGCACTAATGCAATCGGTCTCAAATGCAGCCGGACCAATTGTTGTACATATTTCATCTTTTCGTCCATGGGCAATTTCATCCGCCGAAAGATGCGGGAGGTCATGTGAACCCCTACGATTTCATGTCCGTGAAAAGTCCAACCATGGCCGGGCTCAAATTTTTTCGTAACCGGTTTAGCTATATCGTGAAGGATGGCACTCCATCTCAACCAAAGATTATCAGATGCTGCTGCAACATTATCTAATACCTGGAGGGTATGATAAAAATTGTCTTTATGTCCATACCCTTCATGTTGCTCAACGCCTTTCATCGCTTCTAATTCAGGAAAAATAGATTTTAGAAGTCCCGTTTGATTGAGCAATAAAAATCCTTTGGAAGGATGTGACGATAAAATTATTTTATTGAGTTCGTATGTGATGCGTTCCATCGAAACAATTGAAATGCGCTCCTGCATAGCAGTAATGGCAGCCAGCGTTGAGGAATCGATAAAAAAGTCTTCGAGTTGGCAGGCAAATCGAATAGCGCGCATCATCCGCAATGGATCATCCGAAAATGTTTTTTCAGGATCCATCGGGGTGACTATTCTTTTGTAATCCAGATCTTCTAATCCATGGAATGGATCGATAATGGAATATTCATCGTCACCTCCAATGGCAAAAGCTAAAGCATTAATAGTAAAATCCCTTCGCAACTGATCATCTTCGAGACTGCCTTTGGAAACGCTTGGTTTCCGGCTATCAGAACTGTAGGATTCTTTTCTTGCTCCTACAAATTCAAGATCCCAATCCTCAAATCGGATCATGGCCGTGCCGAAAGTTTTAAAAATGCTGAGATGGGATTCCGGATTTCCTAATGCTGCATTTACTGCTTCAGCTAATAAGGGCCCATCTCCGGTGGTGACAAAATCAATATCCTTGCAAGGAATGTTGAGCAATCGGTCCCGCACAAATCCGCCGACTACAAAAACATCCTGGCCCAATCCCTTCGCCACATCATGGATAGCAGTAAATAATTTCTTTTCCTGTGCAGTAACGTCGAGCTTCATGCTTTGCTATCATTACTTCAGTCGCGAAGGACGAAGTGAAAGGAAATGATTTTGAGAAATTAATTTTAAATCGCTTCTACTAATTGTGGAGCATATTGGTCTTCGATCTGCTCAAGAATGCCAAACAATGCTGCAGGCTCCATCTCCGTGACCAATAATGAACGGAAATGTTTGATGCCTTCCAAGGACCTGAAATAATTAGCATAGTGTCGTCGCATTTCAATCACGCCCAATTTTTCTCCTTTCCACTCCATGGAATGAGTCAGATGTCTGCGGGCTGCATCAACACGCTCCATTACGGATGGTGGAGGAAGCAATTCTCCAGTGGCAAGATAATGCTTGATCTCATTAAATATCCAGGGATAACCAATGCTCGCCCGGCCAATCATAATTCCATCCACGCCATAACGTTCTTTGTATTCTTTTGCTTTTTGTGGAGAATCAATATCTCCATTACCAAAGATTGGAATCGTCATGCGCGGATTGTTCTTGACTTCTCCCACTAAGGTCCAGTCTGCTTCGCCCTTATACATTTGTGAACGTGTGCGCGCATGAATCGAAAGTGCAGCGATGCCAATATCCTGAAGACGTTCTGCAACTTCAACAATATGTTTTGAATTATCATCCCACCCCAACCTTGTCTTTACAGTCACTGGCAATGGACTTCTTTTTACTACAGCTTCCGTTAACCGAATCATTTTGGGAACATCGCGAAGAATCCCTGCACCTGCATCTTTGCAAACTACTTTCTTCACCGGACATCCATAATTAATATCGAGCAATTCCGGTTTTGCTTCAATGACTATGTCAGTGGCTTGCAACATGGAATCCAGTTCGGCTCCAAAAATCTGGATGCCAATGGGCCGCTCCGAATCATAGATGTCGAGTTTTTGCATACTCTTCTCGGCGTCCCTGATCAATCCTTCTACGCTGATAAACTCAGTATACAGCATGTCGCATCCATGTTCTTTGCAGAGGAACCGAAATGGCGGATCACTGACATCCTCCATAGGAGCCAGCAATAATGGGAATTCACCTAAATCGAGATCGCGAATCTTGGCCATGAATGATAGTCGTAGTGCTAATTCAGCACAAAGAAATGGAGAAAATGATTAATGAAGCTTATGGGGTTAGTTCGATAGTTGGTCAACCAGGATCAAGAGTGTAAGTACAGCAGTAGCTTGGGCCATGGTATCCCTCAAAACACCGGACCAGTCGGTTTTACTTTGCTCTTTGGTTTTGGTTGGTTTAACAGGCTTTGCACCGACTACGATATGAGAACCTTTATCAGCCTTGGGAATACTGTTGAAGAACAGCACTTTCTTCGTGCTTTCTACACGTCCATCAGCATATTGAACTTTGATTTTACTCACTGTACCCTCATCGCTGATACCGGCCGCAAAATTGTCGATATAATATTTAGCGCTTTTAACGCCTCTAAAGGCAACAGAGATAGAACCTGCTCCCTGGAGATAAGTAGGTGAATACGCTTCATCAAGATTGACGAATCCTTCAATAGTCACGAGATCACGGCTCTTCGGAATCTGGAGGACATCACCTGCGCTCAAAACGATATTGGATGGTGTGCTTTTATTTTGAAGTATAGCCTTGAGATCGATGACGACCAGGCCGGTATTATCTCCATGGCGATATAGTTTTGCTCCTTCTGGAAATGCCCCCCCGGTAAGCCCGCCTGCCCGTTCAATAAGATCATATATTCTCTCTTTGTCCTTCAGCAAAGCATAATTTCCCGGGTATCGTACTTCGCCCGAAATGGTCACCGTTTGCTGCAGTTCAAATTCAGGAATAGCTCTTACATAAATCTGATCGTAAGGTTGAAGTTTCATGCTGTTGGATCCTGTTGAAGCCTGTGCAGTCAATGAAGTAGTGATTTGTGAAATCGTTACATTTTGTCCATCCACAAGATTTGCACGAGCGACATCAATCCTCGTACTGTCGGCTTCATAGGTTAATCCACCCGCAAGATTAACCAGGTCAGCAATGGTCATGTCAGGGCCAAATGGATAAGAACCTGAGTTTCGCACTGCGCCGGTAATCGTCACAAATACATCATCACGACTATTCGCTTTATCAAATACTCTTATGACATCTCCTGCATGGATATCAAGATTTGCATCTGACTCAGGAGAAGCCATAGCTTTTTCAAAATCAACGGGAATGTATTCAAGAGTTTTAGGTTCTTTTGGATCATGCCGGATAATGTAACCTTTGAGTTCCGCCTGATGGGTCAATCCACCCGCTATAAGAATAGCATCTTCTAATTTCAACCGGCCTTCCGGATTAAAAGAAAAAACGGATGGTTGCTTGACCGCACCTTCAACCGAAAAAGATTCTTTTTCAGCATAGGTACTTAAAGTCATGATCTGTACTACATCCTGGTTGCCGAGTTCATAATCAACATCCGATTTCGGTGCATCAAGAACGGCTTGAAGATTGAAACGTTCGTATTTATAAGTTCCATCAGCCTGATGCTGCAAAAGATATGCAAAATCAAGTCGTGCCCCCGGCTTAAGCACTGCCTGTTGCACAAGATCAGATATGCGCTTGCCTTTGTTAATTTCATATTTGCCCGGAAAGGAAACCGCTCCTGAAATCGAAACATAGTTGCCTGTTCCACTATCCACTGTTTTAATGTCAACTACATCACCATTGACTAACACATAATCTCCTCCATGTGCCATGAGATCACGCAGATTAACATCAGTAATGATTTTGCGATCATTCATGTAGCGGGTGATCTGAACATCCATAAGGTATGCTTCCGGCTTGACACCTCCTGCATACTTAATTAACTGCGAAAGATTTTCATCCTCCAGCAATTCATAGGATAATGGACGTGTCACTGCTCCATTTATCGTCACTACTTTTTCTGCAATGGGGATGTGGATGTAATCATTGTTGAGGAGATAATAATTGGTGGCGACACTGGGATCATTCATGAATTGATACACATCCACCGGGATGACTTGCTTTCCCCTGATGATTTTGATTTTCCTTACCGAACCAATATCAGTTGGGCCACCGGCTGCAGTGATAACGTTGAACACATTGTTTATTCCGGGCAATGTAATTGCACCTGTAGTTTTTGCTTCACCAAAAACATTGACGGTCATATTCCTGGGTTGAACAAGTGTAGCCTGGAATTCCGTGCGATTGATATTTGTCAGTTGACTGTATCGTTGAAACAATACTTCTCTTGCATCTTTCCACTTCAGTCCTTTTAATAACACTTTTGGAAGAGCTGGTCCTAACGAAGCAAAGCCTTCCGAAGAAATCAAAAGCTTCTGGTCAAATTGAGAACGGCCAAAACCGATGACCGCAATTTGATCTCCCGCATCCAGAATATAATCCTCAGGTATAACAGCTTCACTCGAAGTCTTGTAAACAGCAATAGAATTATTGCGAAATATTTCCTGTCCGTAAATGGGCGATTTATGTTCAGGATTTTCCTTCGGTGGAGGTGACGGTATCGTATCTGGTTGTACTTTCGGTTTGGCACTTACCGTAACATCAGATGGAAGTTTAGCAGGTTTATCTTCGATTTTCCCCACTTGTTCTTGTGTCCTTTCAATTTCATTGATCGTTTCAACCAACACTCTTTGAAAAGAATCTACCTGGCTGGGTTTAAGATTATCGATTTCATATCCTTTCTTTAATAACCTCGCCCGTAAAGTATCTTCCGGAATATTTTTTTGAGCTAACAATTCTCTTGCTTGTGATTCAGAGATCTGGGCATGAAGAAGGTGAATCGCTGATGGGCCGGTCAGCAAGAAGAGCAAACAAACTATACGAATCAATATCAAACGAAACATTACTTCTTGTTAATTAACCATGTTGTGACCATCGGTGTGAACTTTCTCCCGGAAATATTTCAATGTAGATACAAGACCTTCCGCTCTCGGAATTTTTGGCTCCCAACCTAGTAATTTGCGCGCCAGGCTGATATCGGGTTGTCTCACTTTAGGATCATCTTCAGGCAAGGCACGATAATCAATATATGCTGCTGGATTATTCACCAATTGCATGATTTCTTTAGCCAGTTGCATGATCGTTATTTCATCAGGGTTCCCAATATTCACTGGCATAGAATAATCACTATGTAACAACCTGTAAATCCCTTCCACCAGGTCATCTACATAACAAAATGACCGGGTCTGGTTTCCATCCCCATACACTGTCAACCCTTCACCTCTCAAAGCCTGTGCCATAAAGGCTGGAAGAGCCCGCCCATCTTCAATCCTCATCCTTGGACCGTAGGTATTGAAGATCCTGACAATTCTCACTTCAACTCCATGAAATCGATGATAGGCCATGGTAATGGCTTCCATAAAGCGCTTTGCCTCATCATAGACACCCCTTGGCCCGATCGGGTTCACATTGCCCCAATAATCCTCTTTTTGAGGATGAACCAATGGGTCACCATAAACCTCTGATGTTGAGGCTATTAAAATTCTTGCTTGTTTGGCTTTGGCTAATCCAAGGAGTTGATGAGTACCCAACGATCCCACCTTCAGAGTCTGGATGGGCATTTTGAGATAATCGATTGGACTGGCTGGCGAAGCAAAGTGTAAGATATAATCCAAATCCCCTGAAATGTGGACGTATTTTGTAACATCGTGGTGATAAAATTCAAAATTTGGGTTTGGATTCAGATGTTGAATGTTGTCCAACGAACCGGTCAGGAGATTGTCCATACCGATGACGTGGTAGCCTTCTTTCAAAAATCGATCACAGAGGTGCGAACCGATAAATCCGGCCGCGCCGGTGATTAAGACCCTTTTCAATACCTTTATTTGTGATTATGATTCGAATACGGCTGGCAAAGATACTAGAAAACACGTTCAGGACTTTTCTTCCCGCTGCCCTTGTTTTCCTCCCCATGCTTGTTCATGCCCAGGCACCCAATTCAGCTAAATTGTTGGATTTTAGGTATGGTTTCCAGGTGCCCTCCGGGGACATGCACGATAGATTTGGTGGTAGCAATGTGATCGGTGTTGGGATTGAATCGATAAGCCATAAAACAAGACAGTTTTATGGAATCGAAGGTGGATTCTTTTTTGGAAGCACAGTTAAAGAGGACGTGTTGGATCCTTTGCGATCGTATGATGGAAATATCATCGGCATCAATGGCGAAACCGGTGATGTCAATCTTAAAGAACGAGGGTTTTACCTTGGACTTCATGTCGGGAAAATATTCGGTACAACAGATAAGAAATCTTCACTTACCGGTATTCGAACACAAATTGGTTTCGGCTTATTGCAGCATAAAATCAGGGTTCAGGACAACCTGAAGAATATCGTGCCTCTCAACAAAGAATACCTGCAAGGTTATGACCGATTAACAAATGGCCCCGCTCTTCATCTTGGCGTTGGTTATCAGTATCAAAGTCCGTACAACAATTTTCATTTTAAAATCATGGGGGATATGATGGCAGGACGTACTCAATCGAGACGTGACCTTGATTATGCAACAGGAACTTATTTAAATCAGGTTCGGACTGATGTTCTATTCGGGATCAACATTGCTTATGTCGTGATGATCAGCAGGACCCGAACAGAAGAAAACATTTATTATTAACCAGGATGATATGGCTACTCTATTATGCCCTCATGTATCTCATGATTTTGGGTATTCGCCTATCTTCTCTTTGGAATCCGAAAGCTGCTCTTTGGATTTCCGGCAGGAAAAACTGGAAGGAAAAACTCAAGTCGGTTCCCAATAAAAAAGCATTTCGCATTTGGTTTCATGTCTCCAGCTTGGGTGAGTTTGAACAGGCGAGGCCTGTCATGGAGGATTTAAAAAAAACCAATCCGGAGATTGAACTTATCCTCTCCTTTTTTTCACCCAGCGGATTTGAAATCAGGAAAAATTATTCACTGGCCACTGTCTTTTACCTGCCTGCTGATCTTCCAGGTAATTCGGAGAAATGGATAACGGCTCTTAATCCGGATTTAGCCGTTTTTGTAAAATATGATTTGTGGCCAGGATATCTAAATACGCTAGTTAAAAGAAAAATTCCTTTCCTTTTAATTTCTGCACATTTCAGACCAGGTACTTTATCCTCTTGGTCCATTCCTCCTGCAAGTTCACTTTTGAAAAAAGCAAATGCCATTTTCCTTCAGGATGCAACTTGGGTGGAAGAAATAAAAGAAAAGGGATTCAACAATATTCGCGTTGCCGGTGATACACGAATTGATCGGACATTGACCATTGCAGAAGAAGCCCAACAATACATTCCAAAAAATCTACAGAATTCAGGCACCTTTGACCTGATTGCCGGGAGCACCTGGGAAGAAGACGAACGTATTTTGATTCCAGTAATTGAAAAACTAAAATTGCGAGCCATCATTGCTCCTCATGATGTAAGTGAGACCCATGTCTCTCGAATCATGCACCAAATTCAGGTACCAGCACTTCGGTTGTCTAAATTGACAGCACTGGATACTTCTATTCAAATTATAGTGATTGACAATATTGGTCTATTGGCCTACTTGTACTCACTTGGAAAAATAGCCTATGTCGGAGGTGGTTTTGGAAAGGGAATACACAATATTCTCGAACCTGCTGCTCATCAATTACCTGTCATCATAGGTCCACACTTTCATAAATTTCCGGAAGCAGGGCGTTTGATTAAAGCTGGCGCTGCTTTATCAATTAATAATGAATCTGAATTGCTAAATGCAATAGGTTCATTTTCCGGAGACAAAGGGTTAAAGGCTGGTGAACTGGCAAAATCTTTTTTGAGTAAAAACAAACGTGCAACTCAAATCGTCACCTCATACATTAGGGAATCTATACCTTTCGGATCGAAATCATGATTACAAAAGAAGAATTGAAACAGGTCCTTCACAAGGCTGAAGGATTGAGAGCTTTGGTGATTGGCGATGTCATGATGGACAAATATGTTTATGGCAATGTAGATCGTATTTCACCTGAAGCACCTGTACCGATTGTCAATCTGCATCATACAGATATCAAAGCCGGTGGTGCTGCTAATGTCGCTGTCAACCTGGCCGCATGGGGTTGCAAAACAGCATTGATTGGATTAGTTGGCAAAGATGATCACGCTAAAATGCTGACATCATTGCTCGATCAAAAAAATATTCAATACGGATGGATCATTAGTGCTGGAAGACCTACAACAGCGAAAACTCGCATTGTGGCTTCTTCGCATCATTTACTCCGGATCGATGAAGAATCCTCAACCTACCTGGTTGGAGAAGAAGAGAAGCAAGCTATTGATAACATCAAGTCATTTCTTCTTCAATTCAATCCTCAACTCTTAATTATCGAAGATTATAACAAAGGCTTTCTTTCGGAAAAAATAATTGATGCTATTCTGCTGTATTGCCGGGAACACCAGGTTTATGTTGCTGTGGATCCAAAAGAAAAAAACTTTTTCTCTTATCGGTCGGCTAATCTCTTCAAACCTAACCTTCGGGAAGCCAGCGAAGCCCGGCACCAGTCCCTTCAAATTGAAGATCTTGAGGGTGTTGGTCATGAATGGCAAAAGAATCAAAATATTGATACCATTGCCATCACTCTTGGAGCCAGGGGGATATTCATCAGGGATAAAGAGGCTGGACATCTTGTGAAACCTGACCGATCCATAGATGTGGTGGACGTATGTGGTGCGGGAGATGCTGTTATTTGTGCTTTGGCTTTAGGCTTGTCATCGGGTCTAAGTGCCGAAAAAAGTGGTGCTTTGGGCAATTTAGCCGGCGCCTATGTTTGCTCCCATTCCGGTGTTGTGGCTGTCAATGTGGACGAGATATATCGATGGATTTAGCCATATTTGTCCGATAGGCTACAATATTACATTACACCCGATTGTAAATGCCATTTTTTTCTATTTTTACCCGTGTTTCCCTCTCAATAGGATCGATCACTGCAATTCACTGACTTATACTATAGATTGAATAGTTCTAAAACTTCTAACCTAAATCTGAAAATGATGAAAGTAACTTTACGTTTTTCGAGTCTTATTCTTGGACTCCTATTATGGTCCTTCGCAGCCTGGGCACAGCCTGCCAATGATCTTTGTTCCGGGGCCACTCAGATTACCATCGGTAAGGATGAGGCATCTGCAGTCAAAGTAGCTGGAGATACCCGGGGTACAATTGATGCATCTACTGATGGCATTCCTGTTTGTTCAGGTAATTTCTACAGAGATGATGTATGGTATACGTTGACAGCTCCTGATACCGCAAATACAGGTTATGATGTCAAATTGTATTTCACTGGCACAGGAACTGATATAACTGCCTTTGGTATTGGATTATATTATTCTTGTGACGCTGATGCATCCAATGCTGCATTTGTTTGCTTGAATACTCCAGCAGGAGATAAAGTAACCGCTTGCGTTGATCCAGGTCAAACTATCTACATCCGCGTTTGGTCAGCTGCAGGAGATGCTACCAACTGGGAAACCGGTGAGGGCACATTCCAGATCGCTGCATATGCAAGACAAGTTGCAGGCTCCAATAACTTTAATGTACTGTGGGGAAATCAACCTGGTGAAGGTGATTTCGCTGGTGGATTAAATGGATGGACCACAGAAAGTGTAACCTGTGCTGATAATGCAGATCCAGAGAATGCACTTTGGACATGGACCTCTTCAGGATTGCCAGGCTATACTTTTGGTAGTGGCGCTATCGCTCCGATCAATTCCCCTACTATTTGCAATGGTGCAATGATTTTTGACTCCGGATTTCTTGATCTCGGTACTGCAGGTACTGCCGGAACTGGAACATGCCCTGTCAACCAGGAAGGTTCATTAATATCCCCGGTTATTGATGTTTCCCAATTTGGTGTATTCGGTGTATCTGTTATTTTCAATCAATCCATGCAACGCTGGAGGGAAGGTCTGCACTTCGTAGACTACTCTACTGATGGCGGAGCCACCTGGACCGTAAATGAAATCAATGCTGATTATACCTATCTGAGTACATCACCTACTACTGGTGACGGATATTATAATGAACAATTCAGATTGAGATTACCTGGCGCACAGACCTCTAGTCAGCTTCGTCTGCGTTTCCGTTTCATGGGTACTTACTACTGGTGGGTGATTGACGATGTCAAGATTGTGGAAACAGAGGCTAATAACCTCGTGGCACAAAAGAATTTCTATGCGATTCCACCTTTTGCAACAATTCCATCTAACCAGGTATATCCTTATTTCGCAGAAAACGATATTCTTAATATCGGTGCCGGTCCACAGACTAATGTGGTCCTGAATCATAAGATAACAGATGATAACACATCTGCTGTTATCTACAATGAGAATTTGAATTATGGTACTCTCGGACCTGACTCTCTTGCAGAGAATAAAATATTCCCTACACCTGTAGTTATACCAAGTCATCCAGCTTCTTACAGTGCCAGCTATACTGTTTCCCAGGATCAGACGGATTTTGATCCAAGTAACAACAGTATCAATTTTACCTTCGATGTTGGTGGAGATTTATTCGCACATGAAACTGGTGCAACTCGATCAGTGGCTGTAGCAAATTCAGCTTATGATGCAGGAGCTCCACTTTCCTATGGATATGGTAATATATTCCGTCCGGTAGAGGATGTTGCAGTTAGGAGTATTCAATGGGCTCCTTCTAACCCTACTGAAATGATGGACAAATCAGTCAGTATTTATCTTATTTCCTGGCAGGATCTGAATGGTGATCAAATCGCAGAAAGTGCAGAAAGGAAATTTGTAGGTATTGCTGATTATACGTTCTCCGGCACTGAAGTTGCGGATTCTATTATTGATTCCCCTCTCGATAACTTCGAACAACCCGGTGATCCTATTGTCATGAAAGCTGGATTTAATTACATAGCCTTAGTTGAATATGTAGCGACAACAGCAACTGATCCTCAGTTCTTCCTGGATGCCAGTGAAGATCGTGATTTCAGTGCCACTGTATTGGCTTCAGATAGCGCGTTCGTCAAAGGCCTGGGTGATCACAGAATCTACATGACCGCTCTGGAATTCTCACCTGATGGAGTACTGGCTAATGTGGACATTGAAGTAAAGGATCTCAGCGCAACAGATACTCGTGTTCATTTCGGTGATGGCATTGTACCTGTCATTCGCGTTACACCTAGCACAACGAATACAGTTGATCAGCTTCCTACCGCTGATCTCGTCAATGTATATCCAAATCCTGCTAAGGACAATATCCAGGTTAAACTGCAATTTGAAAAACCATCTGATAATGTCAAATTGCGTTTGATTGATAACCTTGGTCGAATGGTTTATCACAAGGACTTAACACAAACCATTTCCAGCCATATTGAATCTATCCGCACATCTGAATTTGCAGCAGGTAATTACCTGTTACAAGTTGAAACGAAAGATGGACAGCGCTCAATACCGGTTGTCATTGTTAAATAATTCTTCCATCATGAGATAGTGATTTGCTATCAACATGGGTTAAAAAAAAACTCCGGAGATCATCTCTCCGGAGTTTTTTTTTAGAGAATGATGGAATCCCGCTAGATTTAATCCTCGTGAATTACTTTATCCGTTCATCTTTTGCTCCGTTCATCCCTACTCCGTTCATCCTTTGCTCCGTTTATTCATTTATCCCTTAATCCTTCCCTATGATCCGATTTGAATCCATGACCGTTCGTGAGTGGCCAGACCCCAGGACCACTAAGCCACACATCCTTCCCATCTATGCGACATCTTCATTTTCTTTTGAAGATATCAACCAGGGCATGCGCATCTTTTCCCAGGAGGAACAGGGACATACCTACAGCCGATATGGCAATCCTACCGTGGATGCAACCGCTTCAAAAATCGCTGCGCTGGAAACTTATGGTGGAAACGTTGAAGCCTTTGCAGTCATGACAAATTCAGGAATGGCTGCCGTTCATGTCCTCTTATCAGGTTTATTAGAATCAGGAGATAAAATTCTCTCTCAGCCCAATGTCTACGGTGGCACTACTGAATTGCTGCAAAAAGTTATTACTCATCGTGGCATTGAGATCGTCTATGCTGACCTTACTGATCTCGATCAAGTGAATTCCATTTTGAAAGCAGATCAATCTATCCGCTTAATTTACCTGGAAACTCCTGCCAATCCCACATTGGCCTGTATCGATATAGCGGCATTGAGTGAGGTAGCAAAAAATAATAATCGTTGGACCGCTATTGACAATACTTTTGCAACTCCATATTTACAGCAACCCTTGTTGCTTGGTGTTGATTTTGTCCTCCATTCCACCACTAAAT
>Ga0068851_10000257_pt1 | contig 25204 bp, 19 predicted proteins | sample KBSCornC12_FD_66588 | JGI IMG/M metagenome (GOLD analysis project Ga0068851, IMG submission 66588) | Corn rhizosphere microbial communities from Kellogg Biological Station, Michigan, USA - KBS Corn C1-2 | ecosystem: Host-associated > Plants > Roots > Rhizosphere > Soil ...
GAGAATGGCAAGACGCTGGCCCTGGACTTCGCCGCGCTCGACAAGCTGCCGCAGCGTCGCGCGCAGGCCGAAGCGCACGGGCACAAGGTCGACTGCCGCGGCGCGAGCATGGCCGACGTGCTCGCCCAGATCGGCGCGCCGGGCGGCGAGAAGCTGCGTGGCAAAGATCTCGCGCTCTACGTGCGCGTGCGCGCGGCCGACGGTTATCAGGTCGTCTATGCGCTCGCCGAACTCGACCCGATGTTCCGCGGCGATGATGTTCCACTGCTCACGCACGAATGCGAGGGCAAGCCATTGGCCGCCAAGGATGGTCCATTTCGTGTCGTCGCGCCGGGCGAGAAACGTCCGGCACGCTGGATTCGTCAGGTCACCGCGATCGACCTGCTGCGTGCGCCTTAGATAGCAGTCACGCTGCCGTCGACCATCGCGATCAGCTGCAGCTTGCGCCACGAGCGCGAACAGCACCTGCGATGACGCGCAGACGATCAGCTACGGACTACCGCCCTCGTCCTTACCCATTTCTCGCGGCGAATCGCCGTCGATATCGTCGCAACCGATATCGAGACCACCGGCTTCGATATCGACGCGCGCCTTCTCTGCCAGCTTGCGATAGCGCTCGCGCACAGCGTCGAGTTTGTCGTCGTCGAGTTCCTCGAGATCGAGCAGTGCGTTGTGCGCGCCCTGCAGCGCGCGGATCAGTTCGTCCATCTTCACATGCATCGCTTCCGAATCGCGGTTCTGCGTGCTCTGGATCAGGAACACCATCAGGAACGTGATGATCGTGGTGCTGGTGTTGATGACCAATTGCCAGGTATCGCCGAAACCGAACAGCGGACCGGTCAGTGCCCATGCGACTACCACGGCCACGGCGAGCACGAAGGTGGCCGGTTTGCCGGTTGCACGTGCGGCGCCGGTCGCAAAGCGCATGAACCATGGTTTCCTCGATGCCATGTGCGGATATCCCGTGCTGATGGCGAACCGACCTACTTCGCTGCGAAAACCTCCGCGAAGAACTCCTTCATCTGCGCAAACGCGCGCTTGGCCGTACGCGCGTCGTACTTGCAACCCGGGATCTTGCCGTCGGCGCTCGGAATCGCGAAGCAATGCACCGCGCCGCCGTAGCTGAGGAATTGCCAGTCGACGTTGGCGTCGCGCATCTCCTGCTGGAAACCGGCGATCTGCTCGGGCGACTCGAACTTGTCGTCGGCACCGTGCAGCACCAGCACTTTCGCCTTGATGTTCTTCGCTAACGTCGGATCGTCAGTAGCCAGATTGCCGTGGAACGAAACGACGCCCTGCACGTCGGCGCCGCTGCGCGCGAGGTCGAGCGTGGTCGCGCCGCCAAAGCAAAAACCGATCGCACCCCAGTGCGCGCCGTCGAGCGGCGCCTTGGCGCCCTGCGCCTTGAGCTGGGCGAGCGCGGCGTTGATGCGCGCGCGCAGGTCGCCGCGGTGCGCGTACATGTTCTCGGTCGCCGCGCCGGCTTCTTGCGGATTCTTCGGCCGCGAATCGACCCCGTAGACATCGGCAACCAGGATCACGTAGTCGCGGCCCGCAATCTGTTTGGCCAGCGCGACATTGTCGGCGTTGATGCCAAGCCAGTCCGGCGTCATCACGATGCCCGGCCGCGCCGCCTTCACCGCGTCGTCGTAGACGAGTACGCTCTGCATCTTCTTGCCGCCGACGTCGTAGTCGAGATTTTTTGTCACCATCGCGGCATGTGCGGCGTTTGCCGCGAGGCAGGACAACAGGCAAAGCGAAAGCAGGTTTTTCATCGCAGGGCTCCTCGAAGCAGTGCAGGGTAAAATCGATGTCGGCACGCCTGCCGACCCACTTCGTCATGATAGCGCGGCCGTGGCACGCTCCGAAGTTATTGCGTTTGCTACACTCGACCGATGTTCCGCAACCCTCGTGAGGCCGCCATGCCCAAGTTCCGCTTTCTCGCCGCCACTTCCGTCCTCGCCGTTTCCGCAATCGCCTTCGCCCACGACAGCGCAAAGCCGGAAGACGTGATCGACTACCGCCAGGGCCTGATGACCGTGATCGGCTGGAACTTCGGCCCGCTCGCGGCGATGGTCAAGGGCAAGCATCCGTTCGACGCCGCGGAATTCGCCAAGCACGCGGGTCGCATCGCCAACCTGAGCGACCAGATTCTCGAAGGGTTCGCCAAGGGCTCCGACAAGGGCAAGACCGATGCCAAGCCCGATGTCTGGGCGAACTGGGACGACTTCCAGTCCAAGGCCAAGGATCTCGACACGCAGGCCAAGCTGCTCGCCGAAGTCGCCAAGGCGAACGACGAAGCCAAGGACAAGGAACAGTTCAAGAAAGTCGCTGAAGCGTGCAAGGCCTGCCACGACAAATACAAGAAGAAAGATTAGTGCGGCTGGTGCCGCACTAATTGTCGCCGTTCGAGCGGCCTTCCGGCCGCTCAACACCGACGGCTTGACGCGCTATTCGCCGTAGCGGCTCAGCGCAATGGCTGCGAGCGCAACGACAGCAAACAAAAACAAGGCCAGCCAGTTGCTGGCGAAGCGCATCGGCGCGGGCGCATCCGCGCGCTTGCGGCCGGTGATCATCGGCAGGATCAGATTGTCGCGCTTGAGCGCCCGATGCAACAGCACGGCGCCGATGTGCAGGGCGATCAGAGCGATCAGCACGGTTTCGCCGAGGTGATGTAGTTTCGTCGCGAGTTTCACCGTCGCGCTCGACACCGAGTCGACGAACGGGCCGTCCTCGTCGATGCCATCACTCGTGAACAGGCCGCTGATCGCCTGCGCGAGCAGGCATAACAGCATCGCCACGACCGACCAGCCGCCGAGCGGATTGTGGCCGATATGTACTTTTCCACTTGTGGAATTCGCATGATCCGCAGCGCCAAGCCAGTGCGTGCGCACATAGCGCACCACAGCCTTGGGGCCGCGCACGAAATCGGCGAAACGGCTGGTCTGCGACCCGACGAAGCCCCAGAGTACGCGGAACACGATCAACGCCAGCGTCGCCCAGCCGAAACGGTAATGCCATTGCATCGACAGAAAACCGAAATCGGCCGTGGCGAACTGCAGCGCGATCAACACGACCAGCGCCCAATGGAACAAACGCGTAGGCAGATCCCAGACGCGTATGCATTTTTCTTCGGCGCCCATGGCGCCGCTCAATTCAGGTACGCCGGAAACTTCGGCAACGCAGCGAAGTCGGCCATATCGTGTTGGATGACGAAACGCGCGTGCAGATTCTTGACGATGGTCTCGATGCGGTCCATGTAGGCCAGCGTGTCGGCGCGGCTATCGTTGAACGCCGGCACGCGGCGGAACTGGCGGCTCTCGCGCGCATGGTACAAGTCGCCGGACAGGACCACCGCGCCTGCCTTCTTCAGCCGCAGCAGCAACACTTGATGGCCGGGCGTGTGACCAGGAGCCTTGAGGATCAGGACGCGGCCGTCGCCGAACACGTCGTAGTCGCGCTCGATCATCTGCTTGTTCGCCGACTCGTAGACGCTGAACGTGGACGGATCGACGCCGAGCGGCGTCGGCGTTGCGCTCGCCCAGGCGATCTCCTTCGAATTCATCAGGAAGGTCGCGCGACCGAACAGGTCGGCGTTGCCGGTGTGATCGGCGTGGAGGTGGGAGAACGCGACGTAGCCGACACCGGCCGGAGTCAGGCCGATCGCCTTCAACTGATCGACGAGGCGCACGCTCACGCTCAAATGCGTGCCGGAATCGTCGACGCCGCCTTTGACCTCGGCATACTTGTCGCCCAGACCCGTGTCCCAGATCAGCACGCCCTTGGGATGGCGGATCACGAAACACGGCGCGCTCATCGTGCGCGGCTTGCCCTCGTATTCGCCAGTGTCGGAATAGCCGCCGAAGCTGTTCTCGTCGATGCGCCCACAATCGAGCGCGTAAAGTCGCGCCTCATCGGCCGCCAACGCATCGGCAACCTTCGCTTCCGGTGGCGACGCCGGAGTAGTAGCGGGCGGCGCTGCCGCCGACACGGCGGCGGCGAACGCGAACAACATCGAAGCTGAGATCTTCTGCCAGCCTGCCATGCACAAACTCCTGTAGCGAAACCTGCCCTGCGCCACGCCCTTTGGAACCTCTGATTGACCGTCGCGAGCGAAGAGAATTTGCACGTCGCCGGCGCGCAAATTATCGAGCGTAGTAGGTAAATCAGAGGTTCATTCTGCGACCGCGATCGGGCCGCCGAGTTCACGCAATGCCCAGGCCCTCGATCTGCGCGATCGCCGCGGGATCGAATCCGGCGAGGCGCGCGAACTCGCGGCCGCGCTCGGCGTAGTCCTTGAACTGATCGAAACTCGGCGCGCCGGGCGACAGCAGCACGGTCCCAGGCGCCAATGCGCGTGCACGCGCGAACGCCTCGACCAGCGTTTGCGCGGACACAAGTTCGAATTCGCGCTGCCCGACTTCGGCCAACGCCGCGGCAATCGCGTCGCCGTTTGCGCCCATCGTGACGATCGCTTGTGGTGGATGCCGCGCAACAAAATCGACGAACGGCTGCCAGTCCACGCCGCGGTCGAAACCGCCGACCAGGATCGCGGTCGTCCTGGCGTCGACGCTGCGCAGCGCCTCGATCGCCGCGTACGGCGTTGTCGAGATGCTGTCGTTGACGTATTCGACGCCGTCGCGCACGCCCAGGCGCTGCAAACGGTGCGGCAGCGCCTTGAACGTGGCGACATGTTGGGCCAGCGCGCGCGCATCGATGCCGGCGGCGTCGATCGCGGCCAGCGCCGCACAGACATTCTGTGCATTGTGTGGGCCCGGCAACGGGATTTGCGCGAGCGCAAGAATTTTTTCTCCGCCGCAGAAGATCGAGTCGTCGCGTGCGTGCCAGCCGTCGTTGGAATTGAACCAAACAATCTTGTGCGGCACCCGGATCGAACCGACGACGCGATCAGCCGCGTTCAACACGGCAATGCCAGCGGCAGATTCGCTGAGGATTTTTAGCTTGTCGACGTGATAGCGGGCCGTATCGCCGTGCCAGTCGAGATGTTCTTCGAGCAGATTGTTGATCACGGCGACCGTCGGCTCGCCGCCGAAATCGCGCGTCTGGAAACTCGACAGCTCGATCACCCACCAATCCGGCTCGACTTCGGGTTCGAGCAGTTCGAGCAGCGGCAGGCCGATATTGCCCGCGAGCGCGACACGCGTTCCGCCCGCACGCAGCAGGTGCGCGATCAGGGCGGCCACCGTGCTCTTGCCCTTGGTGCCGGTAACACAGATCGTCTTCGCGCCCGCATGCTCGGCGAACCAGAGCGCCGTGCCCGAGGTAAAGCGCACGCCGGATTTTTCGGCGGAAGGATACGGCTCGCGGTACGGGCTAATCCCGGGTGACTTGATCACGATGTCGAAGGCCGACAGCATCTCGGCATCGGGTGCAGTCGTCACGATGTCGACGCCTTCACCGTCCCGACCGATTGTGGCCGCTTCGGCCGCGCTGCAAAACAAGGTGATCGACTGGCCCGCAAACTTCCGTCGCAACACGGACAAAGCCGCCCTGCCCTCGCGGCCGTAGCCCCAGACAGCGATGCGCCTGCCTTCGAGTTCAGCGAGGCGCATTCAGCAGCGAAGCGAAACGCGCCGGCAGAAAATGTTCGCCCTCAGGCGTGAGCAAGGGTTCGAACGCGAGTGAGGCACGGTCGATCTGCGGCAGGATTTCCTTGGCAAAACGCGCGACCAGCGCATCCTCGCGCCATTCCGCGCGCTGGGTCAGCGCATACATCGCCGCGCGCGATTCGCCGCCTTCGCCGACGCACTCGAACGGTTTGTGGTCGCGGTACTCGAGCAGCGCGTCGAAACCCGGCACCAGCGCGACGTCGTCGAGCAGATTGCGGCCGAAGATCCGCAGCAGTCGTGGCTTGGCGACGAACGGTGCCAGCGCGAGGAATACGAAGTGGCACTTCGGGCACTGCCCGCACCAGCGGTCCTGCGGATGCTCGCCGAGAATGCGGAAGTTGCGGTTGCAGCTCGAAAACGCCGCGTCGTACTGCGAGTGCTTCGCGAACTCGCGCGCGACGGCCAATTCCGACCACGGCCGCAGCAGAGAGAAATAGTCGAGGTCGGCGGCGATGTGCGTGCGGATCTGCTCGCGCAACAGCTGTTCGAACGCGAGCGACTTGCTCCATTGATGGTTGACCTGTTGGCCCTGGTATTCCAGGGTCGCGCTCGATGCGGAGCGTTCGTTGGAAAATGCGATCGCATCGAAGCCGTACAGGATCGCCGCACAGACGAGGATCGCCGAATTGATCGCGGTGACCGGCACATGGCCGTTCCATGCGCCCTGACGGTTGTACTCGAACAGTTCCGGCGCGATGTGGCGCTTGATGTTGAGCAGCGGCAGACCGGTGCGTTCGGCGCAGGCGGCGATCAGCGCGGAGTCGCCGATCCAGACCGCCGTCGCCGGCTCGTTGATGCTTTTGCACAATTCCACGCTGACCAGCGAATCCTTGCCGCCGCCGATCGGCAGCAGCGTGCGGCGCGGCAGATCCAACACCCGCGCCCGCTCGCCGGCTTCGCCGCCGCCCGATTGGATCGGCACGAAGCGCAGGCGCTCGCCAAGATCGAGCTTGTTCTGGTAGGCGAATTCGGCCAGGCCATGGAAATACAGTTCGTGCAGGAACTCCGCCGTGCTCGCATCGAACGCGCCGGTCTCGATGCGCAACTCGACCGGAATGCCGGCCTTGTAGTAGCTGACGCCCGCGATCAGATGGAGCAGGCGCAATGCGCGTACGAATGCGGCTTCGCGTTGCGCGGGCAACGCGGGCGCGCCGGGAAAGACGATGCGTTCGATCAGCAACGGGCCATTGTCGAAGGCATAGGACAGGCTCGCCGTGCCGCTCACCGCATCGAAATCGCAGGCGACGAAACGAAACGCATGCGCGCTGCGCGGATCAGCGAGTTTGTCGGCGGTCGTCGTACTCACAACACGGTCTCCACCGCACGTCCGCGCAGATTGTAGTCCGACGACATGACCGCACCATAGGCGCCGGCCTGGGCGATCAGGATCACGTCGCCCTCCTGCGGCGCAGCGAGGCGGCGATGGTTGCCGAGCACGTCACCCGACTCGCAGATCGGACCGACGACCTGCACAAGCTCGGTCGCCGGTTCGTCGATGCGCGACAGGTTGACGATCTCGTGATAGGCCTCGTACAGCGCGGGGCGGATCAGCGTGTGCATGCCGGCGTCGACACCGACATAGCGGAACTCGCCCTTGCGCTTGAGCTGGGTAACGCGCGCGAGCAGCACGCCGGCGTCGGCGACGAGATAGCGGCCCGGCTCGCTCCATAGCTCGAACTGCGGATAGGCAGCCTTCACTTCGGCGAGATTCGCGGCCACGGCTGCGAGATCGAGCGGTGCTTCGTCCGCGCGTGCGGGCACGCCGTAACCGCCGCCGATGTTGAGTGCGCGCACCGTACCGATCTTCTCGGCGATGCTTGCGAGCTGCACATGCACTTCCTTCCAGTGTTTCGCGTCGAGGATGCCCGAGCCGAGATGCGCATGCAGGCCGACGATGCGCACGTCGTGCTGCGCGGCGAGGCGACGGAATTCGTCGAGCTCGTTCAAGCTGAGGCCGAATTTCGATGCGGCGCCGCCGGTCTTGACCTTGTCGTGATGGCCGCGGGTGAAGTCGAGATCGAGGCGCAGCTCGATCTCCTGCCCCGCGAACAGTTCGCCCCAGTGTTCGAGCGGATGCAGGTTGTCCAGCGTCATGCGCGCATGCGCAGCGATGCCGGCGGCGTAGTCTTCGCGCGCGGCGAAATTCGGCGTGTACAGCAGGTCGACGTTCGCGTCGACCTCGCGCGCCCGCGCCAGTTCGCCCGGCGAGACGCATTCGAGGCCGAAGCCCTGCGCGATCACTTCACGCAGGATCGCCGGATGCGAATTCGCCTTGATCGCGTAGAACCAGCGATCGACGGCGCTGATCGTGCCGCGCAGCGCCTGCGCCTGCGCGCCAACGGTGGCGAGGTCGTAGACGTAATGCGGCGTCGCTTGCTGCGCCAGCTTCAGCAATTCATCGCGGCGTGCGCGCCACCAAGGCGCGTTCTGCACTTGTTTCTTTTTATACAAGTCCACCCAGCTCGGGCCGAACACGGCTGCGTCTTCCACGCGCATCGCCTCGGCCTTGATCAGCAGATCGTGGAGTTGCGGGACGAGATCGGAAGCGGCGCTCTCGTCGACGACGAAGGTGAGATTGAGGTTGTTCGACGATTGCGAAATCAGGTGTACGCGCAGCGAGCCGAACTCGGCGAGGATCGTCGAGAACTTGTGCAGCATCGAACGCATGCCGCGCCCGACCAGAGTGATCGCCGCGCACGGCGCGATCACTTTCACGCGGCAGATCGCGGCAAGGTCGGTGCACAGCGCCGAGAGCACGTCGGTATTGACCAGGTTCTCGCTCGGATCGAGCGAGACAGTGACGTTGGTTTCCGCCGTACCGACCAGATCGATCGACAGTCCGTGGCGCTTGAAGATCTCGAACACGTCGGCGAGGAAGCCGACCTGCTGCCACATGCCGATTGATTCCATCGAGATCAGGGTGATGCCGCTGCGCGAGGAGATCGCCTTGACGCTCGGCAGCGCATCGGCGACCGCGGCGCAGATTTCCGTGCCGGCGAATTCGGGGTAGTTCGTGTCCTTGATCGCGAGCGGCACACCGGCCTCGCGCACCGGATTGATGCAGCGCGGATGCAGCACCTTGGCGCCGGTCGTGGCGATTTCCTGCGCTTCCTCGTAGTCGAGCCGCGACAGCAGGCGCGCGTTCGGCACGCTGCGCGGGTTGGCGCTGAACATGCCGGCGACATCGGTCCAGATCTCGACGATCTCGGCATCGAGCAGCGCGCCGAAGTAGCTTGCCGAGGTGTCCGAACCGCCGCGGCCGAGAATGACGGTTTCGCCAGCCGCGTTGCGTGCCATGAAGCCTTGAGTGATGAAGGTCTCGCCGCGTGTCGGCAGCTTGGCTATCAGCGCGTCGTCGCGCGCCGTCGGCACCTGCGCGGAAAGATAGCGGCCCCACGCACTTTGATTTGGCAGTGCCTCGCTGAGCAGATGCTGGCGCGAATCCAACCACTGCGTCGGCAGACCCGATGCGGAAAGATACGCTGCGCCGAGAGTCGACGACATCATCTCGCCGAGCGCCAGCACTTCGGCCTGCCAGGTCAGCGCGCCTTCCGCACGGCGCGGGTCGGCGAGCAATTGTTCGAGTTTCGCCAGCCACGCGTCGAGGCCACCCGCGTCCTTCAGTTCCAGCTCGGCGAACATTGCGCGGTGGCGCGCGATGATCTCGTCGGCCACGGCCCGGCACTTGCCGGCGTCGGCGTGACCGTCACAGATCGCCTTCAGTTTGTCGGTCGTCCCCGACAAAGCGGAAACGACGATAAGAACGTGTTTGCCCTGCGTCCGTTTTCCCTTGGCGATCGCCGCGATCTTGTCCCAGCGCGGCCGCGTCGAAACGCTGGTGCCGCCGAATTTGAGCACAACCCAGTTGGCGCCGGATAGGGGCGCGGCATTCACACTCACGATGGTTCCCGTTGTTGAGAGACGAAAGCGGACAGCGCAATTCACGCGCAATGAACTGGCAATAGTAAGGCGAAATGCTGCATCCGCACAGGCCGTACCAGGGCCGAGCAGTCGAATCCCCGTTGCGACGGCCCGCGGAAATTTTTTCGCAGTGCACCAAACAACTGAAACAAATGTAAAATAAGATTAACATTTGTCCTCAGATAATGGATTGCCGATGCTCTCTTCCGTTCGCGCCAAAGTCCTCCCGATCGCCATTGCCGCACTGCTTGCAGTCTCTGCGGCCCACGCCCAAAACATCACGACCTCCGGCATCAACGGCCGCGTGCTCGACCCGGCGGGCAGGCCGGTCGCCGGCGCGGTGGTGACGATCGTGCACCTGCCCTCGGGCACCTCGAAGGAAGTGACGACCGACGCGGAAGGCCGCTACTCGGCGCAAGGCCTGCGCGTCGGCGGTCCGTTCGATGTCAAAGCGAGCGAAGGCGGCAAAGCCGTCGCCGAACAGCACGACGTCTATCTGCAACTCGGCCAGCCGGCATCGATCAACCTCGCCGCGGCCGCCGGTCCGGCGCAGCTCGAGGGCGTCACCGTCACCGCCTCGGCACTGGCGACCACGTTCGCCGCCGACAACAAAGGCCTGGCGACGACGATCTCGCAACGCCAGCTCGACGCCACGCCGAAAGGCAACCGCTCGATCGACGACATCGTACGCCTCGACCCGCGCGTGAATGTGACCGACCAGGGCGTCGGCGCGATCTCGGCCGTCGGCCAGAACAACCGCTACAACAACATCGCGGTCGACGGCGTGACCCAAGGCGACCCGTTCGGCCTCAACGCCAACGGCCTGCCTTATCTCAAAACGCCGATTTCGCCCGAGACGATCGCCGAATACCATATCTCGACCGCGAACTACGACGTCATCGCCGACACCGTCGGTGCCGACGTCAACGCGGTGACCAAGTCGGGCACGAACCAATTCCACGGCGCCGCGTACTACGCGTACCGCAATGCCGACAAGCTCGTCGGCGATGCCGGCTGGCTGCCGAAGGACAACCACAATTACCCGTATCGCAACTACTTCCAGGACTGGACCGGCGGCTTCAACGTCGGCGGCCCGATCATCAAGGACACGCTGTTCTTCTTCGTTTCGGCCGAGCACGAGAAGATGTCCGGCCTCGGCGCGGACTCGGCCAACGGCCTCGATCCCTCGCTCGGCAACGGCGCCTCGACCAGCGGCAAGATCTCGCCCGGGGACCTGCAGAAAGTCATCGATATCGCCAAGCAGCTCGGCCTGACGCCGGGCACGTTCGGCGGCACGATCGGCGGACTCACCTTCGACGACAAGCGCTACCTCGGCAAGATCGACTGGAACATCTCCGATCGCCATCGCGCGAGTTTCACCTACCAGCAGACCAAGAACGTGCAGCCGGCGATAGCGGGCAACACCACGAACAGCGTCGGCCTGTCGAGCTACACCTACACCAAGGCGATCAAGACCGACAACTACGTCGTCCACCTGTTCGACGACTGGACCGACAATTTCTCGACCGAAGCCAAGGTCGGCTACCAGCATTTCGTGCAGGACACGACCGCGCCGTGGCAGCAGCCGCAGGTGGCGGTGAACCTGTCGCCCACCGGCAACGGCCCTACCGTCAACCTCGGCGAGGAACAGTTCCGCCACTACAACCACATCGACACGAAGAAGACGAGCCTGTTCTTCGCGGGCACCTACACCGTCGGCGACCACGCGATCAAAGCCGGCGTCGACTACACCAGCACGAAGATCTACAACCTGTTCGGCCAGACCGAATTCGGCGCATATACGTTCTGGGGCCTCGAAAACTTCGCAAAGGGCATTTACAACCGCTACACGCTGTTCCATCCGGCTCCGGGCTATTCCCTGCCGGACATCGCCGGCGCCTGGACCTACACCCAGACCAGCCCGTTCATTCAGGACACCTGGCAGGCCACGCCGCAGCTGTCTCTGCAGTACGGCATCCGTGTCGACATTCCTGACGCGAACAAGAAGCCGGTCTACAACGCCGCGTTCGAAAAAGCTTTCGGCTATCCGAACAACTACATGATCAGCTCCAGCGCCGCGGTGATCGAACCGCGCGTGTCGTTCAACTATAACTTCGAGACCGAGTACAAGACCCAGCTGCGCGGCGGCGTCGGCGTGTTCCAGAGCTCGCCGCCGGCGGTGTGGCTGACCAACCCGTACCAGAACAACGGCGTCACCCTGCTCTCGTACGTGAATACCGATTACACCAAGGCGGCGTTCAGTCCGGATCCGTTCCACCAGAACATCCCGGCCGGCGGCGGCGCGGGTTCGGTCGACACCGTGTCCAAGGACTTCAAGCTGCCGACCTCGCTCAAGACCAGCATCGCATTCGACCGCGAGCTGCCATGGTGGGGCCTCGTCGCGACGGCCGAGTACGAACACATCCAGGTGATGAACGCCATCCTTTACCAGGCGATCAACTTCGGCGCGCCGACCGGCACGCTACCCGACGGCCGCAATCAATACTGGAAGATTCCGGGCGAGGCGCCGAAGACCGCCGACGCGCTGGCCAACCAGAACCGCAGCTTCGCCACGTCGTCGACGCTGCTGACCAACACGCATGAAGGCAAGGCCGACTCAATCACACTGTCGGTGGACAAACCCTTTACCGACGGCTTGTCGGGCAACGTCGCGGTGACCTTCAGCCATGCCACCGACGTCGATCCGGGCATCGACACGATCGCGTTCAACGGCTACCAGCGCGTCGCGCGCGTCAATCCGAACAGCAATGTCCCGGGCACCTCGAACTACAACGTTCCGCGCGCGTTCAAGGCCTCGCTGACCTGGCAGCACGCCTTCTTCGGCGACTACAAGAGCACGATTTCCGGTTTCTACAGCGGCCGCGACGGCAACAACTACACCTGGGTATTCGGCAACGACGTCAACGGCGACAACATCTCTGCCTTCGATCCGGTCTATATCCCGGGCGCGAACGATTCCAAGGTGGCCTTTGCCGCCGGCACCACGGCGGCGCAAATCCAGCAGTTCAACGACTTCCTCGCCTCGGACAAGTATCTCAAGGACCACCGCGGCCAGATCGCCGGCCGCAACGGCGCGAAGAACGCGTGGATCAACCAGCTCGATCTCAGCCTCGCGCAAGAAGTGCCGGGCCTGTGGGGCAAGGGCGAACTGCGCCTGGACATCTTCAACTTCCTCAACCTGCTCAACAAGCATTGGGGCGACACGCAGGTCGTCAGCACGACGGGCTACCCGACGCGCATCCTCGCCAATTACGCCGGCGTCAATGCGCAAGGCCAGTACGTCTACTCGTTGCCGACCGACAAGAACGGCAACTACCAGCCGCAGCAGAAGGTGTACTACGACGGCGGCTTCCTCGATCCGAGCCGCACCGTGTCGCGCTGGTCGATGATGGCGACGCTGAAATACACGTTCTGATCGAGCGTCACGCATGAACCGAAAAGCGGCCCGCCTTGTGCGGGCCGCTTGCGTTTTGTGCACGCGTCGACGCACAGCACCTCTCGACAGCCGTGTGCGACTTCGCCATGCTCGGGCCTTCGATTGGGAGGCCAGCGCATGTCCGACGAAACCGTGACCGCATCCGCACCGGGTTATCTGCGCCGCCTCGGCGTCTGGGACGCGAGCATGATCGTGGTCGGCGGCGTGATCGGCTCGGGCATCTTCCGCGTGCCGGCGGCGGTGGCCAAGCAGACCGGATCGGGGACCGAACAGCTGATCGCCTGGGTGATCGGTGGCGTCATCGCGCTGATCGGCGCGTTGTCCTACGCCGAACTCGGCGCGCGGCGGCCGAATGCGGGTGGCGGCTACGTTTATCTGCGCGAGGCGTTCGGCCTGATCGTCGCTTTCGTCTATGGCTGGAATCTGCTCATCGTCAACCACTCCGGCGCGATCGCCGCGGTGTCCACCGTATTCGTCGAATATCTCGGCGCCGCGCTCGGTCTGAAGATCGCCAACCCGGCGCCATGGGCGGTCGGCACGATTGTGTTCCTGACCGGGATCAATTGGTTCGGCATCCGCGCGGGATCGTGGCTGCAGAACGTACTGACCGTGCTCAAACTGCTCGCGCTCGCGATCCTGATCGCGGTCGGCCTTTCCTTCGGCGGCGCGCCCGCTCCCGCTGCCCCGCCGCCATCTTTCCAACCATTCACGTTTATCGGCGCGCTGATGCCGGTACTGTTCTCGTACGGCGGCTGGTACTACGTCAACGACATCGCCGGCGAGATCAAGGATCCGCGGCGCAACCTGCCACGCTCGCTGCTGCTCGGCATGCTCCTCGTCGCCACGTGCTACGTACTTGCCAACGCGGCTTATCTCGCCGTGCTCGGTCACGCCGGCCTCGCCGCGAGCGCCGCGCCTGCGGCCGATGTGATGCGCGCAGTGTTCGGCGAGCCCGGCGCGCGCCTGATCGCGCTCGGCATCGCGATCTCGACCTTGGGTTTCGTCAACATCTCGCTGATCGGCGCGGCGCGCGTGTTTCAGGTCATGGCATCCGACGGCGTATTCTTCCGCTCCGCATCCGCGCTGCATCCACGCTGGCATTCGCCGAACGTCGCCCTGCTGATGCTCGCCGCGTGGGCCTGCGTGCTCGCGCTGACCGGCACGTTCGAGCAATTGCTCAACTATTCGACCGTCGGCGACTGGATCGGCATCGCCGCGGTGATTGCCACGCTGTTCTGGTATCGCCGCGCGCGCACCGACGATGCCGCGGCACTGACATTCCGCGTGCCGATGTATCCGCTGCTGCCGATCCTGTTCCTCGTCGTCGTTGCCTGGGTCGTGGCGACGACCGTATGGGAGAGCCCGCGCGACGCCGGCATGGGCGTGCTGATCACGCTCGCCGGGATTCCGGTGTACTGGTATTGGACGCGCAGGCGTGGTTCCGCAGCTGCGGGCTAGCCATCTGATCGTCATTCCAGCGCAAGCTGGACTGCGCAGGCAGGATGCCGAAGCGAACATTCGCGCAGCGAATGGCCCGAAGGGCAAACTGCGGATGCAGTTTGTAATCCAGCTTTTCTCGTTGGCCTTTCAGAGCAAAACTTCCACTCGTCCTGCGGACGAGCGGGTTACTTTTCTTCAACAGCGAAGAAAAGTAACCAAAAGACGCCGCCCCCGACACCGCACTTTCGCTGCGCGAAAGTGCCCTGCGCTTCTCGGCACCGGCGGGCCGGCGCGAACTCGCGCATCCCTGCGCTCGGACATGCGCGCCTTTCCCCCGCCGTCGCCTGCGATGCTCGGTGCGGTGAAGGGGGAGGAAAATCAAAAACCAGGTCAAGAGCAACGGCGTGCAGTGCTTTTGCTTTGCTCTTGCCCTTGCTTCTGCGCGCAGGAGCGCGCTGCTCTGGCTTCTCCGGGTCCCCATTGCATTGCGGCGGCAGCGGTCGGAAAAGCCCTGCAAGGGGCGGCGCGAGGGATCGCGCCGATTCCGTTGTCTGGACAAGGACGTGCAGTCAACGGAACCCGGCCGCTGACGCGGACCCGGAGCGCAGGATGCGCGCAGGGCGCAATGCTCTGGGGCGTGTTTCTTTTGGTAACTTTTCTTTGCACGAGCAAAGAAAAGTTACCCGCTCGCCTGAAAGGCGAGTGGAAGCTCCTGCTTTTAAAACCCAAGATCAAAAGCAACAGCCGCCCCCTCAGCCCGCGTTAACGCCCATTGCCTGTAGAATTACAGGCCGCAAATCCAACCAGACCTCATGCTGCCGACCGACCTTCCCGCCGATATCCTCCAGCGCGCCGCACGCATCAAGCTCGCCGTGTTCGACGTCGATGGCGTACTGACCGACGGTCGGCTCTGGTATACGGCCGACGGCAGCGAGTTGAAGACGTTCCACGCGCACGACGGCGCCGGAATGAAGCGCCTCGCCGCCGCAGGTGTCGAGGTCGCGGTGATCACCGCGCGCACGAGCCATGCCGTCTCGGTGCGCATGGCCGAGCTCGGCATCGTCCACGTCTACCAGGGGCGCTCCGACAAGCTCGCCTGCTTCGAACATCTGCTCAAGGCGCTGCAGCTCGATCCGGCGGACGCCTGCTACACCGGCGACGACGTAGTCGACCTGCCGCCGATGCAGCGCGCGGGCCTGTCGATCGCACCGGCCAACGCGCATCCGTACGTGCGCGAACGCGCGCTCTGGCGCACGCGCCTGGGCGGCGGCAACGGCGCCGCGCGCGAGGTCTGCGATCTGCTGCTCGCCGCTCAGGGCAAGCTCGAACTGCCATGATCGAACGCCGTCCCTGGCTCATCGTCGCCGTCCTCGCCCTGATCGCGTTCGCCGCATGGATGGAGGTATGGCTTATGCGCGCGCGCGACACAAGCGAGGACTTCACCGGACCGCCGCGCTCGGACTACACGATGAACGATTTCACCCTCGATGCGCTCGACAGCGAAGGCGCGTTCTCGTTCAGCGTCACCGGGCCGCGCATGGCGCGCCGCGGAGACGACGGCTCGATCTACGTCACCCTGCCGAACTACGAGATCATCGATAACAGCAGCAATACCTGGAAGGGTACGTCCGAATCGGCATGGGTCGACAAGGACGGCAACGTGATGAAGCTCGAAGGCAAGGTCCTGATGCATCGCGAGCCAACCGAGAAGGTGGAGCGCGTGGATCTCGACACCAATGACCTGACCATCACGACCGACCCGAAACTCAAGGACGCCCAGGGCCGCCCGGTCGCCAATGCGCCGCACCGCGACAAACGCATGGAAACCGCGGCACCGACGGTCATCTCCGAAACCAACACGGTCTCGCACAGCGTCGGCATGAAGGCCGACATGGACTTGAAGACGATCGAGTTCCTGTCCAACGTACACATCGTCAGCCTGCCGGGGAAAGGGAAATGACAACATCGAAAATCATCACTGTCTGCGGCATTGCCGCGCTGCTGCTGGCAAGCCAGGCGTTCGCGCTGAAAACCGACAAGGACCAGCCGGCGAATCTTGACGCGAACTATTCCAAGTCAGTGCAAAGCAAAACCGGCGCGGCCAACGATCCGGACGTGTCGGACTTCGACGGCAACGTCATCATCACGCGCGGTTCGATCAAGATGACCTCCGCACACGCGACCGTGTACCAGATTCCTTCAAGCGCGAAGGACCCCAATGCCGGCAAGATGTCGCGCGTGATCCTCACCGGCAAGCAAGCTCACCTGCAGCAAGTGCACGACGGCGACTGCGCGCTGATGACTGCGAATGCCGACAAAATCGACTACAACCCCCTGACCAACCTCGCCGAACTGACTGGCAACGTGGTTGTCGTGCAGGGCAATCGCGGCGAATTTCGCGGCGAACACATGATCTACAACACCGATACGGGTGATATGGAATCGGGCAACAAGACCGAGCCTTCGAGCCGCGTGCACATGGTCATGGAAGCGAAGACACAGACGCCGGCGACGAGCCCAAACAATTGCGGCTTCCCCACCGGCGCAGCCAAGCCCGCCGCGGCCGAAGCGAAGCCGCAGCCCAAGGAAGCGAAGCCTGCCGTGAAACCGGCCGCCGACAAGGCCGCATCCGACAAGAGCAAGGACGGCACACACTGATGCTCAACGCGGTCGGTCTGCAGAAAAGCTACAAGGGTCGCGCCGTCGTGCGCGACTTCGAGTTTGCCCTCGACCAGGGCGAGATCGTCGGCCTGCTCGGCCCGAACGGCGCGGGCAAGACGACGACGTTCTACATGGTCGTCGGCCTCGTCGGCGCCGATGCCGGTCGCATCACGCTCGACGAGCACGACATCACCGCAATGCCGATGCACGCGCGTGCGCGCCTCGGCGTCGGCTATCTGCCACAGGAACCGAGTGTCTTTCGTCGCCTCACCGTCGAAGAGAATGTGCTCGCCATCCTCGAGCTGCGCGAGGATCTCGACGCCCAGGGCCGCCGCCGCGAACTCGAATCGTTGCTCGACGAACTGCAGATCGCGCACATCGCCAAGTCCAAAGGCCAGTCTCTGTCGGGCGGCGAACGCCGGCGCGTCGAGATCACGCGCGCGCTCGCGGCGAATCCGCGCTACATGCTGCTCGACGAACCGTTCGCCGGCATCGACCCGATCTCGGTCGACGAAATCCAGCGCATCGTGCGCCAGCTGAAAGAGCGCGGCATCGGCATCCTCATCACCGACCACAACGTGCGCGAGACGCTCGGCATCTGCGACCGCGCCTACATCATGAGCGACGGCGGCGTGCTCGCCAAAGGTTCGCCCGAGGACGTGCTCGCGAACAAGCAGGTGCGCGAGGTATATCTGGGCAGCAAGTTCCGCATGTAGGCAGTGCGCCGGCTCAGCGGTCGCCGGCAAATCAGTTCTGCAGCGCCGTCGGTTCCGCCACGGCACCACGGAAGGTCAGCACGTCGACATAGTCCGGCATCGCTTCGATTTCGAACCGCCAATGCACCTTGGCGAGAGTGCGCAAACTTGCCGGTGCGAGAAAGATGCGCGTGACGATATCCTCGTGCCGCGGTTCAACCGACTCGCCATCGACGGTCGCCGAGAGCACGGCGAAGGTACCGTAGCGCATCGCCCGATGCGCAATGGCGACAGCCTCGTCGGGCGCGGCGTCGCCGTCGACGATGAAACGTACCACCTTGTCCTTGTCCTTCAATTCGCGTGGATAGTTGGTCAGCGAGGGGATTACCGGCATCAACGATTTGGGGCTGTGCCAGATCGCGATCGGAGCAGTGATGCCAAGCACGCCGATCTGCTCCTGCGGATGCAGGCCGATCTTTCGCCACACCGCCTCCTGCAGGCCGAACCAGCTCATCCGCCCCGCCTCCGGCATCCCGCCATAGCGGATATCGCTCCCATTTCCGCAACGCTGCATCGCTCCTACGGCATAGGTGATGTCGACAAAATGCGCATAGTGTCCGTAGAGATTCACCGGGCCGCACAATGGCCGTGCGATCGACAGATATTGACGATAGGGCAGGCGCGGCATCGGAATCTCCTGCCTGGCTTTTTCGTAGTCGCGCACGTCGTAGGAGCCCCACTTGCCGCTCGACGCCTTGATGTCGACGAGTTTCTGTGGTGCCGAGGCAGAATGCGCCCAGACCGCAATCGACCAGATCGACGTGACGGCGAGACTTGCCGCGATCAGGGCGCGGGCCGTGCGGCCGCTGCGACAAAGCCATTCGAGTCCCAATGCGATCAAGGCGGCGAGGATCGACCATAACGCGAACACCATCCACGGTGGCTGCAGGCCACGTATCGCGCAGACGAACATCGCCTGAACCAGGGCCACTGCGGCGAGCAACCCAATCAATCCGCGCCGGGTCTTGTCGCTCAACGCGCGCGCGACCAATCCGATGCCGGCCGCGACGATGATTAACGCGTACAACGCGATCAGCGGCCGCATCGCCGACGGCGACAGTTCCAGCCAGAAACGGCTGACATATTTCGGTCCGTTCACGAGCACTGCGCCGATCAGCGCCAACCCTTTTGCGGCCGACGGCAAGGACCAGTCGTTGTCGATGTATGTCGAAGCGGTCGACGCGTCGGTGAAACCATGTCGCCATTGATCGAAAAGCATCGGCAGCAACGACAACGCAATCGGGCAGAGCACAATCAACGCATGTCCGAGCCGCCCACGCCAGGTCGGAGTTTGCATCCCGCACCACAACGCCAAAAGTCCGCCAAGCATCGCCAGCGTCGGATGCGCACACAGCATGAAGGTCAACGCGAGCCCCATCCATACGGCACGCGCGGCGCCCGGCCGCTCGCGATAATACGCCGCAGCGAATACGCTCAACATCAGGCTCGGAACGATCGCCGCCGTGTGTGTCAACCAACCGAGCTGCACGTCCATAAAGCTTGGCAGCGTCAGCGCCAAGACGAAAAGAATGCCCTCGCGCGCGCTCGCAAACCGGCATGCCAGACGATAGGCGAGTGGATATTGCAACGCACCGACGACGACAATGAAGCCTGTGATCGCCGCCGCATTCGGGAGCATCAGGAATACCGGTGCCAACAGGTAGTACCACAGCGGGCCGAGATGCAGCACGCCGTTGATCGCAGGCCCCGTGAGCGGGAAGAACGAGCCAGAAGCGATCTGTTGGGCAAAGAAGATATCGCGATTGGTATCCGAACTGGCGTTGGACGCCAGCACGGCGCACACGATATGCGAGAGCATAACTGCACCGATGACGGCAAGATGCCAAGGACGGCCGTCGATGCTTTTCTGATTCGCCATCGGTGCTCCGATTCCATTCAGCCCGGTTCGGTCGACCATTCTAGGGCGTTTTGCACTACCCTTGCAGCCCGGCAAGCAGGAAAGGGAACATGGATACTTTTCTCGACGCAGCGATAGCAGAAGCCGAACTCGGTCTCGCCGAAGGCGGCATTCCGATTGGAAGTGTACTTGTATACGAAGGCCGCATCATCGGCCGCGGCCATAATCGGCGCGTGCAGAAGGGCAGCGCGACGCTGCACGGCGAGATGGACGCGCTGGAAAACGCCGGCCGCCATCCGGCGCGGGTCTATCGCAACTCGACGATCTATACGACGCTGTCGCCGTGCTCGATGTGCTCAGGCGCGATCGCGCTGTACGGCATCCCGCACGTGGTGATCGGCGAGAACGTCACCTTCATGGGCGAGGAAGACTGGCTGCGCAGCAAAGGCGTGCGCCTCGATCTCGCCAACGATGCGCGCTGCATCGAGCTGATGCGCAAGTTCATCGCCGCACGGCCCGAGCTGTGGAACGAGGATATCGGGGTGTAACGCGCGGCTTTCGCGTTGCTTGCGCGAAAGCCGAGGAATCGCCGGCGGCGTCTACGGCAATTCCTTCGCGGGAGCTTCCGGCGCGGGCGCCTGCGAATGCAAATTTATTGCACTGGCCCCGGGCAGCTTAGTCGCCTGCCAGCCGCCACCGAGCGCCTTGATCAGGCCGACGCTGTCATTGAGGCGCGTGCCAAGCAGCGTGATCGCGGAGCGCTCGTTGCTGTAGGCGGTGTTCTGTGCAGTGATCACATTGAGATAGCTGACGATACCGGCGCGGTACTGGTTGAGCGCGATTGCCAGCGACTGCTCGGCGAGTTTGACCGCTTCGTCCTGAGCCTGCGCTTCCTGTTCGAGGATGCGCAGCGCGGCAATGCTGTCTTCGACGTTCTGGAATGCAGAGAGCGAGACCTGGCGATAATTCGCCACGGCCGCGTCGTAGCCGGCGCGCGCCTGCGCGGTCTGCGCACGGCGCGCACCACCGTCGAACAGGGTCTCGGCGATCTTCGGCCCGATCGACCAGTAGCGGCTCGGCGCTTCGAACAACTGCGACCAGACCGAGTTGGAATAGCCGCCGGTCGCAGACAAGGTCAGCGACGGGAACCAAGCCGCGGTCGCCACGCCGATCTGCGCGTTCGCCTGCGCCGCTTGGCGCTCGGCGACGGCCACGTCGGGGCGGCGCTCGAGCAAGACCGATGGCAGCTCGAGCGGAATCGCCGGCGGCTGGATCTTGAGTGGCTGCGGCACCAGCGAGAACTGCACCGGCGTCTTGCCGACGAGCACGGCGATGGCATGTTCGTATTGCGCACGCGCCACGCCGAGATCGATCGCCTGCGCCTGCGCGCTCTTCAGCTGGGTCTGCGCCTGCACCACGTCCGAACGCGCGGCGACGCCGACGTTGTACTGATTCTGGGTCAGGTCCAACGCTTTCTGGTAGGCGACCACGGTGTCGTCGAGCAGGCGCTTCTGCTCATCGGCAGTGCGCAGCTGGAAATAGGTCTGCACCAGCGTCGCCTGCAACGACAGACGCGTGTTCGCCAGCGTCGCGGCACTCGCCTGCGCGCTGGCGACATCGCCTTCGACCGTGCGCCGTACGCTGCCCCAGAGATCGGGTTCCCAACTCGCACTGAGTGGCGCTTGGTACGAATTGGTGATGCCCTTTCCCGCGGCGACCGTGCCGCCCGTGACCGTGCCGCCGCCGCTCGTGCTGTAGCGACCGGTACGCGTGGAAGAAATGCTCGCCGACACGGTCGGCCAGAAATTGGCGCGCGCTCCGGAAACAAGCACAGAGGCCTGCCGATACTGTGCTTCGGCCTGCTTGAGGCTCTGGTTCGACACGTCGACCTGTTTGACCAGATCGTTAAGCACGGGATCGCCGAAGATTTCCCACCAGGTGCCTCGCTCGAGCGCATCGGACGGCTGCGCCGGCTTCCAGCCCGCCTGTTCCTTCCAAGCGTCGTCCGTGTAGGCCTGCACGCCGGTGACATCGGGCTTCTTGTAATCGGGCCCTACGGCACAGCCGCTCAGTGCAGTGATCGTCGCGGCCGCACAAAGTACGGAAAGCGCGCGCCGGTGCGCGGCATGTTTCAGTGGATCTGCGGACATGGCGCTCTTGGATTTTCCGAGGATATTCATACGGCGGCCTCCGGTGTCGAACCGGGCGGGGCGCGATAAATGCGCGCCCACGCGCCCTTGCACCACAAGCGGAAGCGGTCGAGATACAGGTATACGACGGGCGTGGTATACAAAGTCAGCAGTTGGCTGACGATCAGGCCCCCGACGATCGAAATGCCGAGCGGCTTGCGCATCTCGCTGCCCTCGCCGTAACCGATCGCGAGCGGCAGCGCGCCAAGCATCGCCGCCATCGTCGTCATCATGATCGGCCGGAAGCGCAGCTTGCAGGCCTGGTACACCGCGTCGCGCGCGGACAGGCCCTGATGCCGCTCGGCGTCGAGGGCGAAGTCGATCATCATGATCGCGTTTTTCTTGACGATGCCGATCAGCAGGATCACGCCGATGAAGGCGATCACGGTGAACTGCGTACCGCAGACAAGCAGCGCGAAGATCGCGCCGACACCGGCCGACGGCAGCGTCGACAAAATCGTCAACGGATGCACGTAGCTCTCGTAGAGCACGCCGAGGACGATGTAGATCGTAATCAGCGCGGCGAGGATCAGAAACGACTGGTCGCCCTGCCCCTGCGCAAACGCGCGCGCATTGCCGGCGAAGCTGCCGTGGATCGACCCGGGAACGCCCAGGCGCGACATCGCGCGGTCGATCGCGTTGGACGCCTGCGAAAGGCTGACGCCGTCGGCCAGGTTGAACGAAATCGTCGTCGACACGAACTGGCCCTGGTGGTTGACTGCCAGCGGCGTCGTGCCGAGCCCGTAGCTCGAGAAGGCCGACAGCGGCACCATCTTGCCCGAGGTGCTCTGCACGTAGATGTCCTTGAGCGAATCGGGATTCTGCAGGAACTGCGGCGCGAGCTGCATGACGACGAAGTATTGGTTGAGTTCGGTGTAGATGTTCGAGACGTTGCGCTGCGAGAAGGCATCGTTGAGCGCGTTGTCGATCGCCTGCGTGGTCACGCCGAGGCGCGCCGCGGTCGCGCGATCGAAGGTCAGAGCGGTCTCCAAACCCTTGGCCGACTGGTCCGAATTGACGTCGGTGATCTCGGGCATCTGCTGGAAGGCCTGATTGATCTTGTCCGACCAGTTGCGCAAGGTTTCCAGGTCGTCGGACTGCAGCGTGTACTGATAGGTCGAATTGCTCTGTCGCCCACCCGTGCGGATGTCCTGCGCCGGCTGCAGGAACAACTGCGCGCCGGCCACGTCGGACAATTTTCCGCGCAGCCGGCTGATCACCGCGTCCGCGCCGAGGCCGCGCTCGGACAGCGGCTTCAGCGCGGCGTAGACGAAGCCGCCGTTGCGCTGACCGCCGCCGGTGAAACTGACCACGTCCTGCACGGCGGGATCGGCTTTCACGATCTTGGTGAAGTCGCGCATCTTCTCCGACATGAGCTGGAAGGAGATGCTCTGATCGGCCTGCACGCCGCCGACGATGAATCCGGTGTCTTCGGTCGGGAAGAAGCCTTTCGGCACGATTACGTAGAGATACACGTTGAGACAGACCGTCGCGAGCAGAACGAACATCATCAGCAGCGGCCGCGTCAATGCCCAGGACAGCGTGCGTTCGTAGCTACGCAACATCGCCGCGAACGTGCGTTCGCTGAACTCGAAGAGCTTGCCGGGCTTGTGCTCGGGATCGTGGCGCAGGAAGCGCGCACACATCATCGGCGTCGTCGTCAGCGAGACGGCGAGCGAGACCAGGATCGCCACCGAGAGCGTGATCGAAAATTCGCGGAAATAGCGTCCGACCAGGCCGCCCATGAGCAGGATAGGGATGAACACCGCGATCAGTGACAGCGACATCGACAGCACGGTGAATCCGACTTCGCGCGCGCCAAGCAGCACCGCCTGCATGCGCGGCATGCCGGCCTCCATGTGACGTGAGATGTTCTCGAGCACAACGACCGCGTCGTCGACTACAAAACCCGTCGCCACGGTGAGCGCCATGAGCGACAGAATGTCAAGGCTGAAGCCGAACAGGTACATCGCGCTGAACGTGCCGATCAGCGACACCGGCACGGCCACCGCCGGGATCAGCGTGGCGCGCCAGTTGCGCAGAAAAATGAAGACCACAAAGATCACCAGGATCACGGCAATGATCAGCGTGGTCTCGACGTCGTGCAGCGAGGCGCGGATCGTATTCGTGCGATCGACCGCGATGTCGACGTTGATATCGGCAGGGATCGCCGCGCGCAGCTGCGGCAGCAGCGTGCGGATGCGGTCGATCGTCTCGATGATGTTCGCACCCGGCTGCTTGATGACCTGGACAATCACTGCGGGTTCGCTGTTGAACAAACCCTGGTTGCGCACGTCCTGCACGCCGTTGCTGACCGTGGCGACGTCGGACAGGCGCACCGGCGCACCGTCCTTCCAGGTCACGATGAGATTCTGATAAGGCGTGGCGTCGAGGCCGAGCTGGTCGTTGGTGTAGATCTGCCAATGCTTGTCGTCTTGCTCGACATAGCCCTTGGGTCGGTTCGCGTTAGCGTTCTGCAGGGCGATGCGAATCGTATCGAGTGCGATGCCGTACTTGTTGAGTGCGGACGGATTGATGTCGACGCGCACCGCCGGCGCCGTCGCGCCGCTGATCGAGGCCTGACCGACGCCTTCGACCTGCGAAATCTTCTGCGCCACGACGTTCGAGGCGGCATCGTAGATCTGCCCCGTGGTCAGAGTCTTCGAGGTCATCGCGATGATCATGATCGGCGCATCGGCCGGATTGATCTTGCGATAGGTCGGATTGGTCGGCACGCTCGGCAGCTGCGCTAGCGCGGCGTTGAGCGCCGCCTGCACGTCGCGCGCCGCGCCGTCGATATCGCGCGAGAGGTCGAACACAAGCGTGATGCGCGTATTGCCGAGCGAGGACGACGAGGTCATCTCGGTCACGCCGGCGATGCGGCCAAGCTGACGCTCCAACGGCGTGGTGACCGAGGTCGACATCGTCTCTGGGCTCGCACCGGGTAACGAAGCCGACACGTTCACGGCCGGGAAATCCACCTGCGGCAGCGGCGACACCGGCAACAGCGAAAACGACACCATGCCTGCCAGTGCGACGCCGATCGTCAGCAGCGTCGTCGCGACCGGCCGCTTGATGAACGGCGCGGAAAGGCTGGCGAGCTTCACGTCGCCGCCTCTTCCGCCGAATCGCCGTTGTCGAAACGCTTCGACAGCTTCTGCTGCAGGCGATCAAAAGCGAGATAAATCACCGGCGTCGTGAACAAGGTCAGCATCTGCGACACGATCATGCCGCCGACGATCGTGATGCCGAGCGGATGGCGCAATTCGGAACCGACGCCGGTGCCGAGCATG
>Ga0068851_10000259_pt1 | contig 25118 bp, 27 predicted proteins | sample KBSCornC12_FD_66588 | JGI IMG/M metagenome (GOLD analysis project Ga0068851, IMG submission 66588) | Corn rhizosphere microbial communities from Kellogg Biological Station, Michigan, USA - KBS Corn C1-2 | ecosystem: Host-associated > Plants > Roots > Rhizosphere > Soil ...
GATTCGCCTTGGGGATTGACCGAGCCGTTGATGGTCCCGCTGCTGGTGGTCCTATTGCTCGCGCCTTCGACCTGCACGAGCGGATGCCAGTCCGGAGTGGTGAATTCCGTCGTGCCGCCCTGGAAGACCTTCGGGTGGCCAAATTCGCTGGCGGCCACTGGACTCGTAAGTGCGCCTACGCTGTCAAGGCGCACATAGTAGGTCGTGTTCCCTTTCAAGCCTCCGACTTCTACCGAGACGGGTTGCATCCCAATACCCTGACCTGCCGGGGCGAAGCCGAACCACTGACTCGCATTTTCGTTGCGATTCGGTAGATACTGCGTTCCGGACGGACCGGTAAATACGAAGTCAAAATAGGCTGGCCAGCCGGCGGGGTTGATTGCCCCTCGGAGGATCGCGGTGTGCGGAGAAATTGACGGCGGGATGGGTTCGGTGGCAAATCTTGCGGGGCTGCTGTCGGCAACCACGCAACGACCGGCGGTGCCGGCGCTCGCCCATTGATAGTCGTCGAGCTGTTTGGCCACATAGATTCCAGCCGTGGCTTCCCCGTATTCTTCCGGAGTTCCGGTGTTGCAAATATCAGTAATCTCGCCACCGAAATCTTCATTGGTCCATCCGTAATAATCCGGGATCGGAATCGGGTCGGTGACACTCTCTGCCCACTCGTGAGAGGCCGACACCTGCATAGCACCCCAATCAGGTAACCCGCGCCGACAAGCCATTGGAGACCACGGAATCATCGTCCAGGAAAAGGAGCCGCTCCAACCGTGTGCAGCACATGCTTCCGGACCCAACGCAGTACCGGGCGGCGTGATCACTACATATTGATCTTCATAGGTTGGCGATCCCCATCCGGCCTGATGCCCGATCGAGTAAGCCGCCTCTTCTTGAGTCGTTTCGCTGTTAAGCAGGGGCGGATGGCTGACCCGGGTGTCGGTATATGAGCTCAGATCGGTTTCGCTACCGACAAACCCATTATGGTCAAAATATTGCGTGAGTATCGCCTGGTATGACGACCCAGATATCCACCGATACATGCCGAGAATCTTTTCTTTGACTCCCGGGTATTCGTTCCATTCGCTGCCCCAGAAAGTGACGAAGACGTGAGGTCGATGCTGAACATAGCCACTATTGAATGGCACTGGACCCGGCTTTTCCCACGGGGGGACTACTTCGACGAAATTCGCTCCTGAGCTGTTTGAAGGCAGGCTCCCTTCCGGCAGATATATTCGTGGTTCGGAAGCAGGAGCCTCACTCGGGGGAGGTGGCGGGTCATTTGGACCGAGGGCCGAAGCCGCCGGCAAATCTCGGCCAGCGAGAGCGCACAGCATTACCGTTGCCACCATCAGGACTTGTAGCCTTCGCACCCTGCGACCCCTTTTCTCGTAAATGCTTCACACACTTGTCGAAGCTGTTCGGTCGCGCACTAAACAGCAATCGAAGGCACCGCGCCATCCCTAATTTCGGGATAAATTTGTTTTAAGACAGGGCGTCTAGTTCGGCAATGGAATCTTGAAGACCCGTGTTGAATTTTTGCATAAGGTAGACGAGAATACGTTAGCCCAGGGATTTGAGAATTCAACTTCGAGGACGGGACGAACCAATGATCGGAAGCAGACTAAGGGTCCATCCTATGATTGAGATAGGGATCCTGATGGCCCTAATGCTGGCTTTCTCGCAGGCGAAAGCCGCTTCTTCGGCGCCGCCCTGTAACTCCAGTAAGGCGAGAACCCTCGCATCATCCGGACAGATCCGCATCTTTCGTTTCCCGGCCCAGGGCAAGCAAGGTCCCGTCTTTACGTGCCGCCGGCCTGATGGCAAGTCGTGGCGGCTGGGGCCCTCTCCTGAGAAGGGGTGGAGTGCCGCGGTGCCGGGGCCATTTGCAATCAAGAACCAATGGGCTGGGGGCGTCGAACGTAGACAGGTTGGCCAGGACACGGTCGAGCTGTTTTCAGCCGCGCGGAACGCCATCTCTGGTGGATCGAGGGCGCATTGCCTAATCGGCGGTGCAGACCGACCCGAACAGCTACCCGATGTTCTCCGTCTTTTCTCCGCCCCGGATGGGTCCATTGTTTGGGTGGTGCAGGCGAGGCACGGAACCGCAACCAATCAGATAGCCGTATGCGAAGACAGCGGCACGAAAGTCATCGCTGAAGGGCCGGGCGTGCAGGCGCAGTCGGTAACGCTTACGAACTTTGTCTTGACCTGGCACGATGAAACGGGAAAGCATTCGTTGACTTTGAAATGACCTTGCAAAGCGGAGCAGCATGCACCAAGCCCGGCCTCGGCCAGAGCGAAAATTCACAAGAGGTTGTAGCCGCCCTGCATCACCCGATTCGGCGAAAAATCGTGAAGCTCGGGAACGAGAAGGGAGAGGTGACGGTCCGGGAACTCGCGAAGCTATTAGGCCACCCGCTTGCCAATGTGAGATATCACGTCAAAGTTCTTGCGAAGGCTCACATCTTGCGCCCCGTAGGGCCGCGCGTTGTAAAGGGCACGCGAACTCAATGCTGGGGGGTGACGGCGATCGTCTACGAGACAGCCTGGGTGCGAGAGCTTATCCAGCTCCCAAGCGACTGAATTTTCCGGGTCTCGCGCGCCGCGGGCCCTCCGGGGCTTGGTCGCCCCCGGCGAAAGCGGGCGTGTAGGGCGTCGCGGGCGTGACCGGTTGTCTGCGGCGTCCTTCACGCCCGCATCGGTAGACCCTCCTTGGCGGGAGCCGTTCGCCGTCGATGGCGTGGTCAACAAGGCGGTTGGACTGGACGCTGCCTCTTCACTCCTCCGTCGTCCGGCACGAGGCAAACCGGGCAGATGAGCACCCAGTCCCCCTCGCCCACGTCGCCGAGGACCCTCCACCCAATCGGAGGCGCAAGCTCGGGATCAGGGTTCGGCCTCCCGCAGCGCCCGCAAAATCGGTCCCTGTCTTCTGCTTCGACCATACCTATAAATGGTAGGAGAGGGGCGAAATTGACGGTTTGTTTCGTGGTTTCGGGCAAAAAAAGGGAGAGGTGGATTTGAGGGCCAGATAGTGACCGCTCGATCGCGGAGAGGCGGCGAGCGAAGAGTTGTGTTTCACGCCTCATTCGCTCGCCGCTCTGCCTAACTACCTTCGATTGACCGCATCGCTATTGGCGCATTCTCGACCTTGACGATCCCAAACTTGACCATCTACGGGCATCTGATCGAGAATTCTTTTCAAGCTCGGCCACCGGCGAGGACCGGGCCGAGGGGCCCGAGCACGTCGTTCACCTCCTCGGCACACGCGAGGCAGAAGATGTCGGTCAGCTCGCCTCCCTCGGCGAGCACCGGACTCCCGTCGGCGTCGAGGCCGAGCAAGTCGTAGCGGTACTCGAAACGCAGCTGGCCCTCGACCTCGCAGCGTGGGCAACGTGCTGCCGCGTGGACCGGGCGCCGAGCGCCGCCGCTCTCGAGCTCGCGCACGTCCGCAACGGCGCCGTTGGCGAGCTCGATCGCGGCCTTGGCGATCTCCGCGGTCAGGGCGACGTCGTCGGCGCCCACCCAGAGCTCATGCGTCGCCAGCTTTCGCAACTCCTCCGAGGCAGCCACGACATGAGCGTTGGGGCGCAGGTTCGAGAAGACCGTGATGAGCGCCACGTCGGGTTCCTCGACCGCGCTTGGATAGACGATGATCTCGAGGTTCTCCGGGCACTCGAGAACCCCGGCTCCGCGCATTTCGTCTAGTACGCGGTTCAGGTCATCAGCGGCGGAGAACCGATCCAGGCAGCCGAAGTCCTGTTCGAGCCTTCGTGCCAGGTTCGGCTTGGATTTCAGGCGAAACTCCTCGCCCATCAGAAGCCGTGCTCCCAGACCGGCCAGTCCCCGCCCTCGGCGATCTCGATCGCGAGCCTGGCAACTCGGCTTGGAATCGGGTGAAGGATGTCCTCCTGCCGTGCCCCCTTCTTGTAGTCGACAGTCGGTTCTTCAGTGATTACCACTACACGCTCGACCCTGTTCTTCTGCAGGTCGACGATCACCTCTACGGGGACCATGTAGGCGACCTGGACGCGGTAGTCGACGTCGGTCTGCTCGCGCTCGGCGAGCGCCTCTTTACTCATCGCTTCTTTGCTCCTCTCAGCGTGTTTCCCCGGGACGCCCCGGGACTCTGGCCCCGCGCCAGCCCCTCGACGCGGTGCGGGGCAGGCCACCGCCTGCCCCGCCCTCTCTCAGTCCTCGTGTTCGAAGCCGGCGGCGGCGAGGACGCCGCGCACTGCCCGCAGCCGGGCGATCACGTCCCAGACCCTGGTGGGGCCCTCGCCCCAGCTCATTCCCCCAGTGATGTAGAGGGTGGCCCCACGCATGTACAGCAGCGTGAATTCGGTGTAGGCGTCGATTGCCTGGCGCAGCGCCCGCAGATCGGCGTGCAATGAGGTGCGGATCTGCGCGAGCCCCTCCGGCTCGTCAGGATCCTCGTCGAAGCGGTCAGGCTCGAGCACGTCGCTTCCGTCGAGCGCCGCGATGGCACGATCGGCGGCATCAAAGTCGAGCTCGCCGTCCTCGTCGGCGACCAGCGCGGTGATCAGCAGATCAGCGCTCATCGCTCCGCCCCTACCAACGCCGCGGCGGCCCTGCATCCGTCGAGGATCCGGGCGACTCGAGCGAGCACCTCGTCGTGCTCACCCCCTTGCACGCAGCTGTACGGGGTCCCATCATCGCGCCGGCCGAGCGGCCCTGGCTTCCCGATGCCTTCCGTAAAGGAAGAGGCGCCGGTTCGGAAGTCGAAGGGAAAGCGAAGCACCGGATCGAAACTTCCGCGCGGCTGCAGCGAGTAGTAGCCGCTGTTCGGGTAGGTGACTTCGACGATCAGCTCAAATCCGCGCTCCTCGGCCAGCTCCCCCACCGCAGCGGTGAACTTCTCCTGGGTGTCCAAGGATCATCTACCTCCTTTGCTCGTCGTGGTTCCAGACGACCCCGGATCGGGCGTCTCTTCCTCCCCGGCGGCGCGGGCGAGTTCGGCGAAGACGTGGCGCTCGAGAGCTGACTCGCTGACCGTCTCGATCGCGATCGCTTCCTGCCATTTCGCAGGCAGGTAGATGCCGACCTCATACGGTTTCGCCTCTTCTTCGGAATCCGAGATCCAGGCGTAGGGCGCGTCCTCCTCTTCGTCGATCTTTACGACCTCGCAGACGACGTATCCGCCGCCGGCGTCGCGGATGTGGGCGTGCCAGCCCTCACGCCCGTCGAGCAGTCGCTGCGCGCGCTCTTCGGGGGTTAAGACCATCTTCGGCTCGACCAATCCGCACCTCCTTGTCTGCGGTCCTCGACCGCGGTTCTTTCGTCAATTCCGTTGCGGTGAGGAGCACCAACCCCGAGCGGGGCTGGCCCGCCGCAATCGGCAATGTCTCCTCGAGGCAGGGCAGATACCTCCGTCAGAGTGGGCTTCGTCGCCGACCGGCTTGCCTGCCGGCGGACGGCGAAGGAACTCACGAGGAATGGGCCTCGGCAAGGCGCTCGGACAAGGCTTCTTCGATCTCCTCGATCTCCCATTCGGCCGGGATCTCATAGATCCGGCTGCCGCCGAGCCCGGAGAAGGTCTCCCCGTCGTCGAGCACGAGGATCCGGCAGGTCTCGACGCTCGCCGGGGTCGTCGGAGGTCCCGGTTCATCCTCGCCCTGCGCTGCCTCGGCGGCGGGAAAGGCCGAGCGGATCTCGGCCCAAATCTCATCGGCGGCACAGACCTCTTCGGAATCGACGACCGTGGAAGGCTGTACCAGGCCGCACACCGTGCGAAATGCCTCCGGGCTCAAGGCGACCAAGGACACCGGTTGCATCGCTTCACTCATCTGCTTGGCCTCGTTCCTTTCGGATCGCTGGGTTGTCGGGCCGTCTCACGAAAACGATCGGGAGCAGCTGCTCGGGGCGGGCGCTCGCGGCGCCGCTCCGGGTGGGCCGAGCCATCCCGGGGCGACGGAGAACCGGAAGGGTCCCTGGAGCGGGCGCGCGCCAGCTCCGCCCTCACCAGCTCGACGCGACGCCGGCGCGTTGCCGGGCTCTCCTCCACCGTCGGAGCCCGACCTGGCGAGGACGTCGGGGATACGACTCGCCTGAGCATCAAGTCGACGGCTCTCGTGCGGCAAGAGCGGTCATCGCCGCAAGCCCTTCGGCCGCCGCCAGGCGCGAGCGCTGGGCCTCGATCGCCTGGCGCTGTTCGCGCAGCGCGCGCAGATACCAGTCGGGCTCGGCGAGACTGTTGGCGCAGGCGATCACGACCTGGTGGCCGAGGCCCCAGATGTGGGCGTTGACGGCGAGCCCGGCGACGGCGATCGGCGTGATGTCGCACGCGAACCAGCGGTACTCGCCCGGGTCGCGCCCCTCGGCGCGCAGAGCACCCGCGGCCGCCCGCAGAAGTCCACCGGTTCCCGCCGCCGGCTCGCAGATCGACTGCCCGGGCACAAGGCCCGTCACGCTGATCTCGGCCATCAGCTCGGCGACCGAGGGCGGCGTGTAGAACTCGCCGCGCGCGGCCTTCGCGCTGCGGCTGCTCATCATCGTGTAGAGGCAGCCGAGGAGATCGACCTGCCGGGAGACCTCGACGTCGAGGGTCAGCTCGAGCAGGCCCGCCTTGACCGCCGCGCGGGCGACGGCGCCGGCGCCGGCAAGCAGATGGCGCTCGGGTGGCTCTGCATTCAGCCACTCCCCGAAGGGCCCGCAGCGAAATGCGAGCTCGGGGCGGGCGATCGTAAACAGGCACCAGACCTCCCGCAGGAGCTGGCCCACCTCCTCATCGCTGCAGGCGAGAACCCGATCGCGCGGATCGGGACCCTCCGGGTCGGCCCGGCCGAGCAGGGCGAGTGCGGCGAGGACGCCGACACAGGCCCCATTGTCGCTTCCCCCGCCGGCACGGTGCCAGGCCCGCTCGGCGACGGCGGCGACCTGGTGGGCCGCCCTCTGGGACTCGTTCACACGGGGCCCTCGGCGCCGTGGGCCGCGCTCGCGGCAGGTCGGTCTTCCTTCATTGATCCCTCCTTCTTCAAGGGGTTGGCGCGGGCAGGGCGAATCGGCCGCTGCCCGCTGTGATCTGGGAGAGGTCGCCTCGCTCAATCGCGCGAGGCGGCCGAGCGGCGCCAGTGCCCGACCACCTGGGCGGCGCTCAGCAAGCCCGTAGGGATCGGGCGGCCGGTCAGGGAGGTGACGATGAGTACCCGGCGCTTCAGCACCTCGTTCATCGCAACCGGCTCGGTGACGAGCCCGTAGAAGCGATCCCCTCGCACGTCGGCGAGGACGATGTCGCGGGCCTTTATGGATCCGAGCTTCACGGCTTCGGCTCCCCGGGCGGGGCGCCGTTGCGCCGTGCCCTCCACTCGGCGCGGACCTCGGACTCGGGCCTCGGCCGGCGTTTTCGGGCGTTACGCCGCACTGCGCACTCCTCTCCGTCGACGCAGCGCCAGTGCCAGTAGGGGCGGGTGCCGTGGGAGCCGCCGCCGCGGGACTTGTCGGGCGTCTGGTGACCGCAGACGATGCAAGGGCCTTCGGTCACGCAGTCAGCCATCGGGCCGCGCCTCCGCGCGCGCCGGATAAATGAGGAACGGGCTGTCGGGGCTGGTGGTGGGAATCGGGGTCTCCTCTTCTTTCTTCACGCGCGTTAGGCCGAAGCCGCCACCGGCGGCTCGGTCTCGGCCACTGCCGCCTCGTCCTCCCCGACGCCGGTCTCCGGCGTCAGCTCGAGCGCTTCGACTGAGACGTCCTCGCTGCGGGCAAGGCGGTCGCGGGCCGGCTCGTCGGGGGCGTCGGGCGTCGTGAACCGCGGGCGCAGCTCCTCGGCACGCTCTTCGCCGAGGCAGGCCTCGACCTCGCGCCAAAGCTCCGCCGGCGCCAGGCCTTGGAGCTGCTCCTCCCGGCCCAGGGCGTAGGGGAGCTCGAGGCTCGGCCGGGCAGCGGCGCCGAGCACGCTCTGGTCGGCGAGCACCGCGCTCGAGCAGGCGGCGAAGAGTCGGCCGATCAGCGCCGCGCCGGTGGTCGCGGTTCGCAGTTCGGCCTCCAGCAGGGCCGTGGTCTCGTCGACCGAGGGGTACTCCTCGATCGTGCGGATGCCGCCGCGGGAGTGCCGCACATCGCGTTTCAGCCACGCCTCGCGAACGACCCTGTGCCCGGCCGCGAGGTCGCGCCCGAGGTACTCGAGCATGAACACCGCGATCACCCGCGCCTGACCGAGGCTGACCTCGCTCTGGTAGTCGAAGCGGTTGGTCAGCTCGCGGTCGAGGTGGGAGTTGGAGGCCTTCGCCTTGAGCGCCTCGGCCCTGCGGCGCTCCCGGGCGGCTTTCGGGTCCTCGCGCTCGGGGGGCATCTCGAGCGCCTCGCGCTCGTCCTCGGTTTCCCCGCCGGTCTCGGCGAGGAGCGCAGCGGCGCCACGGGCCCAGTCGGCGGCGAAGGCGGGATCGACGAGCACCCCGGAGCGCCGGTAGGCGCCCTCGCGATACTCGATCAGGGCCTCGAAGGCGCGAGCCCGGTCGGCGTCGGCCTCGCCGACCAGGGCCGTGCGCAGCTCGCGCGGCACCGGGTCGAGCGAGTCCTCGACGGCGCCGAGCGCCTCCTCGACCTCCTTCAGGCGTTCCTCGGCGATGAGGCCGTGGGCGGCCGCGGCGCGGATCCGCTCGCAGACCTCGTCGAGGTTGACGGTGTCGTGGGGACCGAAGGGCAGAAGGAAGACCCCGTCGGGCTGGGTCTCCTCGTCGGCTAGGCGTCGCAGAGCCGCCGCCGGGTCGTTGTCGAGGGCGCCCTGATCCTGGGCGCCGCTCGCCACCCGCTCGGCCAGCGCCTCGGCGACACCGGGCGCCTTGGCGGCGATCGGCGCCAGGGTGGCCGCGTTTCTGAGGTTCAGCTCACCACGGTCGAGGTGCCCGCGCACCGCCTCAGGGAGGTCGAGCAGCGCGATCCGCGACTCGGCGAGCTCCCGGCTCATCCCGATGTGGTCGGCGGCACCCTCGAGTGCGTAGCCGAACCGCGAGATCAGGCCCGCCAGGAGCTTCGACTCCTCGAGCGGGGTGAGCTTCTCACGCAGCGCGTTCTCTGCGAAGGCCATCGCCAGCCGGGTCGGCTCGTCGATCTCCTCGTCGGGCCCCAGCACCATCGCCGGGATGCTCGGGCGACCGACACGCCGCGCTGCCCGCCAGCGACGCTCGCCGATGATCAGCTCGAACTCCTCATCGCCTACTTCACGCACGACGACGTTCTGCAGGGTTCCGATCCGCTGCATCGAGCTCGCCAGGCCGGCGACCGCCGGCTCGGAGAACTCCCGGCGCGGGTTGGCCCCTGGCCTGATCTGCTCGACCGGCAGATATCGGAGCGGGCGCTCCAGCTCCCCCAGGCCGGACTCGATCTGCTTCTGGCCCTCGATGTGGACCGGGGGCTCCTCCATGACAGTGGCGCTACTCATCGCCACCTCCTCTCGGTTGGTGTGTGTGCGGCGCGGGGTCCCGCACCGTTTCCTCAGCGCGCACCGAGCGCCTCGACCGCGGCGCCGCCGATCACGGCGGCGATCTCCAAGGGATCGGAGACAGCGACCGTGGAGCTCTCGCCGTGGGCTCGCGGCTCAGAGCCGATCCCGGTCGAGACGACCCCACACCCCGCCGCCCGCAGCTCGGCGATGTTGCGCTCGCCTGCCTCGGCCCACGGCTTCGACGTCCAGAGGCCGTCGCCGATCAGGACGAGCAGGCGCGGCCGGCGGCGGTCGTGCAGGGGCAGCGCCGCGCGCAGCATTTCGATCCCCTCGCCGACGTCCTCCGAACCGCCGACGGCTTCGATCTCCGGCACTTCGCCGAGCCGGCGGCCCGGGCCGCAGAGCAGCTTTGCCTCATCGCCGAAGAGCGCAACCGCGGCGCGACCGCCCACCTGCTCGACGGCGGAGTGCGCCGTCCACAGCACCGAGCAGATCGCGCCCTCGTGGGGCCGGTTGGAGCCCGAGACGTCGACCGCGATGCCGACCACCGGCTGCCAGAGCTCGGCGAGGACGGTGCGCTTGGTGGCGAATGCCAGCCCCCGCACCGGTGCACCGCGCTCGAGCTCTGATGCCTGGCGCATCGCCCCGCGCCCAGAGAAGCGGCCGGGCGGGGCGATGCGCCCCTCGCGGATCAGCCGCTTGGAGCGGGCCTCATTCAGGGCGTGGGCTAGCCGGCTAGCGGCGATCCGCTCGATCGCGACGGGCGGGCGGCCGCCGGCGTCGGGGATCCCCGGCCCGAGGCTGAAGCCGTGGCCGCCGAAGAGCGCGAGGCGCTTGGCCTCCGCGGCTCCGCCCTCGGCGATCTCGCGGGCCAGCTTGCGCAGCTCGGGGTCGACCCCGCCTTCGCGGGGATCCAGCTCGGCGGCCTCGGCGCGGGCGTTCCGCTCGGGCTCGTCCAGAGTGCCTCTGGCCTCCGACCAGCTGGGGGCCTCACCGCCGCCCTCGCCCCCTCCCCCGCTTCCGGGGGTGGCTTCGGGGTCGGGCGGGGCGAGCTCCTGTAGGCGCCTGGCGCCGCGGATCAGCGCCTCGACCGCCTCGCCGTCGGGGGCGGCGCAGACGTCGGCGACGATCTCCTTGACCGTCTCCAGGTCGGCAGCGCCCAACACCTCGGCGAAGCGCGCTTCGCTGTCGACGACGTCGGCGGCCCGCAGGGTGCCTGCAGGGACGCGCGAGCAGATCAGCGCCGCTCCCCGTGCCGCACGAGCACGGCTCATCGGCACCAGCGGGTCGTCGGGCTGGTGCTCGAGGAGGATCTTCGAGATCGCGCCGCGCAGGTAGCGGGCGGCCCGGGGCACGCCTTCGATCAGCCGCGCCTCCATCCGCCCCTCCTCGAGCAGCTTCACGTCGGAGAGCAGCTCTTCTGGCACCTCGGCGAGCGCCCGGGGCGTCGGGCTGTGCTTGACGTGCCCGCACTCGTGGAAGAGCACGCCGAGGACGACGACAAGTGCCTTCAGCTGATCGCCGTCCGGTTCGGCGGGGATCTCCTCCGGCTCGCAGCCGAGCAGCTCGCCGTCGATCAGGATCACGTTGGTGAGGCGGTTGACGAGCCCGGCCACCGGCGCGGAGGCCTTCGGGTAGCACTTGACGAGGACTCCCGCGACGATTCCGAGCGCGGCCTGGGTCAACGCCGCGCTGGCTCTGCCCCAGCCGCCCGGCAGAGCAGAGGGCTGGACGCGTTCGGCAGGGATCCGCCGGAACGCCTCCTTCCAAGCGCTCACGCTATTCGACCCGCAGGGCCTTGAGTTCAACCCCTCCGGTGACGTAGCCCTGCAGGGCGTCGCTGAGCACGCCTCGCGACCCCTCGGGACAGAGCCCGAGCAGATTGCGGGCGGCGGTCAGAGGGTCGAAGACCTCGGAGACCGCCTTGAAGGCGAGGAGCTCGCGCAGTTGCGGCGCCCAGGTGGCAGAGCCCGCGTCGGCCGGCGCCAGGCCGGCGAGCGCATCCTTTACCTCGGGCCCGCCGTTCAGCTTCTCGGCCGCGTTGACCGCGTCGACCGGCACCCCGAGCCGCCGCGCGGTGTCGGCGTCGAAGCCGACGTAGATGTGGATCGCGCAGCGCGAGGCGAGCGCTTCGGAGAACGTCGTGCCCGGGAGGTTGGGGTTGTAGGCGATAACCGCCCCGAACCCCTCGGCGGCACCTATCACCTCCCCCCCGCACTCGTTCAGGGTCAGCTGCCGGCGCGAGTCAAGCGCCGGGAAGACGCGGCTCTGCACCCTGGGGTCGCCCTGGGTGATGTCGTCTCCGAACCAGAGTTTGCCCTCGCGAAGCGCGCGGGTGAGCGAGCCGTCGCCCCACTCCCAGCCCTTTTTTGGGGCCGGGAAGAAGCTGCCCGTGATGTCCTCGACCTGGGTGCCCTCGGAGAACTCCTGGGTGATCACCCGGCCCTCGCCGAGGGCGGCTTCGACGAGCGTCGTCTTGCCGGTCCCCGGCGGACCGTACAGGCAGACGTTGAAGCCCGCCTCGATCGCGGTGCGGATGAACTCGACGTCGTCCATCCCGGCGATGCGGCGGACGCTGTAGGGCTCGCGGCCCTCGCCGAGCGCGATGGTCCGGCCTGACGAGGATTTCCCGTCGGGACCCTCGAGCGGGCGGTCGTCGATGACGACGCCGGCCGCGTCGGCGGCCATGGCGCGAAGCGTCGTGACGCCGCCGCCCGGGGGGCTTGCGGTAGCAGTTGGCAATTCATGCTCCTCTCTGAGCTGATGGCGGGCCCGGCACCGGTTGCCGGCGCCCGCGCTTGGTCTGGGCTCCGCGCCGGCGGCGCAGGCCCCATCGGTTACGCCGCACTCAGGCGGCGAGCGGGTCGGACCCGCGCCGGGCGGCGAAGATCTGCGCGGCGATCCTCAGCCGGGTCGAGTCGCCCTTACGGGAGGCAAGCTCGCCGGCAAGGGCGGCGAGCTGGCGCGAGAGCTCCTGCGCGGCCCCCGGCCCCGACCGCGAGTCCCCCTCCTCGCCGCGGTTGAGCGCGCCGTCGACTTCGGCGGCGCGGGGGATCAGGATCTCGGCGCGGTGCATCTCACAGAGGCAGTTGAGCAGCGCCAGCAGGACCCCGACGGCGGCATGAGACGAGCCGGTGCGGGTCGCCCGCCCCGTGCGCTGCTCGAAAGGGCGCGGGACGTATGGGAGGTCGTAGTGGGCGACGAGCGAGGCGGGGAGGTTGGCCCCCCGCCGCCCGACCGGGCTGAGCAGCAATAGTGGGAACTCGGCGCGGCGGAAGGAGCGGCGCAGCCGAAGTCTCTCGCGCTCTGGGACGCCCCCGACATAGAGGGGGGCCTCGATGCCGTGCGCCTCGGCCATCTCGCGCGAGAGCAGCCGCAAAAGCTCGACGGACTCGGCGAAGACGAGCGTCTGCTCGCCGTCGGCGGCGGCCGCGGCCAGGGTGCCGGCGATCCAGGTGCGCTTGGTCGGCTTGGTCTTGACGACGGCGTCGATCAGGCCGTCTGACTCGAGCAGCGCCGCCGCGACCGCCTTCGATGCCCGGAGGGCCTCGGCGTCGGAGGCGGCCAGCAGCGCCACCTCGGTCGCCGAGAGCAGGAGACCGCGGGTGGAGGCCATGCGCGAGCGCAGGACCTCGAGCTCGGAATCGTCCGGTGCCAGGACGGCCGCCCGCTCGACCTGCTCGCGGAGCTGGCCGAAGAGCGAGGCGATCCGCTCCTCGGCGGCGTCCAGCAGGGCGCGCTCGGCGATCGAGGGGTCGATGATCCTGAACTCCGGTTCATCGAGCGCGGGCATGTACTCCTTCATCTCCTCGCGCGTGACCCGCGCCATCGTCGGGCCCATCGCCCGGCGCAGCCGGCGCTGGGAGACTTCGTCGAAGGTCGCGTAGCGGCGCGCCAACGGGCGCCGGCGCAGGGCCTCGCGGTTGCCGCGGGCGAATGCCTCGATCGCGTCGATTTCCTCGTTCGACTTGCCCCGCGGGGTCGCGGTGAGGACGTCGGCGACCTTGCACCGGTCGCGCAGCCTCCACATCGCCCGGCCGAGCTGGGTGTTTGGGTTGGCGAGCGCTTCATCGCCCTCCTCGACGACGAGGTCGTCATAGGTGAGGACCCGGACCTGCTCGACCTGGGTGCGGATCTGTTCGAAGGTGGCGACGACGATCCCCGGCGAGCTGCCGAGCTCGCGGTCGAAGGCGACGAGGCCGGCGGCGATCCGGTTGCCCTCGGGAATGTGGACTGCGACGTCCGGCCAGAACTTCGGGATCTCTTCCTCGACCCATTCGGATCGCTGGTAGCTCGGCAGCGCCAGGCACATCCGGTAGCCCTCGAGCTCGGCCGCCTTGCCTCGACAGGCGATCAGGGTCATCGCCGTCTTGCCGGTCCCCACCTGGCTGAAATTGGTCAGGCCGCGCTCGGTAGCCCGGTGGCGGGCGACCACGATCCGCTGCGGCGGCAGCAGGTCGCCGTCGAGCGCGGGACGGGCGGCGGCCATCCGCAAGACGTCGGCGACTTCGGGGTCGAGGACGACGCGGGCGCCGCCCTCGCGGGCCCGCAGGACCTCGCGGCGCGCCTGCTCGGCGCTGACCTCGCGATCGGAGGAGAGCGGCCAGCCGCTCTCCTTCCCGTGCACGACTTCGGCGAGGCCCGGCAAGCCGGGCACGGCGCGGGCGACGAGGTGCTCGCGGGCGAGCGCCTCCAGCGGCTCGAGGATCCCCTCGGGGTCGTCGATCTCGATCTCCGCCTCGGCGATCCGATGGGCGAGCTCGAGCGCCTCGTGGGCGAGGAGCGCTTCGGGCGGGCGCGGCGTCTTCTCCGGCCACGCGTTCGCCGGGCTCGCCTCCGCCAGCCACCCGCCCGGGCGGGTGAGAACCCTGCCGAAGAGGCCCTGCGTGGCGTTGGCGCGCAAGACGACCGCCATCTGCGCCAGCGGGCTCTCCTCGTCGGGGTGCCTTCGCGCTTCGATCCTCGGCGCCGGGCAGGCTAGCTTTGCCAGCTCGACCGCGAGCTTCTCCTGGCGCGTGGAGGGGCGGCGGTTCTGCGCCCCCCAGGCGCCTCTGGTGTAGGTGATCTCGGGTGGGATCAGGTCGAGGACCGCCTTTATGGCGCGGGCGTCGCTGCCCGGGACCTGGAAGCTGCGCTCGCCCCGCCAGGTGCCCTCGCGGGCGGTGATCCCGAGTGCGAAGACCTCGCGGATGTAGGGGCGAACGAGGACGGAGCGCGACAGCAGGGCCGCCGGTCCGAGATCGCAGCGCTCGGGGCCCTCGAGGGTGAAGCGGAAGCCGAGCGGCGCCTCCCGCCTGAGGCGGGCGCTCCCGAAGCGGGCGGCCAGCTCGCGCCGGGCCGCCGCGGCTTCTCGAACCCGCTGTTCGCGACCCCGCTCGCCGACCGCCCGGCCGCGGGTCGCCGTCGAGGGCGTACCGGGCGCGTTCGGTGACGAAGTGACCCCGGTCGCGCTCAAGCTGCACCTCCTTCGACAAAGATCACGAACCGGTGCATCCGCATGCCTCCCCGCCACCCCGGCCGTTGCCGGGGCGACTGTCGATCGGCACCGCAAGTCCCTGCAGCAGGGCCGCCGCGTAGGGCGTTGCGTCGCCGACGCGGAGGGTCAGCCAGTCGGCTTTGTCGAAGCGCCATCCCTGCGGCTCGATGGCCAGGACCCGGTCCCATCCGCACTCGAAGGCGCGTTTCGACTGGCTGCCTTCCTCCAACTCGTCGATCCAGCCGCGGGCATCGAGATAGCGCCCGTCGATCCGCACGAGCACGTGTCCCTGCACGCCCTCGCTCTCCTCCCCCTCGCCGAGGAAGTCAAAGGCGAAAACGAGCTCCGCGGCGCGCTTCAGACGGTGAAGCGCCTCGGCGAAGGAGTGGCAGTGCCCGTGGGTGAAGACCCACTCGGCGTCCTCGTCGAGCACTCCAGGCCGCAGCTTGCGGCATTCGGGAAACCCGAAGATGTCGAAGCACTCCCACTCCTCCCTCGCGGCTGCCGCCTTTTTGCGCGACGGGCCGGATTGGTCCTGCAACCCCTTTGCGTCCATGGTCTCCTCCTTTTTGTGTTGCCAGGGTGCGACGGGCGGCACAACCGCCACTAGGCCGGCACCGCGCCGCCGCCCACGGGGCAGCGCTCCCAGTGGGGGCATCCGTCTCCTCCGCGGAGCGGCGCGCACCACCAACCGAGGTCCGTGGACAGCGGCCACTCCGCCGGCTCGGTCTGATCGAGATGCACGATCAACCGGGCGACGCGGGCGACCCGGCGCTGGAAGGCGAGCAGCTGGGCGACGCTTCGCGGCGCCGGGACGACCCGCCAGCGCGGCCCCTCATCGGGAGGCTCGAGCGTTGCGGCATGAAAGACGAAGCCGGCCGGATTCCGCTCGGCCCAGCGCATGAAGGTCTGGGCGGTTGCCTGCAGATCGCGCTCGGCACGCTCCTCCCTGACCTCCGAGCGGCCGAACTTCAGGTCTGCGAGCTCCTCCGGGCACTCGAGGTCGAAGTAGCAGACAAAGCGCCACTCCTGCTCCTCGTTGAAGCGGAAGCTCGCGCGGCGCTCGACCGAGATCGGCTCGACGTGTGGCGCGAGCTCGACGAGGTAGTCGGCAACTGCGGCCCGGCACCTCTCCTTACCCAGCTCCGGATCGTCCTCGGGGCCGAGGGCCGCTTCGAGGACCTTCACCTCGAAGAGCTCAAGGACCAGGTCGTCAACCTCCGCCGGCGCAGGTGGGCGCCCGTCGATCCGCCCCTGCAGGTAGTGGGCGAGCGAATCGCCGACCACCGACCCCAGGACGATCGAGAGGCCCGGCGGCGCCTTCTCTCCCAGGAGATAGCGTCGCCGGAACGCCTCGGGACACCTCTCGAAGGCCCGGAGGCTGGCAGGCGAGAGCGACCGCAGGCGCAGGCGTCGCCCGTAGCGGCGCGCCGGAAGCCGAAGTGGAACCGACAGGGGGTCCGGGTGGGGAGCGTTCGCCGCTGATAGAGCGCTCGACCCGAAGGCTATGAGCGCCTCTGCCTCTCCGAGCGCGCTGCCAGCTCTCTGGCCACCAGGTGGCGCTGGCGCTCGGTGAGCGTCCAGAGCTGCTTGTTCTCGTTGAGCGCCAACGGCTGCAGGAACCTGCGGGCGCGGGTGCGACCCCAGCGCCGCTGGCTCCCCAGCAGCTCGGCGATCGTCATCGTCTCGCTCTCCCACGGGCAGCTACGGATGACCTCGGCGGCCTCCACGTCCCCGCGGGCGACGGCGCGTTTCAGCTCCGCCCTTGCCAGCCGCACCCTGTTGGCCTGCTCCAGCGCCCGCATGCACTGCGGAGCCTCGACCGGGGCAGCCGGCGGTTTCGGTGCAATAACAGAGGTACTCATCTGTCTCCTCCTGATCTGTTGGGTTGATCCGCGCCATGGCCGCGGCCTGCAGCCGTGGCGGGTCCGGCAGTTGCTCGTCGACACGCCGTCCTCAGCGATGCCTCCACTGGCTCTGCAGCTCGTCCTGCTCGAGGACCGGGACCGCGAGCCACTCGGCCACCTTTCGCTCGGAGTCCTCGCCGAAGAGCGTGATCAGACCGCTAACGTGATCCCAGGTTCCGACCGCCTCGAGCGCTTGATGAGGAAGGGCCGCGAATGCCACGGTCTCGGCGTGACTGAGAAGACGCCAATAGGCGTAGAAGACACGGTCGGCCAACCGCTCCATCCCGATCGGGCGACCCTTGGCTCCCTCGTAGTAGACGAGGACGCGGTCGGTTCCCGAGCGGGGTTTGCCGACGATCCCCGAGCCGGGCAGGATCAATCTCGGCTCGGGCGCGCCCACGCGGGGCACATAGACGACGGCCTCGCCCTCGAGTTCCCGGGACAGCTCCATCTTCGACCTCCTTTGGTTGAAGGCGCGGCCCTGGGCCACACCTGGACAGCTGCGAGCGGGTCGACCCTCAGTGCCGCGGCAGGCAATGGCGCCAGGCGCCGGACGTCGCCAGGCAGCGAGGGGTCCGCCTGCGACTCAGGCCCGTCTCGCCGCAGAGAAGTGCCCGGAAGCTCGGCAGGAGGGAGTTCGCGCGCTCCAGAAGATCCTCGACCGTCGCGCAGGCCCCGTCGAAGCCGCGACGTTCGCCGTCGACGACATACCTGGCTTCGAACGAGTACGTCGCAAGCTGGCGCAACGGAGTCGGAATCGAAGGCAGCTCGATCTCGCGCACGGCGACGATCAGCGAGTCGCGGTAGGCGTAGACGACCGCCTCAAGCCCCGAGGGGCCCAGAATCGCGCCCGCGTCGCGGGCGTCTAGAAAGCTCGACTCGACGGCGGCGGAAACATCTCCACATCCGAATGCCACCTCGAGACCGACGAGTTCGCCGAACTCGCTGCGGAGGTGCCGGGAGAACCGGTCGCGGTCGAGGCTGAACTTCTCGCACTTCGGCCCGCGTCTCGGAATCCTCATCTCAGCTCCTTTCCTTGATCGGCCGGATCGCTCGGCTCACGGCAGGGGGATGACGAGCAGCATCGGGTGCCTGAACTCGGGCCCCTGCATGTCGCCCGGCTCGAGCAGGTCGAAGGTCACCTGCATGGGGAACTGCGGATGGGTCAGCGCCAACACCTCGCCCGGGCGCACCCGCGCCCCTGACTCCAGCAGGTAGTCGCAGATGTCGTTCAGCAGGCGCTGGGCGGCCGGAGCGAAGGCCACGGGGACGTTGAGCAGCACCAGCTCCGGGTTGCCGGTCGCGGTGCGCAGGCCGCTCGTCGTGAAGTAGGAGCCGCGCTGCCATCTCTCCTGCCCCATCCAGCCGGATGAGCGCAGGCGGCGCAGCATCTCTTCGCTGAACCGCCCGCGGGCTCCGGCCCTCTGGTCCTCGATGAGAGCCTCGAGCTCCCTACCCGACTCGGTGCCGGGTGCGAGGGTCGCGGGGGTATGGCCGATCAGAATCGGTGATTTGTCGGTCATGGAATCCTTTCGGTGAGAGGGTTGGGGTTGCTTGGGTCGGCCGGGCATCACCCGGTGCTCGTCGTGTCTCGCCACCGCGGTCAGGCCGAAACCAGGTCCAGTCGCTCCTGGGCGGCTTTGTTCCACCAGGCATCGAAGTTCGGCAGCGCCTTGTCGACGGCCCCCGCCGGCCCCGCGACGAGGAAGTGCTCGCGGGCCGGGAGGGTCTTTCCCCGGCGGGTGAGGTAGACGCGGTCGAAGCCGTCGGAGCCGTCGACGCGTCCCTGCAGGCGAACCCGTGCCTCGCAGGCCGATCGCGACCCCGAGGCCAGGACACGGAGGTCGCGGTTGGCGTTCGCGACCTTCGAGGGGTCGCTTGCGCGGGGGCGCCAGACACGCCGCACCTCGTAGACCGAGTGGGGCTCCTCGTCGAGGCGTTGCTGGAATACGGCGTCGATCCCGGGGCGGTGAAGAGTGATCAGATCGGCGAGACGTTCGCCGATCATCAGGCTCGAGCGCGGGTTCAGCGCCAGAGCGCGGCGCTCCATCATCAGGGCCTCCAGAGCGCTCTCGGGCCGGGAGTCGTAGCGGCGCAGGGTTCGCATGCGTCCCTCCCGACTCGTCAGCGCGAACGGGCAGTAGACACACGCCGACTTCGGCCAGTCGGAGACGCCGGTGATGTGCTCGATGTAGGCCTGGCACTCCTCCCGATCCCAGCCCCAGTCGATCAGCGGGAACTCGGCTACGCGACGCGGGGTGTCGTAGTCGGTGGCGCGGCGGGCGCGGGTGACCTCGCCTGCCTCGTAGCCGAAGACGAGCCGGCCGGGCTCGGGTTCGTGCCCCGGCATGGCCTCCGCACACCGCTCGGCGCGTCGCGCCTCGCCGGCCTCGTAGCCGAAGGCGTGGCGCGTCGCCTGCGGCGCGTGTTCGGCGAGATAGCGGTCGATGACCCAGCCCTTGAACTTCATCGAGCAGAGCCGGTTGCCCCCGGTTTGCGGGATCGTCCCGGCCAGGGCCATCTCGTCGGAGAGCCTGTAGGCGCCGGCTAGGTGGATGCGCTCCGGGCTGTCCGTGTCGTCGAGGACGACGATCCCCTCGGTCTGACTGCGCCCGGCGCGGGCGACCTGGGCGTAGCGGATTCCGGCGGCGCGGAGACGCGGCAGGATGTGTTCTTGAACGAGGACACCGGTTCGCGGCCACTCGTCGCCGGTCATCGACGTCACGACCAGGAGGTCGCGGAGATCGAAGTCGCGGGTGCGCGGTTCCGCCAGCCACCGGAGCAGCAGCGCCGTGCTGTCGACGCCGAGCCCATACGACAGGACGATGTTCATGCTCGCAGCGCGATGCGATCCCGCCACCAGCGCTCTCGGAAAGCGCCGTAGGCGCTGAGGGCGTCCTCGCCGTAGCGCTCGACCATCCGTGCGGCTGCGGCCTCGTCGATAGTTGGTCGAAGCCGGTCCTCGAGCTCGTCCTTGTAAGCGATCAGAGCCTCTGGGCCTCGCCGCTCCGTCATCTCGTCATAGCCGCCTGCCTCCTTCATCTCGGCGATCGCCTGCTCGCCGCGGCTGAGCGTTGCTTCTACGTCGTTGTCCATCTGTGACCCCTTTCACTGGGCGCGGGCCGGGATAGCGGCCTCGGAGACCGGATCCGGCCGAGGGCGCGGCGCGACTGCCGCTGACTCACCGACGGTCTTCGGGCCCCGGATCGGCGTCGAGGAGCGTGGGCTGCTCGCCCGCCTCCGTGGCCCCCTCTCCCGACGCCGCGCCCGACCCGTCGGATGCAACGGCGGGGACCTCCGCAGCGCTCGTCGCCGCGGACTCCGTCTCGGCCTCGGCTTTGAGGCGCCGCTCTGAGATCCACTCGCAGATCGCCCTCGAGCGGAACTCGACCTTTCCCTTGCCTTCCTTCATCGCCACCTTGCAGGCACGTTCGATCTCGACAGGGGTGATCTGGGCTTCTTCGGCTTCGAGGAGGATCGAGGCCAAGAGCTCGCTCTGCTCGTCGGTCAGGCGATCGGGCATCTGGTCGAACAGGGCCTCGGTGAGCTCTCCTCGAAGCCTTCCGTACTCGCTGTCGGCGAGCGTCTCCGCGAGGGTCCGCTTGGCGTCGGGGCGCGCCGGGGCACCGCTGGGCTGCTCGGCAGCGTCGTCGACTATCACCGACGGGAGCTCGCCCCCCGGCGGCGGCGGCGATCGATCTGCCGCGGGGGCCGAGCCGGGGGCCGCCGGCGGCCCGGCGGCGGGGGGCACGTCGCGCGCGACCGGCGAAGCCTCGCCGGGCTCCTGCTCGCCGGCGCCGATCGCCGCCAGCGAGATCCCCAGCTCCTCCGCGGTGTAGAGGCCGGAGAGCTCGGAGGGGAATGCCTTTCGCAGGGCCAGTGCCTCGGCGCGGATGCTCAGCATGTGGGCTGGCTTGCCAGGACCGAGTAACCACAAGGAGTCGGCTCCGACCTCGCCCTCGGGGGCGAAGTCGCTCCAGTTCGCGGTTCCGGTGGTGGGCACCTTGGTGCCCTTGCGGTGCACGCGGACCCTGGCGGCGAGCGGGGTCTCCGCCCCGGGCCAGTAGTCGGTCCAGTTGCCGTCCTTATCGCACCATTCGGGGTCGTCCTGACCGTCGTAGAGGCCGGTGCGCTCGGCCAAAAGCCGCATGCCGTCGATCGTCGTGACCGCCTGCACCGACCCGTTCTCCCAGACGGCGTAGATCTGGCCGGCGAGCGGCTCCAGTTTGTAGACCTGGCATTCGACCAGGAACTGGTCGACCTCGGGATCGGTCGGCAGGACGCGGCGGAACCCGCCGTCGGGCCCGGCCTCCCGTTTCTTCATCTTCGCCTTGACCGCCTCGCGATAGCGAGAGGCGTCGAGGCTCGGCCCGTTCCCGTTACGAGATGGGGCCTCTGCGACTGCGCTCAATCGAATCTCCTCTCCGGCACGCCGGTGAGGGCGCGCCAGGTCGGGCGGCGGCCGGCATCACCGGCGCCGCGTTCTAGGTGTGTTGGGGCCCCGCCTCGGGGGCCCCGCCCTGCTAGAGGCCGGCCTCGGCGACGAAGCGCGAGGTCTTCATCGCCTTGCCCCAGCGCCGCGCGCAGCCCGACATCACGAGGCTTTCGCGAGCGCGGGTCAGCGCCACGTAACAGAGGCGGCGCTCCTCTTCGGTGCGCCCCTCCTGCAGGGCCCGGGCGGAGGGCAGGACCCCCTCGTCGAGGCCGGCGACCCAGACGTGGGCGAACTCGAGACCCTTGACCGCGTGCACGGTCCCGAGGGCCACCGAGGAATCCGTACGCCGGGAATCGCCGGAGTAGAGCGCCAGCTCCTGCAGGAACTCCGCGAGGGCAGGCGCCCGTGCGTCGACCATGCACTGCAGCTGGTACGCGTGCGCGGCGCGATAGAGCTCGCGCACGCTGCCGAGCTGCCCGGCGCCGGCCCGACCGCGCTTCTTCAGCCGCTCGGGGATGCCGGAGACGACGACGATGTCGCCGACCAGCATCTTGAACTCGCGCCGGCCGCTGCGCGCGATCCGGCGGATCCCCTCCATCGACTCGCCGAAGGCGATCGCCGCCCTGCCGCGGCTCTCACCGATCCCGGCCTCCCAGGGCACCAGGCAGATCTGCTCGTATCCGAGCCCGCGCGCCTTGGCAACCTCGATCAGGGTCCGCGCGGTGGCCGGGCCGAGATCGGGGCGCGATTCCAGGGCACGGGCGAAGGCGGCCGAGTTGGCCGGGTTGACCGTCAGCGTCAGCCAGGCGAGCGCGTCGCGCACCTCCGAGCGCGCCCACAGCGCCCGTTCCCCGAGGGTCGTATAGGGGATGCCGCGGGTCGCGAGGGCGATCTCCAGGTCCTGGCGGACCCGCAGGCCCCGCATCCGCACCAGCACCCCAAGCTGCCCTGGCGGAACCCCCGACTGGATATGGCTCTGGGCCCAGGCGGCGATCGCCTCGGCCTCCTCCTCCTCGGAGTCGTAGTGCTCATAGATCGGCTCGGGACCCGCGCCCTCGGCGGCTTCGAGTGCCTTCGGCCGCCGCTTCTCGTTGTGGGCGATCAGGCGCAGGGCGGAGTCGACGATGCCCCCGTGCGAGCGGTAGTTTCGCCGCAGGACGACGGAGGCGGCCCGGGGGAAGTAGCGCTCGAAGTCGACCGTGAACTCGGGGTCGGCGCCGCGAAAGTCGTAGACGATCTGATCGTCGTCGGCGACGACGGTAAGCCCCGCCCCCCTTGGAGCGAGGAGGCGGATCATCGCGAACTGGGCCTCGGAGACGTCGTGGAACTCGTCGACCAGCAGCGCCTTGATCCCGCTGCGCCAAGGCGCGGCAAGCCGCTCGTCGGAGAGGACGATCGCCGCCGCCCGCACAAGACCCTCGAAGTCGATCGCGTTCGCGGCACGCAGCTCGGCCTCGTAGATGTCGAAGGCCCGTGCCATCCCCTCCTCGCCGCGCACGAGCCAAAACGAGGAGTCCTCGAGGTTCGCCTTCGCGGTGCCGATCCGGCGCAACAGCTCATTAGCGTCGACGCCGGGCTCCGCACGCTCGACAGCCGAGCGCGCCAGCTGCAGCTGATCGTCGGAGTCGAAGATCGAGAACTGGGGATCGAGCCCGACGAGCTCGGCATGTCGGCGGACCACCTGCGCGGCGAGCGCGTGGATGGTCGAGATCCTCACTCCCGCCTGCTCGGCGGAGAGCCCCTTCTCAACCCGCCCCGCCATCTCGGTCGCGGCGGCATTGGTGAAGGTGATCGCCACTACCTCGGCCGGGGCGACAGAGCCGCGCCTGACCAGGTGGATGATGCGCTGGGTCAGGACGCGGGTCTTGCCCGCGCCGGGCCCTGCGACAACCAGCAGCGGGCGCTCCAGCGAAGCGTCGACCGCCGCGCCCTGGTCGGGATCGAGGTTCCGCTCAGTTGCCGGGTCGGATCTCTCCTCGACCTCCCCCGGGGGCGGGGGAGCCTTCATAGCCTGAGCCACCTCACCTCCCCTTCGTGTGGCGGTGCCTGAAGCGGCGGCGCCACCTCAAGGGCTTCGCCGGGCCGCCCATCACGGCGAGACCACCGCAGGCCGGATCGGGAGACCTGCAGAGCCGGCGCAACCAAGCCTGCGGGCCGCGACGCAGCGCACGGTCCGCCGACGGGGATGCGGCCGGCATTCGGCACCGTCGCCCGGCGGATCGAGCTGCTCAGACATCGACGAACGGGCTGGCGCTCCGCTCCACTCGAGCATCAGCTCGATCGCCTGCGGATGCGCAACTTCCTCGCCTCCGAGAGCCTGCGGCAACCAGACGGCGACCTCGCCGGCCATCGCCGCAAAGCAGGTCGCAAGTGAGAGCTCGGACACCTCGGCGAAGGCATCGCCGCTCGTGCCGTCTGCATAGACGGCAAAGGCACTCATCCTGTACTCATCCATTTCCTCCTCCTTCCTCTATTCAGCGGGACCGCAGCCCTCGACCAGAGCGGCTCACACACGGCGAGCGAAGGTGAGCGCGACCATGCGTGAGGCACCCGCAGCCCGAAGGGCCCGGGCGCAGGCGGCAAGGGTCTCCCCCGTGTCCATGACGTCGTCCACGAGCACGACGCGTCGGGGAGCGGCCGCGGTGGCGCGAAAGGCGCACTGGCCCGGTGTTTGCCCCAGCCTTCCGGCCGGTCGGCGCTCGAGCCATGGATGGAGCGGGAGGTCGAGGCGCTCGGCGAGGGCGGTAGCGATCTCCCTTGCCGGCTCGAGCCTCCTGAAGGGCGCTCGCCGGCGGGCGGCCGGGACCGGGACGATAGAGCCAAGCAGCAGCGGCTTCGGCGCAAGTCTCTCGATCTGATCCGCCATCAGCGAAGCTACCGACCTGAGGCGCCGGAACTTCAGAGCTGCCACGAGATCGCGGGCGACCCCTTCATCGGGCGCCGAGGACCAGACACTGTCGAGCGCCGAGGGGCCTTCGTCGAACAACGGCTCGGCTATGTTCAGCCACCTGGCGCAACGGGCACAGATGACGGCGCCCGGTAGAGGGGGCCTGCCGCAGGCAGGACAAGGCGAATGTACCGTTGGAGTGTCATTCATCGGATTACCTCCTTCGTAAACCGGTGCATCTGAAGCGGCTAGCACGGTGGGTCGAGCCCGGGGCCGCGGTGCTCGATCTGCCTGCGGCCGGGGCCGAGCATGGCGTCGAGGACGTCTTGGGCGTCGCGGATGACGCAGGCGCCGCCGACGAGGAGGGCGTTGGGGCCGGCGGAGACGCGGGAGGTGACCGGGCCGGGGACGGCACCGAGGTCGCGGCCGAGGTCGGTCGTGATCAGCGAGCCGGAGCGGACGGCGGCCTCGACCACCACGGTCATCCCGGCCAGCGCGGCCATGATCCGTTTGCGGGCGGGGAAGGTCCAGCGCCAGGGAGGCGCGCCCGGCGGCAGCTCGGAGATCACCAGGCCGACTTCGCAGATCCGCCGCCAGAGGGAACGATGGCCGGCGGGGTAGGCGATGTCGGGACCGCAGCCGAGGACGGCGATCGTCCGCCCGGCGTCGACTGCGCCGCGGTGGGCGCAGGCGTCGATGCCGGGGGCGAGGCCGCTGACCACCGTCATCCCGGCGCTTGCCAGTTCCCGGCCCAGCTCGCGGGCGATCTCGCGGCCGTAGGAGGTGGCGCGACGGGCGCCGACGATCGTCACCGCTTCGAAAGGATCTAAGCCGTCGAGCAGCTTCGGGCTGCCGCGGCCGATCAGCGCCCAGGGAGCACCCGGGGCGTCGCGCAGCGAGTCCGGGTAGAGGTCGCCGTGGCGACAGCACGCCCAGCACTCCGCCAGCAGCAGCTCTTCGACCAGCTGCTCTTCCGGCAGGGCGGCGTTCCGCGCCAGCATCTGCTCCCCCACCTTCGG
>Ga0068851_10000263_pt1 | contig 24713 bp, 18 predicted proteins | sample KBSCornC12_FD_66588 | JGI IMG/M metagenome (GOLD analysis project Ga0068851, IMG submission 66588) | Corn rhizosphere microbial communities from Kellogg Biological Station, Michigan, USA - KBS Corn C1-2 | ecosystem: Host-associated > Plants > Roots > Rhizosphere > Soil ...
AGGCTGAGATGCCTCGGCCGTCCGATCACATAGGCGAATCGGAATCTGTTATCCGGATCTCGTATGACGTCCTGGTCCCGCGAATCGTTAACGCAAGGGAACACGCGCCACCCGGACGCTCGTCTCCACTTCACGTTCAGCTTAACGTCTTCCGCATTTAGTCCCCCGCGACAATCTCTCTGTCGTTTTCCGCGGTTTTCACGAAAAAAGTCTGCGTCCACTTCGCTGAACGCAAGGGGGAAATATGATCTGGTCCAAGTTCGCAATTCATTTGCGCGCAATCGGCGCGCTGCTGTTCGTGTTTACGTTGAGCACGACTGCACTGTCTCAAGAGATTCAACGTCCACGCCGGCAAGTCATCCCCGCCGAACCCGTCATGCGGTTGGAAGATCTGGAAGCGATGGCGCTCCAGCGCAACCCGACGCTGGCCCAGGCTGATGCTGCGATCCGCGCCGCTCAGGGTAGACGAAAACAGGCAGGACTGTTTCCCAATCCTGTCGCCGGTTACTTCCTCGAAGAGTTTGCGTTTCGCTCGCCGGGTGAGACTGCCGAGCAGGGAGTATTCATCGAACAAACGATTCCGCTCGGCGGAAAGTTGAGCAAAGCGCGGCGTGTCGTTGAACACGAAGAGAATCAGGCGACGACTCTCGCGGAAGCACAGCGCATGCGCGTCACGAACTCGATTCGCCTGCTCTACTACGAAACTCTAGGCGCGCAGAGATTGGTCGAACTGCGCGATGACCTGTCACAACTTGCCCGCGAAGCGGTTGAGATAACGAAAGAACTCTCCAATGTGGGCCAGGCCGACCGGCCCGATCAGTTGGAAATCGAGATCGAAGCGGAGCGGGCGGAGATCGAGTTTCTAAAAGCACAGAACGAGTGGACACAATCGTGGAACGCTCTCATGGTGATGGTTGGTAGTCCGGGCGTGCCACCTGCCCGCCTGGCAGGCAACCTCGAAGAGGAATTGCCAAAGCTGAACGACGGTGAATTTCTGCTTCTGTTACAGAACAACAGCCCTCAAATGAAAGTCGCGGTGATTGAGGTCTTGCGTGCGAACGCTGTGCTCGAGCGCGCCCGTGCCGAACGAATTCCGGATCTCTTTCTGCGCGGCGGACTCGGTTACAACTACGAACGCTTTGAACCCGTCGTGCCGTCGCTTGCCGGACAGCGCAAAGGTCTTGAAGGCCGGTTCGAAGTCGGCGTCACCGTTCCCATCTTCAATCGAAACCAGGGTGGGATTGCCGCGGCTCAAGCAGAATACGACATAGCCCACAGCGAGCTCGACCGCCTGCGATTGTCATTGACGTCGCGTTTCAATGCCGGTCTCAGGGAGTATCGCAACGCGCAGCAAGTGGTCGAACGGTATCGCACGCAGGTGGTGCCGCGCGCGCGCGAAGCTTACCGAACTTACCTGGCCAACTTCCGCCAGATGGCTGCGGCGTATCCGCAAGTATTGATAGCTCAACGAACGCTGTTCCAGGTCGAAGTGGAATACGCGCACGCATTGGTCCAACTGCGTGAAAGCGTCGTGCGATTGCGTGGCTACCTGCTCGAGGACGGTTTGGAAAGGGGAGTAGAAAAATGAGTGACAGCAGACGCGAATTTCTGAAGAAGTCGGGACTACTCGGAGCGAGCATGTTAGCCGGCGGCGGAATTGTTTCCGCACAACACCAGGGCCATATGCCTCCTCCGCCGCAGGCGCCGTCGAAGCAGGCAGCACCACCAAAGCCCGCGAAAGAAACGGCCGCAGCGCCGGGAGGAAATGTTCTGGTGGAAACTCCGGACGTACCAAAACTTCCCTGGACGTTAGACAACGGTGTGAAGGTGTTTCAGCTCTCGGCTGAAGTCGTCAAGACACAATTGGTTCCCGGGATGCGCGAGATGATTGGCTGGGGTTACAACGGCAGTTTGCCTGGTCCAACAATCGAGGTGAATGAAGGCGATCGCGTGCGCATAATTTTTCAAAACAAGTTGCCTGAGTCGACGACGATTCATTGGCACGGCCTCGAAGTGCCACCGGAAATGGATGGGCCGCCGTTCCTCAGCCAGGCGCCGGTGGAACCCGGAGGCTCTTTCACTTACGAGTTCACACTTAATCAGAACGGCACCTTCTTTTATCACTCGCATGGTTCGATGCAGCAGATGATGGGAATGGTCGGGCTCTTCGTCATCCACCCAAAAACGTCTCACACGCCGCATTGCCACAGGGACTTCGGCATTATCCTTCAGGAGTTCGCGCTGCTGCCGAACAATCCGGTTCCGAACTCGCTGGCGATGGAGTTCAACTGGCTCACGATGAACGGCAAAGCCGGACCGGCAACCACGCCAATGCTCGTCAGGCAGGGCGAACGCATCCGCATACGTCTGGTGAATATCGGTATGGACCATCATCCGATGCACATTCACGGCAATCAGTTTTACGTCACCGGCACAGAGGGCGGACGTATTCCTGAGAGCGGATGGTTTCCGGGAAATACCGTGTTGGTTGGCGTCGCGCAGGCTCGCGACATCGAGTTCGACGCAGTTCGTGCCGGTGAATGGATGCTGCACTGCCATCTGCCGCATCACATGATGAACCAGATGGTTTCGATGGTTGGACCAATGAGCCACGCCGGGCATGGAATACAAACCGGCGGCGGGATGCAGGAAGGAATGGGAATCGTGCGACAGGGCAATGCGCTGTCGGAGCCCATGTTGCCGAAGTTTGGCCGTGGTATGGGTGAGAGTACGGAAAAGGAGAGAAACACTTCGAACATCGTTGGTCCAGGTCAGCACCAGGGTCACCAGATGAGCGAAGCCGACAAGAAAAAAACGCCGGGGTACCCGCAGGACATGGTGATGATCATGGACAAGGAAGTGGCGAAGCCGCAGACGTATGGACTGCCGCCGGGTTGGACCGCCGCGATGATGGGAATGATGACGCTCGTGAGGGTGCTACCGCCGGAGATGTACGATGAGGTTCAGAGACGTATTCGCGAGGGAATCATTGAGGTTCCAAAGCCGGTACACAAACACACAAATAATTAGGGCAGGGAGTCAACCGTTACTAAGGTACCGTTGAAGGCGGCGGTGCCACAAAGCGCGTCGATCGCTTGATTGTCGGTTAGATCGTTGATGCTTTCTCCGGCGTGTTGCTGGGCCACTTCCATCTGATTTCCTGGACGGTCGTGTCCCCAGCCGTGTGGAATGCTCACGACGCCGGGCATGATCTCGTCAGATATTTCGACGGGTACCACGATCGAACCGACTCTCGATCGCACCGTGACGTTTTCGCCTTTTTCGAGACCGCGCTGAGCGGCGTCTTCCGGGTGCATGAGGATTGTGCACCGAGGTTTTCCCTTCACCAGTCTTTCACTGTTGTGCATCCACGAGTTGTTGCTGCGCAGTTGCCGTCGTCCTATCAACAACAGATGACCATTCGACTCGTGCAACGCACCATCGACGAATTTCGACTTCACACGCTCGACGTCTTTGACGATTGCTTCCGGCGCGAGGTCGATGCATTTGTCAGCCGTACGCAGGCGCGCGGGTAAGCAGGGTTTCAGAGGACCAAGATCGATTCCGTGAACGGCCTTCTTCAGCTTTCGCAGAGTCAGACCGCTGGAAAAAGGATTGAACTTCGCGCCGTATGGTCCAAAACGCAAACCGAGATCGAGCATTCTCTCGGGCCCGAGAAACTGCTGCATAAACTTGCGCTTAACGCGACCAGGCAACCGCGCGTGCTCCATGCGCGTTTGTAATTCGAGCAGGATTTCCCAGTCTTCTCGCGTGTCGCCGGCCGGTTCAAACAAAGCGGGTGAATACTTGGCCGTGTTACGAACCGCCAGCAGATTAAACGCGAGATCGTAGTGCCCGCGTTCGAGTGACGCAGTCGGAGGCAGGATGATGTGCGCATGCCTCGTCGTCTCGTTGATATAGAAGTCGATCGACACCATGAAGTCGAGACTTGCGAGCGCGCGGTCCAACTCACGGCCGTTGGGCGTCGATAGCACGGGGTTGCCGGCAAGCGTCACGAGCGCCTTCACCTGTTCGGGGCCTTCAGTCAAAATCTCTTCCGCGAGTGCGGCGACCGGGAACTCTCCGGTGAATTCAGGCAGCTTGCGGACGCGGCTGTGCCGGCGCGCAAAACTTCCGCGCGCCGCTAACGACTCCGGCGCCGAGATCGGATCGAACGCAGGCAACGTAAACATGGCGCCGCCGGGTCGATCGAGATTGCCGGTGACGATATTCAAGACGTTTATCAGCCACTGACAAACGCCGCCGAACTCCTGCGTGCTGACCCCGATACGTCCGTAACAGACAGCGGATTCCGCGGCAGCAAATTCTCGCGCCAGATTACGGATTTCAACGGCATTGATGCCCGTGGTTGCTGCGACTCGTTCCGGCGGAAATTGGACCACCAGATCCGTGACGGTTTTAACACCCTTGGTAAAGGACGCGAGATGGTCCAATCGCGTCAATCCTTCTTCAAACACGACGTGCAGGAGCGCAAGCAACAAGAGAACGTCTGTGCCCGGACGGATAAATAGATGGAGATCCACCACGCGCGCCGTTTCGTTGTAACGCGGATCGATGAGTATCACCTTGCCACCGCGCTCGCGAATCTCTTGTAACCGCCGCGGCATACCCGGAGCAGTCATCAAGCTCCCGTTTGAAACCACTGGATTCGCACCGAGGATCAGAAAGAAGCGCGTGCGCTCGAGATCGGGAATCGGAAGAAGTAGTTGGTGACCGAACATCAGGTACGCTGAGAGGTGATGCGCGAGCTGGTCCACGGACGTTGCGGAAAACTTATTGCGCGTGCGGAGACTGCGCAGAAACGGGGGTGCGAATAGAATGGCGCCGTAGTTATGGACCGTCGGGTTCCCGAGGTAGGCGGCGATCGAGTTTCTTCCGTATTTCGTTTTGATGCGCTTGAGATTTTGCGCGACTTCGTCAAACGCCTCGTCCCATCCGATGCGTTGCCAACCATCGTCAGTGCGGCGAACGGGATGTTTGAGCCGGTCCTTGTCGTAATGAATGTCTTGCAACGCGACGGCCTTCGGACAGATATACCCGCGGCTGAACGGATCGTCTTTGTCACCACGGATGTCGAGACGCTCGTCGCCATTCGCCGCGATCTCAATCCCACAGATCGCTTCGCAGATATTGCAGGTACGGTAATGCGGCGAGCTATTGTTTTGGGAACGCATTTGTGCTCTTCAGATCCAGCCGCGGAATCGCGCGTAGTCTACAACCTCTGCACGACTCTTCAAATCGAGTTTTTGCATCGAGTTTGTCTTGTGGCTCTCGACGGTCTTGACGCTGATCGCCAGCTTGTTCGCAATCTCTTTATTCGTGTAACCGTTCGCGACCAGCGACATCACTTCGACTTCGCGTTCCGATAACGGTTTACCCTGTGCCTCACCCTTAAACCCGACGTTATCGATATGGGAATGAACGGCAAGTTCCTGCGAAGCGCGATCGATGTAACTGCCGCCCTTTGCCACCGTCTGAATCGCATCGATCAACTCGTCGACTGCCGCTTGCTTGAGAACGTAACCAGACGCGCCGGCGCGTAATGCCTGCTGCAAGTAAGCGGTGGCCCTGTGCCCGGTCAGCGCGATGACCTTAACCTGCGGGCACAACTCTCGGATCTTCAGCGTCGCTTCAGCACCGTTCAGCCGCGGCATCGAGAGATCCATCAACACAACATCCGGCTCGAGCTCCTTCGCCTTCTGCCACGCCGTCACGCCGTCGTCAGCCTCTCCAACGACCTGCATGTTTGGTGCGTCGTCGATCAATCTCCTCAGCCCTTCTCGCAAAATGCGATGATCTTCGGCCAGGAGAATTTTTAGTTTTTCCATAGCGTCCGATCCTGTCGATCAAGAGAAAGGAATGGCGACTACGATCGTCGTGCCCGCGCCGGAATCGATCTTGAACTCACCGCCGGCGAGTTGCACGCGTTCCTGCATGCCCAGCAAGCCGAGCCGGTGATTATCCACTGGACCACTCATGAACTTTTCCGCATCGAAACCATCGCCGTCGTCCTCGATAATCACCCGCACGCGGTTACCGTTTCGCTCGAGAATAACGCTCACGATCTCGGCATTTGAATGTCGCGAAGCATTCGTGAGCGCCTCCTGCACGACCCTGTAGATTGCGACTTCAATGTCAAACGGAAGCCGCTCGTTTGGATTCTCGAAGCCGGTGCTGTTGAAGGCCACTTTGATTCGTTGATCGTGGCGTCGACCCCACTCGCGCGCGAAGGTGGAAAGCGCAGCTTCCAATCCGAGCTCGTCCAAAACGGTTGGCCGTAGCTCCAGCGCAAAGCTATGCACATCCAACTCGAATTGTTTTGTCGTGTCTTTCAAGTACGACAACTGATTCATAGCCGACGTGGGTAGTTCGGGAATTTTTGCGAGAGAGTCGAGTCCGAGCAACAGTGCCGAAAGATACTGACCGATGTTGTCGTGCAACTCGCGAGAGAGGTGGCGCCGCTCGTCCTCGTGCGCGGTTATGAGCCGCTGTAGCAGTCGCTGTCGCTCTTCGTCGTTGCGCTTGCGCTCGGTAATGTTCAACATGATGCCCCGCAGACAGAGCTTGCCGTCGGGTTCAGTCTTTACAGAAACGATGTCGTGCAACCAGACGATGCTGCCGTCGGCGGCGATCATACGGTACTCAAACTCGTGGTCTCGACGTCGCTGAGTGGAGTCTAAACAGAATGCAGCGCACCAGTCGGTGTCATCGGGGTGAGTGTGGTCGCGCCAGAAGTTCGGCTCGAGCCATTGCTGGATTGGGTAACCAAGAATTTTTTCTGCCTGTGGACTGACAAACGTGAACTGGAATGTTTTTCCATCGGCTTCCCACACAATACCGTCGAGTGAGTTCACCAGTTTCGAATAAAGTGTAGAACTTTCCCGCATAAGTGGACTCGGTTAACACAATGTCCCGGGACCGAAGCACCGGATTATATCTAATCTCTGAGGAACTGGCGCGCGTGGTAGGGGGAAACCCTGATATTTTCCTGAAAAGGTTGTCATTAGAATGCGCCCGAAGTGCGAGATCATAGACTCGTTGATGCACGGCAGCACTCGCGAGTCGCAATGATTTATTGGTTCTTCATCCATGACGGGGTGGGCGGAGCGGTCGCGCTTCGGTGGATGAATGCACTGAACCATGGAGGTGGGAACGGTGGGAGGTTCCCACCTCTCGCACTTTAAGTTCTTTTCACAGGACTTACATGATTTTTTTCAAGATTAACATGTAATTCTTGTCCGTTGAATCGGGAGCTGGCAGAAGTGCACCGGCGTTTGCAGTGATCTGCTAATATCGCTTGCGCCTTTTGCGGCTCAGTATGGAGCTTCCGTTAACCCCACTGGAATTCGCGCGGCGCACACGCAGGCTGTATCCGGAGCGTGAAGCCGTCGTCGATGGTGATCTACGCCTGACGTACGCCGAGTTTCTCGAGCGCTGCGATCGCTGGTCCAACGCGTTGCGCGCGCTCGGTGTGAAACAAGGCGATCGCGTTGCCTACATCGCTCCGAACACCCATGCGATGCTGGAGTCGTTCTACGCTGTTCCACAGACCGGCGCCGTCCTCGTTCCGCTCAATTACCGGCTCATCGCCGATGACTTTGCTTACCTGATCAACCACAGCGGCGCTCGCGTTGTCTGCGCGCACTCCGATTACCTCGATGCAGTCGAAAGCGTTCGCGATCAACTGCCTGAGGTGACGTCATTCGTTGCGCTCGAGGGTCAGAAGCACGGCTGGCTCGATTACGAGACGCTGCTCGCGGATGCGCGTCCGGAGGTTGAGCCGGCATCGATCGACGAAACCGATCTTCTCACAATCAACTACACGAGCGGCACGACGTCGCGGCCGAAAGGCGTGATGATCACGCACCGGAACGCGTACATAAACGTGATCGGCACACTGATTCACCACGCGATGTCGATCGCGGATCGGTATCTCTGGACGCTGCCGATGTTTCATGCAAACGGCTGGACGTTTGTTTGGACCGTGACGGCTGTGGGTGGCACGCACATCTGTTTGAGAAAGGTCGAGCCCGCTGCCGTCTTCGAGAAGATAGATCGTGAATCTGTGACGATGCTGTGTGCTGCGCCGACCGTGTTGATTGGTATCGCCAATGGACCAGAGGAGTTGACGCGTAATGCTCGGCGCGGTGTGCGAATCATGACGGCGGGTGCTCCGCCCGCAGCGGCAACTATCGAGCGTGTGGAGGGTGAGTTGGGATGGGTGATCACTCACGCGTACGGTCTGACCGAGACGTCTCCGTTCATCACGATCTGCGAATCCAGGCCGCAATACGAGGCTCTCGCGTGCGCGGAGAGATCTGTGATCAAGGCGTGTCAGGGAGTTGAGCTGCTGACGTCTGGAGAACTTCGCGTCGTCGACGAACAAGGAAATGAAGTGCCGCACGACGGACAGTCGCTTGGCGAAATAGTGGTGCGTGGCAACGCGGTGATGAAGGGTTATTACAGGGATCCGGAAGCGACGTCGCGAGTGATTAGAGATGGGTGGTTTTATACTGGCGACGCGGCGGTGGTCCATCCGAACGGGTACGCGGAGATTCGCGATCGTTTGAAGGATGTGATTATCAGCGGCGGCGAGAATATTTCTTCAGTCGAGGTTGAAGGTGTCTTGCTGCGGCATCCGGCTGTGCAGGAGGTGGCTATCGTCGGGCTTCCGCACGAGCTTTGGGGGGAAGCGCCTCATGCGTTCGTTGTGTTGCGGGCGGGCGCGCGTGCGGGCGAAGACGAGTTAGTGGCATTCGCGCGCAACAACCTCGCGCATTTCAAAGCCCCTCACGGCGTCACATTCGTTTCGGAGTTACCCAAAACCGCAACCGGAAAAGTACAGAAATTCGTCCTCCGTGGTGGCTCCGCAATCGCGAGACAATAGTAGCCGCAGATTTACGCGGATGAACGCAGATCACATCTGCGTTCATCCGCGTAAATCTGCGGCTACTATTGTCTCGCGCCGAGGAAGGAGGCGAGGCGGAGCAGGTCGTCGAACACGCCTGCGGCTGTGACTTGTGGACCAGCGCCGGGTCCTCTGACGATCATTGGTTGAATGTTGTAGCGCGCGGTTTGAAAACTCACGCTGTTGTCGCTGCCACTCAAGTTTGCGAAGGGGTGAGTCACGGGATAAGCACGCAGACCCGCGGACATCTTCCCGTCGCTGTCGATCGCGCCCACGTATCGCAACACCTGTCCTTTCGCTCGCGCTGAATCCAGCAGCCCCGCGATTGACTGGTCGTGCGTCGAGAGTTTCTCGAGATAGTCCTCGACACTTGCCGAACGCAAATCTTCAGGTACCATGCTTTCCACCTGAACCGCGTCCATCTCGACTTCCTGGCCCATCTCGCGCGCGAGAATGATCAACTTGCGCGCCACGTCGATGCCCGATAAGTCTTCGCGCGGATCCGGCTCCGTCAATCCCAGCGCATGAGCCTCGCGCACGATCTCGGAGAAAGTACGCGTGCCGTCGAGCGAGTTGAAGATGTAAGAAAGCGTTCCTGAAAGTACGCCTTCGATCTTGATTATCTCGTCGCCCGTCTCGATCAAACCGCGCAGCGTATGAATGATCGGCAACCCCGCGCCGACGTTCGTTTCGTAAAGAAAATACCGCTGATGTTTGCGCGCGGCCTCGCGCAGGCTGCGGTACGCGGCAAGAGGTCCGGCGTTGCTCTTCTTGTTTGGCGTGATGACGTTGATGCCTCGCGCGATCCAGCTTTCGTAATGCTGTGGTAATTCAGCGCTGGCGGTCGCATCGATGAGCACCGCGTGTGGCAAGTGAGCGGCGTGCACGTGATTGACAAAGCGTTCGATGTCAGTTTTCGAAGAGTTCGTGCGCAACTCGTCCTGCCAGCGGTCGAGCGGCAACTCGTGATCGTGCAGGACCATTTCGCGGCTGTTCATGATGCCGCGCACCCTCAGGTCTATGCCACGCTGCGTTCGAAGCTGTTGAATGCGAGTGGCGAGCTGGCCCAGGAACGTGCTGCCGATCAGTCCGGTGCCGATGACTCCGATCGACAGCGTCTGGCTCGAAAGATAAAAAGCCGAATGCAACGTTCGCAAGGCCTTTGTTGCTTCGTGCTGTTCGATGACAGCAGAGATGTTGCGTTCTGAAGAGCCTTGCGCGACCGCCCTCACGTTGACTCCTGCTTTCCCAAGCGCGCTGAAGAACTTCCCCGCCATCCCGACTCGCTCGATCATTCCATCGCCGACCATCGCGACGATGCAGCAACTTTCTCGCAGATCGATCGTCTGCACCTCGCCGCGTTGTATTTCAGCGTAGAACGTCTCCTCAACAGTTTTGCGCGCTAGCTCCGACTGCGCACGCGGAACCGCGAAGCAGATCGAGTGTTCCGAACTCGCCTGCGAGATCATGACGACCGACACATCGACGGAGCGCAACGCGCCGAAGAGTTTATGGGCCACACCGGGGATGCCGATCATGCCCGTACCTTCAACGTTAATGAGGGCCATGTCTTCAACGGCCGCGAATCCTTTTATCGGCATGTCGGACGCCGAAGACGCGGAGATTCGTGTTCCTCGAGCTTCAGGCCTGAAACTGTTTTTGATCCAAACAGTGATGCCCTTCGCAATCGCCGGCGACATAGTGCTTGGGTGAATGACTTTTGCTCCGAAATATGCGAGCTCCGCCGCTTCCTGGTACGAGAGTTCGGGAATAATCAATGCATCGGTCACACGGCGCGGGTCGGCGCTGTAAACGCCATCGACGTCTGTCCAGATCGTTACTGAATCGGCGCCGAGCAATGCGCCGAAGATCGACGCAGAGAGGTCGCTGCCGTTGCGCTTCAACGTCGTCGCGACTCCATCATGCGTTGCCGCAACGTATCCCGTGATCACAAGAAAATCAGTCGTAACATCGGCAACCCATGTGTTTAGTTTTTCCTGCGAGAGCGGCCAGTCGATGGCGATGGTGTTGCCGTTCGGCTCGACAACCAGAACGTTGCGGGCATCGAGCCACGCGGAGGAATGGCCCTGAGCTTCGAGGTACGTGTGCAGCAGTTGCGCCGACCATAACTCGCCGTGCCCGGAGACGAACTCCATAATGCGCTCGGAAGCGAGTTTCGTAATCCAAACGCCTCTTAATACCTCTTCAATGGCGTGGAAATCCGAAAGGATCATTTCACCCAGCGCGCTCGTCTGCGCAGGAGTAAGGCTTAAGCGGTCTATAGTCTCCAGATGTCGCGTTTTTAGATCGTCGAGTTTCGTTGAATAAGAAATATCGTGACCCGCGGCAAGCTGCACCGAATCGATGAGCGCGTTAGTGACTCCGCTCATCGCCGAGACCACGACTGCCGCACGTTCGCCAGGCGCGCGCGCAAGCACGATCTCAGCCGCCGCCCGATAGCGCTCGGCATCGGCGACACTCGTGCCTCCAAACTTATGCACAACCCATTTATTCGAGATCATTTGCGCGCCCGTTTGTGCATCTTGTGGCTTCATTCGCTGCCGCGATTCATTCCGAACACGCGATCGAAGAACGCTGCAACTGCGGCGTCGACCCTGACGAGATTTGCATGGCGCATGAAGTGGTGCGTATCGTCAGGCACGATTAACTCCTCGTACTGCACGCCGGCCTTTTCCAAACGCCTCACGAGGTCCGTCGTTTGACTGAAACGTACGTTGCGATCGTCGTCACCGTGAATCAGCAGCACCGGTGATTTCCAGGTCTCGATCGACGATACTGGCGACGACTGCCACGCAACGTCGAGTGCGCGCTGAACGTCCGGCGGCTTCTCGTAACGATTCTTCAGCAACGGAGCGGCGCGTTCGGCGGTCCAATTGTGCACGCCATGTATGTCGACTCCGGCCGCGAACAAATTCGAGTCGCGAGCCAACGCCAATGCAGTCAGAAATCCGCCGTAGGAACCACCATAGATCCCGACGCGCTTCGGATCGACCTGCGGCAGTCGCTGCAAATACTCCGCGCCCGCTTTGACGTCCTGGTACTCAGACGCGCCCTGCGCACCCGCATTCGGCGGTCGATGAAAGTCGTGCCCGTAGCCGATTCCCAGGCGGTAATTCACTGATAACACTACATAACCTCGACTCGCGAGGTACTGGTTCAATGAGTATGCGTTTGTGTAGTAGTCAGAGTAGTGCCAACCGAGAAGCATCTGTCGCGGTGGACCACCGTGAACGTAGATAATCGCGGGCTTCTTCGCGGCGCCGCCGTTCGCTTCAAACAACTGCCCGTGAATGTCGAGTCCATCGGGCGCCTTGTAGACCACCTTCTTGGGCACGACCAGTTGCGCGGTTGGAAAGTCACTCGGAACGCGATCTTCGGCGAGTGTGATCGGTTTGCCGCCACCGTTCGCAAGCATCACGGCCGGCAGTGGTGGGCGTTGCGCGGTTGCACTGATGTACGCGATGTATTTGCCGTCGCCGGTGACGAACGGTGTCCATTCCACTCCGTTGCCTGGAGTCAAGACGACAGGTTCCGCGCGATCGACGGGAACCTTCACGATGTGACGGCGATCGATATCGTCAGCGTCACTTCCCGCATTTCCGGCAAAGAGCATGTAACGACGATCGTTGCTGATCGAGATGTACTCCGCCATGAAGTTGCCGGGTGTCAGCAACATTGGCTCGCCGCCGTTTTCCGAGATCGAATAAAGATGTGGCTGTCCGTCGAGGTACGAGAGAAAGACGATGCGACCAGCCGCGGCCCAGCGTAGGTTTGTTGTGCCGTGAGTGTTCGGAGGCGAGCCGCGCAAGGTGAACGGGCTTTTCCAAAGTTCCTTTCCCTCGCCGGATGTTGCGTCGGCGGTCCAGATGGACCACGCTTGCGGGCGTTGTTCGAGAATTGGTTCGGGAGCGCCGCCGGTTCCGGGTCGACGCACAAAGGCGATTCGCTTTCCGTCAGGTGACCAGCGTGGACTCGAATCACGCGACGTTGCCGGCGCGAGGTAGACGATGGGTGTCGAGTCGTTTGTGTAGATGCCGATGAATGAATGGTCGCCGCGGTTTGAGACAAAGGCCAGCTTTGTGCCGTCCGGCGACCACTCTGGCGAATCGGACTCGCCACGTGTATAGAAGAGGCGTTTCGCAGGCGTCGATCCATCAAGCGGCGCCGACCAGATGCCGCGCTCTTTTCCGAAGACGACTCTGTCGCTCTTCGGTGAGATCACAGGTTCATCACCTTCGCCCAAAAGCTTCGGCTCGCCGCCGGCAAATGGAGCACTCCAAACCTGTACCTTCATCTGACTCGGGCCGAGTGCAGGGTTAACACCCACAGAGCTTTCGAAGTTCGAGCCGTGATCTCCGCCGCGGACATAGACCACAAACTTTCCGTCGTCAGAGAGTGAAAGACTCGTCAACTCCTGCCCGTCGTCGGTGTTGTAGTTGGTCAACTTTCGCGCTTTGAATTCAGGTCCTTCTGCAACCCAAACATTGCGCGCGCCTCGTTCATTGAATGCCCACGCGATCCGCGAGCCGGTTGCTGCCGCCGTCAGTTCGTTGGGGAATGGGTAGCCTTTGATCTGTTCGACAGTGAACGACTGTGCCGCAGCCTGTTGTGGCGCTGGAAGTAACGACGCGCTCGCGACTATAGCTGCGCTCATTACTAAAACAATCGCGCGCCGCACGCGCTCGAGGGGCATTCGCATTACTATCCTCCTGTTTTGGGCGAGAAGTGATTGCTGCGCATCCAATCACACTCACGTTCTTCTGGCAAGTCTTGGGATCGCTACCGCGCGCGGTTTGTTTCTACAAAACGCCGAAGGCGTTGGCTAATTCCAGCCCAGGGTTGGAGCGTCAGCGACCACCCTGGGTTCCGAGGACAAAAAAGTTGAACGCTGAAAGCGTTAGGCCTGTGCGCGAATAACCCTTTCAGGGTTGAAACGAATGATGGTTAAGTGTACCCAGGGTTCTCGCTGCGCTCGAACCCTGGGCTGGAATTAGCCAACGCCTTCGGCGTTATTACGAGGAGCGCGGCTAAGAGTCGGCAGCGTTCTTGAAGATGGAATTGATCATGCGCGAGTTCGCGGCGGTGTCGCCAAAAGTAAACGTGCCATGATCTCTCATCTCCTCTGCCGCACGGAGAAACGCGCCCAGGGCGCAGCGCGCGAGTCCACTGCCGACGCTGATGCGCTTCACTCCGATCTCAGACAGTTCAGCCAACGTTAGTTTGACGCCCGCCATACCCATCAACACGTTGACGGGACGATCGAGCGAGCTGACGATGGTGGCGATGTCGCTCTTGTTCGTGAGACCGGGAGCGTAGAGAACGTTGGCGCCTGCTTCCTGGTAAAGTTGCAACCGCTCGATCGTATCGTTCAAGTCAGGTTTTCCGACGAGATAGTTTTCCGCGCGCGCAGTCAACGTGAACGGAAAAGGCAGGTGATGGACCACGTCAGCCGCCGCTTGAATCCGCGCAACCGCAAGCGTGCGTTCATAGAGTGGGTCGTCGTCCCGGCCGGTCGAATCTTCAATTGACCCACCGACAGCACCAGTAGCTGCTGCCAATCGGATCGTTTCCGCAACGACCGCGGGCGCGTCTCCGAAACCGTTCTCGAGGTCGATGCTTACCGGCAGGTCGGTTGCTGCGGCGACGTCCGTTGCGTGTGACAACGTACCATCACGACCGACCATTCTGTCTGCTTTGCCGAGTGTGAAGGCGTATCCGGCGCTGCTCGTGGCCAGCGCTTCAAACCCGACATGGGCCAGAAGTCGAGCGGAGCCGACGTCCCATGGATTAGGAATAATGAATGCGCTGGCGCGTTTGTGAAGCTCCGCGAACACGCGCGCTTTTTCAGCTTGGGTCAACATGCGATCACTCCTTCACGAGAATGATACCTCTGTGCAAGCTTTGTGTCCTCTGTGTCTGTGTGGTACACAAAAACCACACATGGACGCCGTCGACCCAATCTGCGAGTTCTACACTCGTCACCCGTATCCACCTCCGGTTGAAAACCTGGACCGTGCGCGTGACATGTGGCAGGACGAAAACATCCATCGTGCCGAGTTCCATCTGCTCTGGCCTCACAAGGAATATCGCGCGGATCTCAATGTTCTCGTAGCAGGATGCGGGACGTGGCAAGCCGCAAAACACGCGATCTGTCATCCGGCTGCACGCGTGGTCGCGATCGACGTCAGCACGACGAGTCTCGAGCATACAGAAAAGCTGAAGCAGAAGTACGACTTAACAAATCTCGAAACGCGGCAAGTGTCGATAGAGAATGTCGGCGATCTCGACGAACAGTTCGATCTCATCATTTGTACCGGCGTGCTGCATCATCTCGCCGAACCTGATACGGGTTTGCGCGCGCTGCGGTCCGTGTTGAGTCCCGAAGGCGCGATATACCTCATGGTTTACGCGCCTTACGGACGAGCCGGCATTTACATGCTTCAGGAGTACTGCCGGAGACTCGGCATCGAACCCTCGCAACAGGAGATCAACGATCTGATCGCGGTGTTGCGGATGTTGCCGCAACATCATCCGCTGCTGGCGACACAAGGCGGGTCGAGAGAATTCGTGAACGGCGATGCTCTGGCTGATGCGTTGTTGAATCCGCGCGACCGCTCCTATTCAGTCCCGCAATTGCTCGACTTTCTCGAGCGCAACGATTTGCGATTCGGACGCTGGTACTGGCAGGCGGCGTACTTGCCTCAATGCGGCTCGATCTCCTCGACACCTCATGCGAGCAGGTTGGCGGCGCTGCCGGAACGTGATCAGTATATCGAGATGGAATTGTGGCGCGGTTTGATGAGCAATCACAGCGTCGTGGCTTATCCAAATGAGTCGAACAGCGAGGAAATGAGGGTTCGGTTCGACGACGAGCAGTATCTGCGTTACGTGCCGATTCGTGTGCCGTGGACCATGTGCGTGCAGGATCGAATTCCACCGGGCGCCGCGGGTGTTCTGGTAAACCAAACGCACGTGTTCTCGGATCTGTTTGTCGTCCTCGACGAGCGGGAGAAGCTGATGTACGACGCGATCGACGGGCGTCGCAGCATTTCAGAGATCATTGAGAAGCCGGCACCGGGCCTTTTCGAGAAGCTCTGGCGTTACGACCAGATTGTGTTTAGTACACAAAAGGCACAAAATTGAACCACAAAAAGGCACATAAATTTCGGCTATGATTCACATAAATTTCAGCTAATGATTAACTTAAATTTCACCTAATCATTTTGTGCCTTTTTGTGTCCGTCTTGTGCCTTTTGTGAACACGTATGGATTTCTGGCCGAAACAGATCAGCAGAGCCATCGAACTTGCCAGCACGAGTGATGGCGTGAACGAACTCATGGTCTTCTATGCTCACCTGTTGCGGGCGCAGAGCGAGGTTTATGAGTTCCTTGTGAGTCAACGCGATTGGGCTCCGTCAGGGGAATTAGAGCAAGACATACCAGTATTTCGCTCAATGTTTGCGACTATTTTGAGAACCGTCGAAGACGCTGGCCCACCGCCACTCGTCGAACAAGCCCGCAGTTTGAAAACCACGGAAGCGATCGACGAGCTGCTGCGCGATTACTGGCGCGCTCCATCCGACACGCAGTTTTTCGCAAAGGCGTTTCTACAACCGTACGCGCAGTACGTCTCGCAACTGCATAATCAAAACGCATCACGCAACGAAAGACGCTGTCCCGCGTGTGATGGAAAACCGCAGTTGAGCTTTCTTCAGAACCACGAAACAACCGCGGAGAGTGGCAATCGAGATCTGATGTGCGCGAACTGCCTCACCGTTTGGCCCTTCCGCCGCGTCGTGTGCGCGAACTGCGGAGAAGAGGATCCGGCGAAGCTCGCATATTTCCAAACAACGACATTCAACCACGTCCGAATCGAGGCTTGTGATACCTGCAAACACTACCTTAAAGGCGTGGACCTCACGCGATTGGGCCACGCGCAACCACTCGTCGACGAAGTCGCCGCCGCGCCGCTGGACCTTTGGGCCGTCGAGCACGGTTACACGAAGATCGAACTGAACCTGATCGGGTTGTAAATCGGTTGACTTTTCCTCCGTCTCAACCTAATCTCACGTGCAAATCCGTCCTTTATCTACACGTTCCCCAAAACTAGACGGAGGTCTGTGCTATGGATGTCGCTGCATGACATCGCGGCGCTGGTGATGCTCGCCGGTTTCATCATTCAGACGTTTGAAGTCTTTCTCTGCGATCTCTGCGTATCTCTGCGATCTCTGCGTTAAGAGCGCCATTTGAACGCAGAAGTCGCAGAGATACGCAGAGAAGAGAAACCCCACCCGCATTTCCCCCACGTTTTTACGAAAGGAAGGTTGATCATGATCAGGATCCTTCGCGTTTTATTTGCTCTCGTCCTGTTTACTCATCTGGCCGCCACTCAACTGATGGCCCAACAGTCAAACACGGCTGATCCTTTAGTGCGCATGCTCGTCGCTAAAGGAGTGCTAACGGAGACTGAAGGAAATGCCATAACCGGCACTGGGACCGTCGCGGAGCAAAGAGATCGTTTAGCCGTGCTGCTGCGAGAGAAGGGAATCATCTCATCCGCGGAGTACGAAACGGTTCGCACGGTGGTCCCAATCGCAGAGACAGTCGCGCTTAACGGCAAATCAACCGCCGAAGTCAGTGCGAAAGCTGAACCACCAACACCCCAGGCGACGCCCCCAGTCATTGCAGCGGTCGCGCCAACGCGCTTGTTGCCGATCGATGTGCCGAAACGTGAAGGTCTCATTCCGGACGTCAAGCTCGGCGCGGGAGCCCGTCTCAAGCCGTATGGTTTCTTCAAGACCAGCATCATTCATGATTCATCGTCGCCACAGGGCAATGACTTTCCATTGCCATTGCTCGCAGCCGACACCGGACCAGAGGGTTCGGGTGAATTTCATCTTAAAGCGCGCGCCTTCCGTTTTGGTGCGAACTTTGAATGGGTCGATCCCGCGCCAAAGACCGTAATCACCGGCAAGTTCGAATTCGATTTTGAAGGTAATTTCACTCGCGTAAACAATCGCAACATCTCTTCGATTCGTTCAAGTCAGCCTTCGATTCGATTGGCGTGGGCGCGCATCGATCGCAGGTTCTCAGAAAACACGTCGGGCTTTGCGCTCTTCGGTCAGGATTGGACGCCATTTCTTTCTTCGACTCTGCCAAACACGATCGAGAACACGAACTTTGGCGGCATCGGTTACGGAGCTGCTTACGAACGAGCCCCGCAAGCGCGATTCGGCTTCAACTTCAACACGCATGGTTCACGCACGCTGATCTTTCAACCTGAATTTGCGATTGTGTTTCCTGGTTTCGGAGACCTGCCCGCCAACGTCGCCGATCAACTCGGCTTTGGTGAGCGGCAGGGTGCGGATTCTGAGCGTCCCGCACTTCAAGGCCGCTTCGTGACGCAATGGCAACTCGATAAAGCTGCGGGTGTCGCGCCCGCGCAGATAATCTTCAGCTTTGAGCATGCACGACGAACCGCGATTGTTACTCGAGCAAATGTGCCTGCTGCGTTTCTCGCGGCGTTTCCGAGTGGCGCCGAAGTAAGCAGCAGTAGCAACGGTTATTCGGCTGAGTTTCAACTGCCGACGCATTTTGTGACGCTCGTCGGGAAGTATTACGCCGGTTCAGATCTTCGGTTCTTTCTTGCAGGGCAATTACTCTCGAACTTCAACGACACTGCTGGACTCACTTCCATCGCCGCGGCGCCGTCGATCGATGGTTCATCAACGGTGGTCTTCGGCTTGTTGAATGGTGTGCCGGTTGTTGCGCCGCAGAGACCAGTGCGTGGTGAAGGTGGGTTTGTGCAGCTTGGTTTTCCGTTGTCGCGTTGGTTCGATGCGAATCCGAGTGGACGAAACGCGGGTTGGACCATGTTTCTTTACTACGGCTTTGACGAAGCTTTAGCGCGTGACGCTCGCCGATTCGGAGTTCGCGGCGGACGGAGCGATCTGTTTTCGGGTAACGTGCAGTACAAGCTGAATTCGTTTGTCACTTTCGGTTACGAGCAGGGACTTTACCGCACGCGAGCGACCGATCGCTTTGGAGCTTTGCCGCTGTTTCGCGGCATTCCAAGCTTTACGACTCATAACGTGCGGTCGGAGCTAGCGGTAATTTTCTCGTTCTAGGGTGCGTATATATGGCGGAAGACTCGTCAGATCGAAAAAGTGAGAAGAGCGAGACGCGAAGTGGTAAGCAGCTTGCCGCTGAAAGTTTTCTCGATCGACATCTGGGAAACAGTGTTCATCTTTTTCTTTCGCTGCTGGCGATCTTGATCCTGGTTGCGGCCGCCATTGCGACTGTCGAGATCGTCATTCGGGATTTTCCGCAACTCTGGCGGCAGGCCAACGAGTACGACGCGCTACATCAAATAATCCAGAATATCCTGCTGGTGGCGATTGCAGGCGAACTGGCGCTTCTGTTGCTGTTTCACCGTACGAGTGCGGCGATCGAGGTGCTGATATTTGTCATTGCGAGGAAGATGGTGACGCCGGGACTCTCCGGGCTCGAGCTGCTGCTTGGCACGGCGGCTCTCGCTGCGTTGATCATAGTGCGGTTTTATTACCTGCCCGGGAAACGAGACAGCGAAGCGCGTTCTTAGGTGAATTGAGCAAAAGCCTTTCTTCGAAAAAACACGGATCGTTCTAATCCGTGTTTTCATCCGTGTCATCCGTGCTCAATGTTCTTCCGCCCAAAAGATCCACTCTGCACCATTCGCATGTTTCTGTCGTGGCGCGAGTAGTCCGCGCTGCTCGAGCAACGTGCGCGCATTGCGATACATGTTTGCATACAGACACTGCGTGACATCACTCAGCTCCCACCCGGCTTTGAAAACCGGAAAGTTCGGCTTCAGTCTGGGTTTGACGGCTCAGGAGAAGAGCGATGTTGTCGAGTATCTAAAGTCGCTCCCGGAAAAAGAGTAAACATGAGCCACAACGAGGCACATAATTGTTGTGCCTTTTGTGGCCTAAAACAATCGGAAATTAACTCCAACAGCGGCGTCGACTGGTTCTATGAGATGTTCGTCGTCGATCTTCGTGTCGTTGACGTCGCGGCCGACTTTATGACTGATCATTTCGGCCGCGGCGTATGGCACGAGAATGTCGCTCAAGTGATCAGACCTGGGATCGTCGGCGAGCCATCGATCGTATAACTCCGGCGGAACGATCACAGGCATCCGGTGATGAATCTGTGCTAAGAGTTCGTTGGCGGTCGTGGTAATGATCGCGCAGGATGTGATCGAAGCGCCTTCCGTCTTCCAGCGGTCCCAAATACCTGCGAAAGCGAAAGGCGCCTCGTCTTTCATTTGGAAATAGTGCGGCTGAGCGACCTTGCCGTTCCTCTCCCACTCGTAAAACCCATCCGCGAGAATCAGGCATCGTCTCCTCTGAAACGACTCGCTGAACGCCGGCTTTTCTGCGATTGTCTCTACGCGCGCATTGATAAAGCCCTTCGGCTCCTTACTCCAAAAAGGAATCAGCCCCCATTGCAGGAATGTAGCTTCTCGATCCGTCTCACGTTGCACCACCGCCAGCACGTTTTGACTCGGAGCGATATTAAAGCGCGGAACAAGGTCTTTCAGATCGAACGCGTTGATGCGATCGAGCCTTACTCGCTCCGGTGTTTTAAGAGTAAACCTGCCACACATGTTGAAATCCTTTTGTCCCGCATTGCCAAAACTTACATTAGAATAAAGCTGAGGCGACTGCAAAGACGAGGAGGACGACAAATGGCCGCTTTACAAATCGCGGAGCGACAAGCTGGTGACGTGACCGTTTTGGATCTCTGGGGTCAAATCACCATCGGCGACTCGAGTGAAACACTACGCGCGACCATCAAGCACCTCATCGAAAAGGGCCGAACCCGCGTGCTGCTACATCTCGGAGGCGTGCACCAGGTCGATTCGAGCGGACTTGGAACTTTGGTCGCGGTGTACACGGGAATGCAGAAGAGTGGCGGCGATCTCAAGCTCGTGCAGTTGAGTCAGCGTTTAGAAGACTTGATGGTAATGACGAAGTTATTAACCGTCTTCGACACTTACAACGATGAAGAGGTAGCACTGGAAAGCTTTCGGCGATAAGAACTGAGAGTTTTTATCAGCGTAGCCGTACTGGGCTTACAGCTACGCTGATTTTTGGCAGGGCACTTGAAAAACGCGTTACTGAAGTTTCGGGGTTGGCGTCTGTTGCAGTTGCCCCAACAGCAACTGTTCGAGCGTTGCAAGTCGTCGTTCCATTTCAGTGTTGGCCTGGCGAAGCTCGTTAACCTCACCGCGGAGTTGTTCGACTTCAGCAGTCCCCAAGCTAAAGCTTGGGGAAAATGAGAAAGGTCAGCCCCTTAACGGAGTTAATCGAGTGTGACGTAGTCAGTGTAGCCGCGCTCGCCCGGTGTGTAATAGGTTGAACGATCGGGTTCGTTGAGCTGCGCGCCGCGCCTGAATCTTTCGGGCAGATCCGGGTTCGCGAGAAACTTTGCACCGAACACGATCGCGTCCGCGCCATCTTGCGCCAGGAGTTCAGCACCGCGTTCGCGCGTGAACCCTCCGCCCGCGAAGTAGAGCCCGTCGTACTGCGGGCGCAACTTCGAATGCCAACCCGCGCCAGATCCGTCAGTGACGTGAACGTAAGCCAGTGGTCTCTCACTCAGTCGTTGGAGAATGTACGGATAGAGCTTGTCAGCATCATGCTCTTCGACGTCGTTGAAACGTATCTGCGGCGAAAACTTGACGCCAACCCGCTGCACGCCAACCTTGCTCACGATCGCGTCCAACACCTCGAACAGGAATCTCGTGCGGTTCTCGATCGACCCGCCATACTCATCCGAGCGCAGGTTGACGTTTGTTGTGAGGAACTGTTGGACCAGGTAACCACTCGCGGCGTGCAACTCGACGCCATCGAAGCCCGCAGCGATCGCATTACCGGCTGCGGTCGCAAAGTCTTCTACGGTTTGCGCGATCTCTTCTCTCGTGATCTCGCGTGGCGTGACGAAGTCCTTCATGCCTTCGTCTGTGTAGTTCGTGCCGTTGGCGCGTACGGCGCTTGGTGCGACGGGCTGTGCATTGCCGGGCAGGAAGTCTGGCAGCGCGATGCGCCCGGTGTGGAAAAGCTGCATGAAGATTTTACCTCCGCGCGCATGCACGGCTTCGGGCACTCGTCGCCAGCTTTCGATCTGCGCCTCAGTGTAGATTCCGGGTGTGCGAACGTAGCCCTTCGCCATGGGCGAAATGTTAGTCGCCTCACTGATGATCAGACCGGCGGAAGCGCGCTGAGCGTAGTATGCGGCGGCATATGACGGTTGAATGCCTTCTTCGTCCGCACGGCTGCGCGTCATCGGTCCCATCACGATGCGATTAACAAGTTCCATGTTACCTACCCTCAACGGGTCGAAAAGCGTTGACATAAAGTTCCTCCTGCACTTATGTACGCATACTTTTCTGAAACATCAACCGCCGCGGGCTTTGGCGCTGAGGATGCTAAACTCTTAAACGTGAAAGACACGAATGCAACCGTATTCGTCATCGACGACGATCCGTCCATTCGAGAGGCTATCGACAGTCTCATTCGATCGGTGGGCATCAACGTGCGGACGTTTGCTTCCGCGCAGGAGTTCATGGCGAGCAAACGCCCGGACGCGCCGGGATGTCTCGTGCTCGACGTGCGCATGCCGGGTTTGTCCGGACTCGATCTTCAGCGCGAACTGGCCAGCGCAGGCATCCGCATCCCCGTCATCTTCATTACGGGTCACGGCGACATTCCGATGTCTGTACGGGCCATGAAGGCAGGTGCAGTGGAATTTCTGACCAAGCCGTTTCGCGATCAGGATCTACTCGACGCCATCACCCAGGCCATCGAACGCGACGAGGCCGAACGCATTCAGTTCGCGGAAGTCGTCGAGTTGCAGCGGCGTTTTGAAGAATTAACGCCGCGCGAACGTGAAGTGATGGAGCAGGTGGTTGCCGGTCTGCTGAACAAGCAAATCGCAAACCGTCTGAACATTAGTGAAATAACTGTGAAGCTTCACCGTCACCAGGTGATGGAAAAAATGAAAGCGCAGTCCTTAGCTGAACTCGTGAGGATGGCCGAAAAGCTATGGAAGGAACGCCCTTTACTTCAGGAGCCAAAAGATTGAAAAAGACAATTATGTTTACGCTCGCCCTGGCGCTTATGTGCTGTACCGCCAGCGCGACCAGCGCGCAGGTGAAACGAGTGCAGATGCACATCGCGGGTTATCTTTGCGGCAATTGAGTGTACAACATTCAGAAGGCCGTGAGCCGTCTGGACTACGCACCCAAACTCAAAGAGATCGAAATCACCGACATCAAGAAGGGCCTCGGTGTATTCACTCCAAAACCTGACAAGCCCGCTTCGTTCTCCGCGTTGAAAGCGACGCTGAAAGATGCTGGTTACGTTTTGGATGCGGCGGAAATAACTGTCGCCGGCGAGCTCGAAAAGGAAGGTGATCGCTGGATCGTCGTTGTAAAGTCGTCGGGGCAGAAGTTTGTTCTGGAAGATCCAAACGTCGCAGGACTCGATGTTGGCTCTGCAATCGAAATCACGGGTGACTGGAAAACAGTTGGGCAGGGGACTAACGCGCGCGAGCTGATAACACGCACTGAAAAGAAACAAGCCCATCACGTTGAACAGTCGAAGTTCGAGATCGACACCGACAACGCGGCTGTAATCGCAGAACCCGCAAAACCTCTCGCGCCGATCCGTGTCACCTCACCAGGACTAACCGTCTACAAAGGAGGCGCGATTACTCCACGCGTTTACTTCATCCGTCAGAGTTTGGGACCGCTCAAAGTTAATCGCCAGATGATTGATGTCAGCGTGTCATACACTCCTTCACGACATGTTCAGTTGGAAGCGGAAGTCCCCATCGCTCGAACGTCATTTCGCGATGGAGTAACGTCAGGATCGGCCACTGGTTTCGGGAATGTTACCTTGTGGACCAAGTATCGCTTCTTTCGCCAGGTGAAAACGTACGGCGACCGGCAAGCGGCCGCAAGATTTGGATTGGAGTTGCCGACCGGCAAGAAAGATGCTCCTGCGCAGAGTCAGATAAATGTGCCGGCTTTTGTGAGACAACAACTCACGCCTATCAACGGCGGACTCTCACCGCATTTCGATCTCGCGTTCTCACAGGCCGGCGGGCGATTTATTTTTGGCGGCAATGCGGAAGTTATTTTCCGAAGCGAAAGAGATGGTTATCGGATGGGCCACGAGCAGCGGCTGAACACGGATCTCGAGTACGTCCTGCTCCCACGCGAATATCAAAAACCCGGCGGCGAATTGTTTCTGATTCTGGAAACGACGTTCGTTCATCGCGGAACGGGTCGTCTCAACAGCGCGCCCGTAGGCGGTAGCAAGGCAACTGAGTACTACGTCGCGCCGGGCCTGCAATACGCTGCTCGCCCACGGTTTGTGATCGAAGGCAGCGTACAGTTGCCCGTCATTCGGAATACTGGTCTCCTGGCCCTGCGAACTGATGCCAATGTTCTGCTCGGAGTGAAATACCTCTTTTGAAGACGCCAGGCTCGACAAAGCTAAGCGGCGCTAGCGTCGTGCTTCCGAAGAAACATTGAGAATAATTGAGGTCCAATTTATGTGCGGGAGTGTATCGATCGTTTATCTTGATCGCGATCGCACACATGAATGGAGATCTCAAAGCGTATGAATCACCGCTACCTGACAATGGATGTTTTTTCCGAACGAATTTTGGAAGGTAACCAACTGGCAGTGTTTCCCGACTCGTCCGGAATCTC
>Ga0068851_10000268_pt1 | contig 24414 bp, 22 predicted proteins | sample KBSCornC12_FD_66588 | JGI IMG/M metagenome (GOLD analysis project Ga0068851, IMG submission 66588) | Corn rhizosphere microbial communities from Kellogg Biological Station, Michigan, USA - KBS Corn C1-2 | ecosystem: Host-associated > Plants > Roots > Rhizosphere > Soil ...
GGTCAGCCCCGACGGTGACCACTGGAAGCTCAACGGAGAAAAGTTCTATAGCACCGGCAGCATCTTCGCCGACTGGATCGATGTGTACGCCCAACGCAGCGACACCGGTGGCGACGTGATCGCCGCGACCCGCGCCCGTCAGCCTGGCGTGGAGCACAGTGACGACTGGGATGGCTTTGGCCAGCGCACCACTGGCAGCGGCACGTCACGCTTTACCGATGCGGTGGTGGACGCGGATAACGTCATCGACTTTGCCACGCGCTTCAAATACCAGACCGCGTTCTACCAACTGGTGCTGCTGGCCACCTTGGCGGGTATCGGCCGTGCGGCACTGCGCGATGTGGCGCATCAGGTGCGCAGCCGCAAGCGCATCTACAGCCATGGCAATGCGGCGCATGTCAGCCAGGATGCGCAGATTCAGCAGGTGGTGGGTGAAGTGGCGGCACTGGTGTATGCCGCCGAAGCGAGCGCGCTGAAGGCGACACTGCCCGCGCAACGGGCGTATGTGGCGCGATTCGGGGGCGATGATGCGGTAGAGCGCGAAGCCAATGTGGCGGCCGAGATTGAGTCGGCTACCGCACAGGTGGTGGTGTCGTCGTTGATTCAGCGAGCGACCAGCGAGTTGTTTAATGCGCTGGGTGCTTCGGATGTGCGCCAGGGTAAGGCGCTGGATCGGCATTGGCGGAATGCGCGGACGGTGTCGTCGCATAATCCGCTGATTTACAAGGCGCGGATTGTGGGGGATTGGGTGGTCAATGGGGCTGAGCCACCGTTTGTCTGGCAGATTGGGAATGGGCCTGGCGTAGTGGGTTGAGGTTTTTGACTGTGTGTATATCCGTTATTTAGGTGATGGCGGAACTCTAAATGGCCGTTACCTGAACAACGGATATGCCCCCAATCAGAAAGCCAGTTTATAGCCAATAGCCATGAGCATAACCGCCAAACACGGCCGCAGCACCCCATCCGGCAACTTCCCCGTCATATGACTACCGATATAGATCCCCGGCAACGACCCCATCAACAAAAACCCGAGCAGATGCCAATCCATATTGCCCATGCTGGCATGCCCCAACCCGGCTACCAGAGTCAGCGGCACCGCATGCGCAATCTCAGTCCCCACCAGCCGCCGCGTGGCCAGGAACGGATACAGAATAAACAACGCCACCGTCCCCAGCGCACCCGCGCCAATGGAGGTCAGCGCCACCATGGTGCCGAGGATCGCCCCTGTCACCACCGTCAGCGCATTCAGGTTGCGCGGGCTCATGTGATAGCTATCGCCCGCATGCCGCTGGGCAAACGCCAACAGGCTTTTCTTGAACAGAATCGCCAACGCCGTCAGCAGCAGCACCACACCGAGCGCCTGCTTGATCACCGCATTCATGGCGCTGGGGTCAGTATGCAGGCTGGCCAGAAACCACAACGTCAGCAACACCGCCGGCACGCTGCCCAGGGTCAGCCAGCCGGTGATGGTCCAGTCGATGTTCCTGTTCTTACTGTGCACCAGCACGCCACCGGACTTGGTGATAGCTGCGTACAACAGGTCGGTACCCACGGCAGTGGCCGGGTTGATGCCGAACCACAACAGGATCGGCGTCATCAACGAACCGCCGCCCACACCGGTCATGCCCACGATAAAACCCACGATCAGGCCGGCAACCACGAAACCAATATTACCCACATCCATTACAGCTACCTGCGGCCTTATAAATTTCTGGCCGCAGGATAGCGATTTTTCTTATAACGACTTATACCAATATGATCTGACTTTATGCCTTTTAGGCCAGTCGATGACAGACATAAGCCTGGGTCTGATACGGAAAGGCCACGGTATCCCGCCCCTTCAACGCCGGATGGGTGTCGATCAGCGCCTGCAATTGCGCGGTAACGCGGGCCTTGGGCTCATCGTCCAGCGCGGCAATAAAGCTCACCGAGAGAAAGCGATCCATGATCACCTCTTGAGGACTGCCGACATGGCTATAGGGGAAACAGGTGACTTCGGGCTGGGAAAAATACTTGCCGCTGAACGCGTCACGCCAGCGACCGGTATGAAAGCGCGGCGTATCGCCCTCGTACGGGGTGATGATGTCGGTGATCGCGGCGACCCAATCCACCGATTCGTCTCGCACATTCCACACCAGGCCAAGGCGACCATCGGGCTTGAGCACGCGATGGATTTCCGCCAGGGCCGCCTCGGTGGAAAACCAGTGGAAGGCCTGGGCACACACCACTGCATCGGCGCTGGCGGCTGGCAACGGGATGGATTCAGCGGTGCCATTGAGCAGGCGCACATCCGGCATCAGTCGGGTCAACTGCGCGCCCATCGCCGCCACCGGCTCGACCGCGATCAGGGTCGGTGCCAGGGCGCTGAGCAAGCGGGTGAACTTGCCAGTGCCGGCGCCCAGGTCAATCACGCTGGACTGCGCGCTGATGCGCAATGTGTCGGCCAGCCAGCCGGTGAGTTGCCTCGGATAATCCGGCCGCCCCTGGGCATAGGTGACGGCCTGGGTAGAGAAACCTTGTTGAGCAGACGTGTGCACACCAGTCATTGCCAATCTCTCCTCGGGTAAAGCGGGGGCTTAGTGTGCGCCTTCCCTGGCCAATTTTCTAATCGACAGTGGGCAACCACACTCGGAACCGCGCCCCGCCCAATGGCGACGCCAACGCCGTCAAGGTGCCGCCCTGGGCTTCCAGGGCGCGCCGGCTGATGGCCAGGCCCAGGCCGAAACCGCCGGTGGCGCGATCACGGCTGCGGTCCAGGCGGTAGAACGGTTCGAAGATGCGTTCACGCTGGTCAAGCGGGATGCCGATGCCATCATCGTCCACCCAGATTTCACACCCCTTGGCGCAGACCTTTACGCCGACCTGAATGCGCTTGTCGCAGTAACGTGTGGCGTTGCGCAGCAGGTTTTGCAAAGCGCGGGCAGTGAGGCGCGGGTCGAGGCTGAAGCGCTCCACGGCACAGTCGAGCGCGACATCGATGACGATCTCGGGATTTTCCAGTTCGTCGTCGACGCTGCCCAGCACGCTGTCGATAAACTCATCGAGCACCACCTCGACCCGCTCTGGCAGTTGCGCCGGATTTTGCAGGCGGCTGTAGGACAGTAGCTCCAACACCAGCTCATCCAGTTCGCGGATATGTGCTACCAGGCCGTGCAGGCGTTCGCGGCTGGCCTCGGGCAAATCTTCGGACAACGCCAGGGCCAGGCCGAAATCCAGGCGCGTGAGCGGTGTGCGCAGTTCATGGGAAACGGCGTTGAGCAGATCGCGCTGTTGGTTGAGCAGGTGCTCGATGTCGTCGGCCATGGCGTCGAACACCGACGCCAGGCTGCCGATGCTGGAACTGGCCGGAAGACCGGTGCGTTCGGCCAGGTTACCCTGGCCCAGTTGCCCGGCGGTGCTTTTCAGGCGTTCCAGGTCGCGCCAGTGCGGACGCAGCCATATGAGCAGGCAGGCCAGCAGCGCGGCGACGATCAGCACGTTGATCGCCCAATACAGCACGTTCATGTCCATGGGGTCGGGCGGAATGGTCAGCTTGACCACGAACTGCTCATTGATCGGCGAGCTGATCTGCTCCATCCAGCCCCATTCGCCCAGGCGCACCACCGACTTGCCCTGCTCCAGCAGCTGTTCTTCCGCCGGGGTGTAGCTGGCGTCCTGGCGCAACAGCAATTGCACTTTCAGCGGCGCAAAATCGCGGCCCAGTTGCTCGGTCACCTGTGACCAACGCTCTACCGGCGCCCGCTGATATTGCTTGACGATCAGCTTTTGCTGGCCGCGGGTCTGCTCGATGTTGTAGTTCATGTAGCGGTGTTCGAACAGCTGGATCACCAACGAAGGGATCAAATAGATCGCCAGGCTGTAGGTGACGATGGTGATCAGGTAGAGGCGCAGCAATACACGAAACATGGCTCAGCATTCCCACTCGGAACGGCTGAACAGGTAGCCCTTGCCCCACACCGTCTTGATCTTGCGCGCCTCGCCGGCGTTGTCGTCGAACTTGCGACGCAGCTTGGAGATGGCCACGTCCACCGAGCGGTCGGTGCCGTTGAACTCGATGCCGCGCAGGCGTTGCAGGATCTGGTCGCGGCTGAGCACTTCACCGGCATGCCGCGCCAGCACCACCAGCAGGTTGTATTCGCCGCTGGACAACTCCACCGCCTGATCGCGCCAGGTCACGGTGCGCTCCGACAGGTCGATGCACAGGTTGCCCATGATGATCTGGTCGTTGGCCACCTGGGGCTCGGACAGGCTGCTGCGACGTAGCAAGGTGCGCACACGGGCGAGCAGTACACGTGGCTCGCAGGGCTTGGTCACGTAGTCGTCGGCGCCCATTTCCAGGCCCAGCACCTGGTCGTGGCTGTCATCGCGGGCGGTGAGCATCAGGATCGGCAGGCCCGCCGAGTCGGCACGCAGCAGGCGGCACACCTGCAGGCCGTCGAGGCCGGGCAGCATCAGGTCGAGGATCACCAGGTCCGGCGGGTTCAGGCGTGCGCGCTCACGGACATGGTCGCCACGGCTGAGCACATTGACGTGGTAGCCATTGCGTTCCAGGTAGCTGGCAATCAGCTCGGAGAGTGCGGCGTCGTCTTCCACCAGGAGGATGTTGGGCATAAAGGTGTTTCCAGAAAATACAGTTGTTGGTCGTACACAAATCCCATGTGGGAGGGGGCTTGCCCTCGATAGCGGTGGCTCAGTGAAGCGTATTTCGACTGATACACCGCTATCGAGGGCAAGCCCCCTCCCACATGGCATCTCCATGTTTGCAGGATTGTGCAAGGATATACGCCCCCGGCGCCCCGCGCGCCGCACCTTACATTTCTTCACACACGAGCTACACAGCTTCACAGCACCACGGCGCAGGTGACTTTAGGATGCGCCAGTCAATATCGGGATAAGAGCATGTCGAAGAATCTGTTTGCGCCATTTTGCCTGCTGGCCCTCACCCTGGCCCTGAGCGCGTGTGGCGACTCCGCCGCCGAAGCGCCGCAAATGCCCCTGGCCAAAGTGCGCATCGAAACCCTGGAAGCCAAGCCCCTGTCGATCAGCAGCGAACTGAGCGGGCGAATTGCCGCGCCGCGCATCGCCGAAGTGCGCGCAAGGGTCGCCGGGGTGGTGATGCAACGGGTGTTCAAGGAAGGCCATGACGTGAAACAGGGTGACGTGCTGTTTCGCATCGACCCCGCGCCCTTCAAGGCCGACCTCGACAGCGCCCAGGCCAACCTGAGCAAGGCCGAGGCGGATGCGTTCAAGGCGCGCCTGCAGGAGCAGCGCTACAGCCAATTGGTGGAAGGCAACGCCATCAGCGGCCAGGACTACGACAACGCCCGCGCCGCCGTACGCCAGACCAACGCCGAAGTGGCCGCCAACAAGGCAGCCGTGGAACGCGCCCGCTTGAACCTGGGTTATGCCACTGTGACCGCACCGATTTCCGGGCGCATCGGCCGGGCGCTGGTGACGGAAGGCGCGCTGGTCGGGCAGAACGAGGCCACGCCGCTGGCGATCATCCAGCAACTGGACCCGATCCATGCCGACCTGACCCAGTCCAACCGCGAGCTGAACGACCTGCGCCGCGCCTTCCGTGCCGGCAGCCTGAAGCAAGTCGGCCAGGACCAGGCCAAGGCCACCCTGATCGAGGACGACGGCAGCCTGTACCCACTGCCGGGCAAGTTGCTGTTCGCCGAGATCAGCGTCGACCCGGGCACCGGGCAGATCATCCTGCGCAGCGAGTTCCCCAACCCGGACCTCGACCTGCTGCCCGGCAGCTTTGTACGGGTGCGCCTGGAGCAAGCCGTCGACAAGCAAGGCATCAGCGTGCCGCAACGCGCCATCACCCGTGACAGCGCCGGTATCCCGATGGTCTTGCTGCTGGACGCCGAGCAGACCGTGAGCCAGCAGCCGGTGGAGTTGGGCGCGGTGGTCAACGATCGCTGGATCGTCAGCAGCGGCCTCAAAGCCGGTGACCGCATCATCGTCGAAGGCCTGCAGCACGCGCGCCCCGGTGAAAAAGTTGAAGTGGACGACAGCCCGCTCGTAAAGGAATAACCCGCCATGCCGCAGTTCTTTATTGACCGCCCGATCTTCGCCTGGGTGGTCGCCCTGTTTATCCTGCTGGCCGGTCTGCTGGCGATCCCGCAACTGCCGGTGGCGCAGTACCCCAACGTCGCGCCGCCGAAAGTAGAGATCTACGCGGTGTACCCCGGTGCGTCGGCGCAGACCCTGGATGAAAGCGTGGTGAGCCTGATCGAGCAGGAGCTCAACGGCGCCGATCACCTGTTGTATTTCGAATCCCAGAGCAGCCTGGGTTCGGCCACCATCACCGCCACCTTCCAACCGGGCACCAACCCGGAAATGGCCCAGGTCGATGTGCAGAACCGCCTCAAAGCGGTCGAGCCGCGCCTGCCGCAAGCCGTTACCCAGCAGGGCTTGCAGGTGGAGAAAGTCTCTGCCGGCTTCCTGCTGCTGGTGACCCTCACGTCCAACGACGGCAAGCTCGATGACGTGGCGCTCAGCGACTACCTGGCGCGTAACGTGATGAACGAGCTCAAGCGTCTGGACGGTGTGGGCAAGGCCCAGCTGTACGGCGCCGAGCGTGCCATGCGGATCTGGATCGACCCGCAGAAGCTGATCGGTTTCAACCTCACGCCGGCCGATGTGAACGCGGCGATCAGCGCGCAGAACGCCCAGGTCTCGGCGGGCAGCATCGGTGACTTGCCGGGTACCAATACCCAGGAAATCACCGCGGCGATCCTGGTCAAGGGCCAGTTGTCGACGCCGGCCGAGTTCGCCGACATCGTGCTCAAGGCCAACCCGGACGGTTCCACCGTGCGCATCGGCGATGTGGCGCGGGTGGAAGTCGGCAGCCAGGAATACCAGTTCTCCACGCGCCTGAACGGCAAGCCGTCCACCGCCGTCAGCGTGCAGTTGTCGCCTGGCGCCAACGCGTTGAGCACCGCCACCCTGGTGCGAGCCAAGATGGACGAGCTGTCGCGCTATTTCCCGGCCAACGTGGAGTACAAGATCCCGTATGACACCTCGCCCTTCGTCAAGGTCTCGATCACCAAGGTGGTCTACACCCTGCTTGAGGCAATGGCGCTGGTGTTCGCGGTGATGTTCCTGTTCCTGCAGAACGTGCGCTACACGCTGATCCCGACGCTGGTGGTGCCGATTGCGCTGATGGGCACTTTTGCCACCATGTTGCTGCTGGGCTTTTCGATCAACGTGCTGACCATGTTCGGCATGGTGCTGGCTATCGGCATCCTGGTGGACGACGCGATTGTGGTGGTGGAAAACGTCGAGCGGATCATGGCCACCGAGGGCCTGTCGCCCAAGGAAGCGACGAAAAAGGCCATGGGCCAGATCACCGGCGCCATCATCGGCATCACCCTGGTGCTGGTGGCGGTGTTCCTGCCGATGGCGTTCATGGCCGGCTCTGTGGGGGTGATCTACCAGCAATTCTCGCTGTCGATGGCCACCTCGATCCTGTTCTCGGCGTTTCTCGCCCTGACCTTGACCCCGGCCCTGTGCGCCACCTTGCTCAAGCCGATCCCCAAGGGCGAGCACCATGCCAAGGGCGGTTTCTTTGGCTGGTTCAACCAGCGTTTTGAAAGCCTCACCGACCACTATGAAGGCTGGGTAGCCTATGCCCTCAAGCGCAGCGGCCGCTACCTGCTGATCTACCTGGTGTTGCTGGTGGGCCTGGGCTGGATGTTCAGCCGCCTGCCCTCCTCGTTCTTGCCGGTGGAAGACCAGGGCTACACCATCACCGATATCCAGTTGCCGCCGGGTGCGAGCAAGAACCGCACGGTGCAGGTGGCCGAGCAGATCGAAGCGCACAACGCCGAAGAGCCTGGGGTGGGTGATACCACCATGATCATGGGTTTCAGCTTCTCCGGTTCGGGGCAGAACGCAGCGCTGGCGTTTACCACGCTCAAGGATTGGTCGCAGCGCAGCAGCGATGACTCCGCATCGTCGATTGCCGACCGCGCCAACATGGCCTTCAGCGAACTGAAAGATGCAGTCGCCTACGCCATCCTGCCGCCTCCAGTGGACGGCCTGGGCACGTCCAGCGGCTTCGAGTTCCGCCTGCAAGACCGGGGTGGCGTCGGCCATGCCGCACTGATGGCGGCGCGTACTGAATTGCTGGCCGCCGCCGAGAAAAGCCCGATCCTGGCCAACGTGCGCGAAAGCGCCCTGGCCGAAGCACCGCAAGTGCAGCTGGAAGTGGACCGCAAGCAGGCCAACGCCCTGGGCGTGTCGTTTGCCGACGTCGGCAATGTACTGTCCTCGGCCGTCGGTTCGGCCTATATCAACGACTTCCCCAACCAGGGCCGCATGCAGCGGGTGGTGGTGCAGGCCGAAGGCGACCAACGCAGCCAGGTGGCGGATTTGATGAAGATCAACGTGCGCAACAACGCCGGCAAGATGGTGCCCCTGTCCGCCTTTGTCGAAGCCAGATGGACCCAGGGCCCGACCCAGTTGACCCGCTACAACGGTTACCCGGCCATCGCGATTTCCGGCGAAGCCGCTCCAGGGCACAGTACCGGTGAGGCCATGGACGAGATCCAACGCCTGGTCAGCCAATTGCCCGCCGGCCTGGGCCAGGAATGGACCGGGTTGTCGTTGCAGGAGCGCTTGTCCGGCTCCCAGGCGCCGTTGCTGTTGGGCTTGTCGTTGCTGATCGTGTTCCTGTGCCTGGCGGCGCTGTATGAAAGCTGGTCGATCCCGACCTCGGTGCTGCTGGTGGTGCCGCTGGGTGTGCTGGGCGCGGTACTGGCCGTGGCCTTGCGGGGCATGCCCAACGATGTGTTCTTCAAGGTCGGCCTGATCACCATCATCGGCCTGTCGGCGAAGAACGCGATCCTGATCATCGAATTCGCCAAGGACCTCTACGACCAGGGTGAAGACCTGATGAGCGCCACCCTGAAGGCTGCGCGCTTGCGCTTGCGCCCGATCATCATGACCTCGCTGGCGTTCATCCTCGGCGTGGTGCCGTTGGCGATTGCCACCGGCGCCAGTTCCGCCAGCCAGCAAGCGATTGGTACCGGCGTGATCGGCGGGATGATCACCGCGACACTGGCGGTGGTGTTTGTGCCGGTGTTTTTTGTGGTGGTGATAAAGTTGGTTAAAAAGCGCCGCGACTGATCGACGTCAACCGACGCAAGCCCACTGAAAAGAGCCCTTACAAACTGTCAATGTTGACAGTTTCGCAGGGTTCTTTTTCGTTTTAGTGTGCCTTTGTTCAATCCGAACGATCAGTAAAGAGAAGCTTCCCATGAGCGAACACTCAGGCTTACTGCTTTCCAACGGGTACCTGGCGGTAGGCATTGGAAACAGTTTTTTTGTCAGCGAAGACTTAACAGTAATCCATACGAGCCAATTGCTGCGTATTGAGGCACCGGGCACTGGAAACTCAGCCGGAGAATTCATCATCACGGTCAATAACCCTGGGAATGGTGGAACAGCCATACCGGTTGGTCCTGGCAACCCTTCGCAGCTCACCTACGAACGGTACGGCTATCCTACCCGCCATGCCGGTAGCGGAAGCATAACCTTCGTGTGGGACCCTACACGTAAAATGCTTGATGCGACGTTTGAAGCCATCTTGGTTCCTGTCGCGCACTACCCCGCAGTCAAACTCACGGACGGCGCCATCCGTTACGTTGAATAAGCACGGCTGTAACCGCCATGTTTGATGGCCAGGACGTGCAACTGACAAAAAGGAGTGTTCGACGCAGTCAGTCAGGGACTAAAGAATGCGCTATGGTGCTCGCAGAGACATTTCATTGTGAGCCGCCATGCCGTTCCTCGCCCGCACCCACCCTCGCCTCTCCGCCGCCGCCGTGCTGGGTATTGCCGTGGGCATCCTGGCGCCGGCAGACACCGTCGTCAGCAAAATCCTCATCGGCTGGAATGCCGGGGTCTGGACCTACCTGGTACTGATGCTATGGCTGACCCGGCGGGCCAAGGCCGAGGATGTGAAGCGCATCGCGGAAATCGAAGATGAAAATGCCGGGCTGGTGCTGTTCACGGTGTGCATCGCCGCTCTCGCCAGCCTGGCAACCATCACCTTCGAACTGGTGGGCAGCAAAGACCTGGCCACCTCGGAACGCCTGCTGCACTACGGTTTCACCGGGCTGACGGTGATCGGTTCGTGGTTGCTGATCGGGGTGATCTTCAGCGTGCATTACGCGCGCCTTTATTACACCTGGGACGGCAAGGAGCCGGCGCTGCGCTTTGCCGAAGGTTTGCAGACCCCCAACTATTGGGACTTCCTGTACTTTTCCTTCACCATCGGCGTGGCGGTGCAGACCTCTGATGTCGGGGTTGCCACCCGAGGCATGCGCAAGGTAGTGCTGGGTCAATCATTGATCGGGTTTCTGTTCAACACGGCGATCCTGGGGTTCTCGATCAATATCGCCGCTGGCTTATTCGGTTGAGGCTGCACAAACCTTCTAGACGCTTATGCCCAGCTGGGCGCTAATTACCTCACCTATTCCGCCTCGGTGTTTTATGGCCGCGCACAATTGGATCGACCTGTCCCAGGACGCCGACACCGGCATCGAGACCCTGCGCGCGCATTTCGAAGGCCATGCGTACGACCCGCATTGGCACGACAGCTACCTGATCGGCGTGACCGAGCAAGGCGTGCAGCAATTCAACTGCCGCCGTACCCGCCACAACAGCGTGCCCGGCCAGGTGTTCCTGGTGGAGCCCGGGGAACTGCATGATGGCGATGCGCCCACTGCCGACGGCTTCACTTACCACATGCTCTATCTCGACCCGCAGTGGTTGGCGCGGGAGGTGAGCGCGGTGTTTGAAGAGGCACCACTCGATAGCCAACTGAGTTTCGCCAATACCTTGACCAGCGACCCGCGCCTGGCCATCGCCACCACTCAAGCTTTCCAGACCCTGCACGGCGGCGAACTGCGCATCGTGCGCCAGCGCGCCATGGACCATCTGTTGGAGCGCCTCACCGGCCAACTCTACTGGCGCACCCGCTACCGCGAAGACCCGCGACTGCCACTTGTTGCGCACAAGGCGCGGGAATACCTGCACGCTCATCTGCACGTGGATGTGGGCATGGACGAACTGGCCCTGGCCTGCGGCGTCGACCGTTTCCGCCTGACCCGTGCGTTCAAGAGCGCATTTGGCCTGCCCCCTCACGCCTATCTGGTGCAACTGCGTCTGGCCCGCGCCCGTCATTTTCTGACCAGGGGCGAACAACCGGCGGACGTCGCGATTGCCCTGGGTTTTGCCGACCAGAGCCACTTGGGGCGTTGGTTTGTACGCGCCTACGGCCTCACACCTGCGGCCTACCGCAAGCGCTGCTCAAATCTTCCAGACAGATAGCAAGCGGGCTTGTGAAGATCGACTCCATCGATTGGTTTATTGGAGTCTGCCGTCATGTTGCCGTTTATGTTGTTCGCCTTTGTGGCGTCGATCACCCCCGGCCCCACCAACATCCTGGTGCTGAGCAACAGCGCACGTCATGGCTTCAAGGCGGCCTTGCCGATCATTCTGGGTGCCTGCGCAGGTGCTGCGGGCCTGGTGTTGGTGGTGGGCAGCGGGTTTGGCCAGTCGTTGGTGCATGTGCCCAAGGTGCAAATGGCCATGCAATGGATCGGCATCGCCTGGTTGAGTTACCTGGCCTGGCAGATCTTCAGCGCGCCCGCCCAAGCCATCCACGTGCAAGCCAGCGAAAAGCCCCTTGGCCTGATCGGCGCCGCCAGCCTGCAGTTGATCAACCCGAAAACCTGGATGATGGCCCTGGCGGTGGTCAGCGTATTCGCTGACAACGGTGCTGAGCGCCAGAGCCAAGTGGTGTACCTGTCCCTAGTATTTTTCCTGATATCGCTGCCGTGCCTGGGCACTTGGGCGTTGCTGGGCGTGGGGTCGGCACGGCTGTTTCGTTCGGCCAGGGCGATGCAACGTTTCAACCGGGGCATGGCGCTGTTGCTGCTGGTGGCGACTTGGCTGAGTGTGGTGATTTGACGCACCGGCCATCCGACTTTGTCCGACAACAGCTTGACGACTTTCCTCATTTGATGGTTTCCTGAAACCGGTTTCAGTCATTCCAATAAAAACAGAAGGTCGATGACCGTGAACACTTTTTCCGCCGCCCAGCGCAGCCGCGTGACCATGCTCGACGTGGCCCAACACGCCGGCGTCTCCAAAGCCAGCGTCTCGCGCTTTATCGGCGACGACCGTGCCCTGCTCTCCGATGCCATCGCCCTGCGTATCGAGCAAGCCATCGAGCACCTCGGCTACCGCCCCAACCAGATGGCCCGTGGCCTGAAACGTGGGCGCACGCGCCTGATCGGCATGCTGGTGGCCGATATCCGCAACCCCTATTCCATTGCCGTGATGCACGGTGTCGAAACCGCTTGCCGTCAACACGGCTACAGCCTGGTGGTATGCAACACCGACCGTGACGACGAGCAAGAACGCCAGCACTTGGCAGCGTTGCGTTCGTACAACATCGAAGGGTTGATCGTGAACACCCTCGGCCATCACCTCGACCAATTGCTGGAACTGCAACGGGAAATGCCCCTGGTGCTGGTGGACCGCAAGGTCGAGCCGCTGCACAGCGATCTGGTCGGCCTGGACAACCCGGCGGCGGTGCGTATGGCCGTGGAACACCTCGAGCGTCAGGGTTACCGCGATGTGCTGATGGTCAGTGAAGCCACCGATGGCACCAGTTCGCGCCTGGAGCGCCTGGACAGTTTCAAGGCTGAAATCGCCAGCCGCCCGCCATTGACCGGCGCTGTGCTGGCGTTGGATGAAACACTGCAACAACACCTGCACACCTTTCTTGCCAAGCCTGGCCCCAAGGCACTGTTCTGTGCCAACGGCGTGGCGGCGCTGGCCTGCACCCGTGCGCTGAAGAACCTGGGTTGCAACCTGTTCGACGACATCGGCCTGATCGCCCTGGATGACCTGGACTGGTATCCGCTGGTAGGCACGGGTATTACCGCCCTCGCCCAACCGACCGCATCCATCGGTGCAACGGCATTCGATTGCCTGCTCAAGCGCCTGCGCGGCGATACCGAACCAACACGTACCCTGGATTTCCTGCCCGAGCTGATCGTCCGTGGTTCGACCCGGCCCCTCTAAAAAATTTTGAACAAAAATGAAACCGGTTTCAGAGGTAAACAACAATGCATAAATACCCCGTCTCCATCAGCCTTTCCAGCTACGGCGCCGACTTGGTACGCCAGCAAGGCCAGTCGAGTTTTGTCGAGGTTCTCGCCGCCGCCGGCGCCCAGCGCATCGAATGGCGCGAAGAGCTTTTAACCCATGAACAGCCCCAGGAACTGGCCGAGGCCGCGGCGAATCAGGACCTGGAATCGGTGTTCTCATCGCCCCTGGAACTGTGGGTCGCCGGCCGCGCCCAACCGAATGCCGAGCTGGCAGCAACCCTGGATCGTGCGCAGGCTTTTGGCGCACGCTGGCTCAAGGTCTCCCTCGGCTACTTCACCGACACCAACGACCTGGAAAGCCTGCACGCCCTGCTCAACCGCCACCCGGTCCGCCTGTTGGTAGAGAACGACCAGACCCTGCACGGCGGCCGCATCGAACCCCTGCAGCGCTTCTTCACCGAAGTGGAGCGCCTGGGCCTGCCGGTGAAGATGACCTTCGACATCGGCAATTGGCAATGGCAGGACCAATCCGCCCTCACCGCCGCGCGCCTGCTGGGCCGGCATGTGGATTACCTGCACTGCAAGGCCGTGGCCCGTCGCCCGGATAGCAAGCTGGTCGCTGTGCCGCCGGGCGCCACCGACCTGCATCTGTGGGAACAACTGCTCAAGCATATGACTCAAGGGATTACCCGGGCGGTGGAATTCCCGCTGCAAGGCGATGACCTGGTCGAGGTCACCACCCGGCACATTGCCGCCCTCGCCATCCTTGGCCAACCGCGCGTGGAGAATGCCCATGTCTGAGATCGATATCCTGTCGTTTGGGGAAACCATGGCGATGTTCGTCGCCGAACAGACCGGCGACCTGGCGCAAGTGGCGCAGTTTCACAAGCGCATTGCCGGGGCGGACAGCAACGTCGCCATCGGCCTGTCACGCCTGGGCTTCAACGTGGCCTGGCTGAGCCGGGTCGGCAATGATTCTCTCGGCCGCTTTGTGGTCGACACCCTGAGCAAAGAAGGCCTGGACTGCCGGCATGTGGCGGTCGACCCGTTGCACTCCACCGGCTTTCAGCTCAAGTCCCGTGAAGAAACGGGTGATGACCCTCAGGTCGAGTATTTCCGCAAAGGCTCGGCAGCCAGCCACTTGTCCGTCGCAGCCATAAGCCCTGCCCTGCTGCAAGCCCGCCATCTGCATGCCACCGGCATTCCGCCGGCGTTGTCCGCCGCCACCCGCGAGTTGTCCGCCGAGCTGATGACCCAGATGCGCAAGGCCGGGCGCAGCGTGTCGTTCGACCCCAACCTGCGCCCATCGCTGTGGGCCAACCAACAGACGATGATCCGCGAAATCAACGCCCTCGCTGGCCTGGCCGATTGGGTCCTGCCGGGCCTGGGTGAAGGTCGCCTGCTGACCGGCTTCGAGGACCCGGCCGATATCGCCGCGTTCTACCTCGACCAGGGCGCCGAAGCCGTGGCGATCAAGCTTGGCCCGGACGGCGCCTATTACCGCACCCAGATGGACCAGGGCTTCGTCGCCGCCGTGCGGGTGGACAAGGTGGTCGACACCGTTGGCGCCGGCGACGGTTTTGCCGTGGGCATGATCAGCGCCCTGCTGGAAAACCTCAGCTTTCCCGAGGCGGTGCAGCGCGGCAACTGGATCGGCAGCCGCGCCGTGCAAAGCCGTGGCGATATGGAAGGCTTGCCCACCCGTTCAGAGTTACCGATTCGATCCGTTGCCTGACCCATTCCCTGTTGCCACAACTACAACAAGCTCAGGAGCAACCCCATGGACACCGTGAAACTCGCCACCCGCCGTTGGTGGTACATCATGCCCATCGTTTTTATCACCTACAGCCTGGCGTACCTGGACCGCGCCAACTATGGCTTCGCCGCCGCCTCCGGGATGGCCGAAGACCTGATGATCACCCCCGGCATGTCGTCGTTGCTGGGAGCGCTGTTTTTCCTCGGCTACTTTTTCTTCCAGGTGCCGGGGGCGATCTATGCGCAGAAGCGTAGCGTCAAGAAGCTGATCTTCGTCAGCCTGATCCTGTGGGGCGGCCTGGCCACCCTGACCGGCGTGGTGTCCAACGCCTACATGCTGATCGTGATTCGCTTCATGCTCGGCGTGGTGGAAGCCGCCGTGATGCCGGCGATGCTGGTGTACCTGTGCCACTGGTTCACCCGTGCCGAGCGCTCGCGCGCCAATACCTTCCTGATCCTCGGCAACCCGGTGACCATGCTGTGGATGTCCGTGGTGTCGGGCTATCTGGTGCAGCATTTCAGCTGGCGCTGGATGTTTATCATCGAAGGCCTGCCAGCCGTGCTGTGGGCGTTTATCTGGTGGAAGCTGGCCGATGAGCGTCCAAAGGATGCCAAGTGGCTGAGCGACGCCGAGAAACAGGACCTGGAAACCGCGCTGGCCGCCGAGCAAGTCGGGATCAAGGCGGTGAAGAACTATGCCGAAGCGTTCCGCTCGCCCAAGGTGATCATCCTGGCGCTGCAGTTCTTTTGCTGGAGCATCGGCGTGTATGGCTTTGTACTGTGGCTGCCGTCGATTCTCAAGCAAGGCTTGCAGATGGACATGGTCGAAGCCGGCTGGCTGTCGGCGCTGCCTTACCTGGCGGCGGTGATCGGCATGCTGGTGGTGTCGTGGGGCTCGGACAAGCTGCAAAAACGCAAGCGCTTCGTATGGCCGCCGTTGTTGATCGCCTCCATCGCGTTCTACGCGTCCTATGTGCTCGGCGCCGAACACTTCTGGTGGTCCTACACCCTGCTGGTTATTGCCGGCGCGTGCATGTATGCGCCGTACGGACCGTTTTTCGCCATCGTCCCGGAAATTCTCCCGGCCAACGTCGCCGGGGGCGCCATGGCGCTGATCAACAGCATGGGCGCCCTGGGTTCATTCGGCGGCTCGTACCTGGTGGGCTATCTCAATAGCAGCACCGGTTCGCCTGGCGCCTCTTACCTGCTGATGAGCGGTGCGTTGCTGCTGTCGGTGGTGCTGACGATTTTTCTCAAGCCCGGCGCCAGTGACCGTACGCCGGCGCCCAACCCGGAATTGAAGGTAAAGACCGCATGAAAAAGTCTGTCGTGTTGTACAAGAAACTCTCGGCACCGTTGATGGCCCGCCTGCATGAACAGACCGAGGTCACGCTGATCGAAGCGTTGGACGAGACCGGCCTGGCCAAGTTGCGCGCCGCCCTGCCCGGCGCCCACGGCCTGTTGGGCGCAAGCCTGCGCCTGGACGCCAGGCTGCTGGACCTGGCGCCACGACTGGAGGCGGTGGCGAGCGTGTCGGTGGGCGTCGACAACTATGATATCGACTACCTCACCGAGCGCGGCATCCTACTCAGCAATACGCCGGATGTGCTCACCGAAACCACTGCCGACACGGGTTTTGCGCTGATCCTGGCCACCGCGCGCCGTGTGGTCGAACTGGCCGACATGGTGCGAGCCGGCCAGTGGAGCAAAAACATCGGCCCGGCGCATTTCGGCAGCGACGTGCATGGCAAGACCCTCGGCATCATCGGCATGGGCCGCATCGGCGAAGCGTTGGCCCAGCGCGGGCATTTTGGTTTCGGCATGCCGGTGATCTACCACAGCCATTCGCCCAAGCCTGCGGTGGAAGCCCGTTTTGGCGCGCAGTACCGCAGCTTGAACGAGTTGCTGCAACAGGCCGACTTTGTCTGCCTGACGTTGCCACTGACCGCCGAAACCGAGAAACTCATCGGCGCCGAACAGTTTGCGTTGATGGGCCCGGAGACGATCTTTATCAATATCTCGCGGGGCAAGGTAGTGGATGAGGCCGCGCTGGTGGAGGCATTGCAACAGCGCACCATTAGGGCGGCGGGGTTGGATGTGTTCGAGAAGGAGCCGCTGGATCATGCCTCGCCGTTGCTGCGCCTGAACAATGTGGTGGCCACGCCGCATATCGGCTCGGCGACCCATGAGACGCGGGAGGCGATGGCGACGTGTGCGGTGGAGAATCTGTTGCAGGCGCTGGCCGGCCAAAGGCCGAAAAACCTGGTGAATGCAGCAGCGTGGAAACAGTAGTTCCTGACCCACCCCAAAACAAATGTGGGAGGGGGCTACACCCCGATCTGGGTGGATCAGTTATAGATATGTCGACTGACACTCCGCCATCGGGGGCAAGCCCCCTCCCACATTTAAATCACATTATTTCAGCCAGCTAAATAACGAACCTGGCCACCATCCCATTCAGGTCCACCGCCAACCGCGACAGCTCATGGCTGGCCGCGCTGGTCTGGTTGGCACCCGCCGCCGACTGGGTCGCCAGGTCACGGATATTGACCAGGTTGCGGTCCACTTCGCGGGACACCTGGGCCTGTTCTTCCGAGGCGCTGGCGATCACCAGGTTGCGTTCGTTGATCAGGCTGATGGATTGGGTGATCTGCTCCAGGGCCACACCGGCGGCGCGGGCCATTTCCAGGGTGTCCTGGGTGCGCTGGTTGCTCTGCTGCATGGACTGTACGGCTTCACCGGTGCCGTTCTGGATACCGGCGACCATCTTCTCGATCTCCTGCGTCGACTGCGCCGTGCGGTGGGCCAATGCCCGCACTTCGTCGGCCACCACCGCAAAGCCACGCCCGGCCTCACCGGCACGTGCCGCTTCGATGGCGGCGTTAAGCGCCAGCAGGTTGGTCTGTTCGGCAATCGCGCGGATCACGTCCAGCACCTTGCCAATGTCCCGGCCTTGGGTGGCCAGGCCTTCGATCATCGCGGCAGTGGTCTGCACGTCCTGGGTCATGGTCTGGATCGCGCCGACGGTTTCCACCACGCGGTCGCGCCCTTCCCGCGCCGCCTGGTTGGACTGGGTCGACGCCTCGGAGGTGGACACCGCGTTGCGCGCCACTTCTTCCACCGCCGCAGTCATCTCGTTGACCGCCGTAGCGGCCTGGTCGATTTCATTGTTCTGTTGCTGCAGGCCCTTGGAGGCTTCCTCGGTGACCGCACTCAGCTCTTCAGCGGCAGACGCCAGCTGGGTGGCCGACCCCGCAATGTGCTGGATGGTCTGGCGCAGGTTGCCTTGCATGGTCGACAAGGCGTTGAGCAAGCGCGCCGGTTCGTCCTTGCCGTCGTCTTCAATGGTCTTGGTCAGGTTGCCACCGGCAATGGTTTCGGCCACCTCCACGGCTTTGCGCAAGGGGGCGACAATGCTGCGGGTCAGCAGCCAGGCCAGCAATACCGTGAGCAATGCGGCGGCAACCGAAACGACAATAGCGCCAGTGATGGCACTGCTGTAATTTTGCCCGGCTTCCTCGTTGGCTTGCTTGGCATCCGCCGCGTTGATGGCGATCAGCTTGTTCAGCTGTTCGCCCATCTGGTCGGTGCCGTCCTTGATCCGCGTGTTGATCAGGGTGCGCATCTCATCGACCTTGTTCTCCCTGGACAGCGCCAGCATCTCGGCCTGAGCCTTGAGATAGTTGTCCAGGGTGGTCGTGAATACCTTGTACAGGGCGGCCTCCTCGGGGCCGGCAGGCAAGGCTGCGTAACTGGCCTGGGCGGTCTTCACCTTGTCGGCGAGCACGCCGATACGCACTTCAGCTTCCTGAAGGCCGGCAGGCTCACGGTTGACCAGCACGCGGAACGAAAGGATGCGCATACGCAGCACATTTTCGGTGATCACCGACAGTGACGTCACGCTCGGCAGCTGATTGGTACTCATGTCCACCGAGGCTTGGCGGATCAGCGTCATACGGTTGACCGCAAATACCCCCAATACAACCACTAACACAGCAATAAACGCGAAACCGAGAGAAGCGCGAGGAGCGATATTCAGATTACGGATGGACATGGGGGTGCTCTCAAAAGTAGTGTCTGCGCGCGTCCCTGCCGCGAAACGATCTGTCAGCGTCAACGCACTGCCAAGACCTTGGTCACCACCGTTGTCATTAGTATGTGGGCCTAACCACGCTATCGGCAGGCGCTGCGGTTTCCCGCAGGGGCTTTATAAATATTTTTTTACACTTCTGACGACAGGCAGTTTCTGGCATCCTGCGCCTCCATTTTCTGACCCGAGCCCGCATTTTGTCTGACGCTCAAGCCCCGCGCCCCCGCTATAAATCCGACCTGATCTACGGCCTGGAAGACCGCCCGCACTTCACCGCCGCCCTATTTGCCGCGCTGCAGCATGTGCTGGCGAGTTTCGTCGGGATCATCACCCCCACCCTGATCGTCGGCGGCGTGCTGGGCCTGGAAAGCGAAGTGCCATACCTGGTGAGCATGGCGCTGTTCGTGTCGGGGCTCGGCACCTTTGTGCAGGCACGCACCTTCGGCCCGATCGGCTCGGGGCTGTTGTGCCTGCAGGGCACCAGTTTTTCGTTTATCAGCTTGATTCTCAGCGCGGGCTTCATGGTCAAGGCCCGGGGCGGCGGCACTGACGAGATCCTCTCGACGATCTTTGGCATCTGCTTTTTCGCCGCGTTTATCGAGGTGGTGCTCAGCCAGTTCATCGGCAAGCTGCGCAAGCTGATTACCCCGGTGGTCACCGGCACCATCATCACACTCATGGGCTTGTCGCTGATCAAGGTGGCGGTTACTGACATGGCCGGCGGGTTTGGCGCCAGCGACCTTGGCGCGGCGAGCAACATGGGCCTGGCGGCGCTGGTGCTGCTGACCATCGTGGTGCTCAACCGCTTCAATAACCCCTTCCTGCGCCTGGGTTCGATCGTGATCGGCCTGACCCTGGGCTTCGTCGTGGCCTGGCTGCTGGGCCGCGTGGACATGGCGGCGCTGCCTGAGGTGCCGTTGATCAGTGTGCCGGTGCCGTTCAAGTACGGGTTCTCGTTCGACTGGGTGGCGTTTATCCCGGTGGCGGTGATCTTCCTGATCTCGCCGCTGGAAGCAGCCGGTGACCTGACGGCCAACTCGATGATTTCCCAACAGCCGGTCAAGGGCCCGCTGTATATCAAGCGCATCAAGTCCGGCCTGCTGGCCGATGGTCTCAATTCGGCGATGGCCGCCACCTTCAACAGCCTGCCGATGGTGACCTTCGCCCAGAACAACGGCGTGATCCAGTTGACCGGCGTAGCCAGCCGCTACGTGGCGTACTTCATCGCCGGCCTGCTGGTGCTGCTGGGGCTGTTCCCGATGATCGGTGCGGTGCTGCAACTGATGCCCAAGCCGGTACTGGGCGGCGCCACCCTGATCATGTTCGGCACCGTGGCCGTCGCTGGGATCAAGATCCTTGCCGAAGCCGGGTTGCATCGGCGCAATGTGCTGATCGTGGCGATCTCCCTCGGCATGGGCCTGGGCGTCGCTGCCGTGCCGGAAGTATTGCGCGAGCTGCCCAAGGCGCTGCACAACATCTTCGAGTCGCCGATCACCGTGGGCGCTTTCTGTGCAATCGTGCTGAACATTTTCCTGCCGGAAGAGTTCATAGAGCTGGAAGAAGATGAATTTGATCCGGAGTCCTCTACCCTCAAAGTGATGCAGGACCCGGACGTCACGAAATAGGAGCACCTTTGTATGCGCAGGCTCATGGTTCTATCGCTGTTGCTGCTGACCTTGAGCGCCTGTGCGCTGTTCCCCAACCGTGATCCGGTGAACATCAACGTAGTGGGCATCGAGCCCCTGCAAAGCCAGGACCTGGAAGTGCGCTTCGCCGTGAAACTGCGGGTGCAGAACCCCAATGAAACGGCGATCGACTACAACGGCGTGGCCCTGGACCTGGAGGTCAATGGCCGACCGTTGGCGTCGGGGGTGAGTGACCAGAGCGGCTCCATCCCGCGTTTTTCCGAGACGGTCCTGATGGTGCCGGTAAGTGTTTCGGCGTTTTCCGTGTTGCGTCAGACCCTGGGCCTGAGCCAGACCCAGAGCCTGAACAACCTGCCCTACGTGCTGCGGGGCAAACTGGCGGGTGGGCTGTTCGGTACGATGCGCTTTGTGGACCGTGGCACGCTGGACTTGCCCAATACCGCCACCTGGTAATTGACGCGGCTCACTTGTGGCGAGCGGGCGTGCCCCGCGTTGGGCTGCGTAGCAGCCCCAGCCCAGGCTCCACACAGTGTCAGACAAAAACGGTCGCTGGCTTCAGGGCGGCTTCGCCACCCAACGCGGGGCAAGCCCGCTCGCCACAGGATTTTGCTCAATCCGTCAGGTAGCGCACGCCGGGCCTGGCGCGCTCGTCCACCACCAACTCGAAGATATCCGGCCGGGCATAATGCCCCACCACGTCATAGTCATACCGCGCGCGTACCAAGTCATCCGTATTGATTTGCGCCGTCAGCAGCCCGGCTTTGCCGAGTAGCGGCCCGGCGAGAATATCGCCCATCGGCCCGACAATCACACTGCCGCCCGCAATCAACGGGCGCTCCGAAGGCCAGTTGGCCACTTCGATACCCAACGCCTCGGGCGAGGCCTGCACCTGGCACGCGCTGACCACAAAGCAACGCCCTTCATGCGCCACATGACGCATGCTCACCTGCCACATCTCGCGCTCATCCACCGTCGGCGCGCACCACACTTCCACGCCCTTGGCATACATCGCCGTACGCAGCAGCGGCATCTTGTTTTCCCAGCACACTGCGCCGCCGACACGGCCCACTGCGGTGTCGATCACCGGCAGCGTCGAACCGTCGCCCTTGCCCCAGATCAGCCGTTCGGTGCCGGTGGGCATCAACTTGCGGTGCTTGGCCACCAGGCCACCCGCCGGCTCGAAGTACAGCACGGTGCAATACAGCGTGCTGCCACTGCGCTCGATCACGCCGAGCACCAGGCTGGCGCCGGTACGTGCGGACAAGCCGGCCAGTGCCTCGGTTTCCACACCTGGGACATCGATGGCATTGGCAACGTAACGGGCGAAGGCTTCGCGGCCTTCCGGCAGGCGGTAACCCAACTGTGTGCCGAACGCCTCGCCCTTGGGATAACCACCCAGCAGCGCTTCAGGCATCACCACCAATTGCGCGCCGCTGCGCAGGATCTGGTCCTCATAACTCAGGATTTGCGCCAGGGTTTCACCCTTGCCGCCGGGCAAGGAACCGATTTGCAGGGCCGCCACAGTAGAAACAGGCATCACGATCACTCCAGGTAAAGGGGGTTGCCCATTCTCCCGCCAGCCTCGATCATGAATAAAGCCCACTTCAGTGCTGAATGATATGAGCCAAATAAATATCGACCAGGTCGATCTCAACCTGCTGAAAACCTTCGAAGCATTGCACGACGAGTCCAGCGCCAGTCGCGCAGCCTTGCGCCTTGGCGTCACGCAATCGGCGATCAGCGCGGGGTTGCGGCGCTTGCGCGAGGTGTATGGGGATCAATTGTTCGTGCGTACCGGGCGCGGCCTGGCGCCGACGTTGCGGGCCAACCAGTTGAAACCGGTGATCAGTGAGGCGCTGGACCGCTGTCGGCAGAGCCTGGCAATGGTCAACCCGGATAACCAGCAATATCAGGGCCGCTCAGTGGTGCTGGGGTTATCCGATGATTTCGAGCTGGCCTACGGCCGCCGATTGATCGAAGCGATTGCACAACGTGCGCCCAAACTGCGGGTGATTTTCCGTCAGACCCACAGCCAGATCGTCGCCGGCGCCCTGCTCGACCGCACCCTGGACCTGGCAATCACCGCCGGCGGTTTTGCCCAGGGCAGGCTGAGCCGCCAGGTGCTGGGGGAAGGTGATTATCGTTGCCTGGTGGATTCGGACCAGGCACACATCAGCCTGGACGAGTTCGTCACGCGTGAGCACATTTTGGTGTCGTCAGGCGGGTTTATCGGCATCACCGACGAAGGCCTGGCGGCGCAGGGCCTGAACCGCCAGGTGTGCGCGTCGACCAGCCACTTTGCCGCACTGCCCTTTTTGCTCAAGGGCAGCCAAGCCGTGGCGACCATTCCAGGGCATGCGGCCCAGGCCATTGCCGAGATGACCGGCCTGCGCGTATTGCCCTGCCCGCTGGCACTGCCGCGCTACCCGGTGGAACTGGGCTGGCGCACCCAGGCGCAGCTGGATCCGCTGTTGTTGAAAGTGCGTGAAGCCATCGTGGCGGGCTTTACTTGCTGGCCGCCATCAGCTTGTTGACTTCGCTGCGCACCATGTTGGAAAACTCCGGCGGCGACATGCCGTCAAGCTCTGCGCGAACCCATTCGGCCCACTTCCCCTTGCGCTTGGCGCGCTCACCGAACAAGCGTGCAGCTTCGCCCTTGGCCTTGCCCAGGTTGGTCTGCCACAGGTCGTAGAGGCGGGACTTTTCATCTTCCAGCTCGGCGCGTTCGGCGAGGGTCTTGTTGGCGAGATTGAAGCTCATGTTGAATTACCTGCTGCACAAATAGGCTACATCTTACACTGTAGGTCGAAATTTCCTGATTCGGATTTTGCTCAAGAACAGGCAGAGGCAAAAAAACTGCAACTTTTGCCGCTGGGCAACACTCCATTGTTCACTGCCACATTCACTCGCAAGGAGTCACACAATGGCCCGCAAAACCGCTGCCCAAGCCGTCGAAGACCAAATCAAGGACCAAGCCTTCAGCGAACTCACCGCGCTGATCGAAGAATCGGACAAACTGCTCAAGAGCAGCGCTTCCCTGGTAGGCGAAGAAGGCGAAACCCTGCGCGAGCAGGTCGCCATCAAGCTCAAGCAAGCCCTGGACTCGGTGTCCAACGTGCGCGAGCGCAGCAAGCCGGTGGTGGATGCCACCGAAACCTACATCGGTGGCCACCCATGGCAGACCGTGGCGATTTCCGCAGGCTTCGGCCTGGTGGTCGGCCTGCTGCTCGGTCGTCGCAACTAAGCGGCTACAGGGGCTGCGCCAGCGGCGCAGCCCTGTTCAACCTTGCGCGATTTCCCGCAAGTGTTCCAACTCTTTGCGATCGACTTCGATCCCCTGCTCCTGCGACTTCGCCCGTGTGCGATGGCGCCGATCCCCCGGTAAACGCCGCAACCCTACCGCATGCATCTGCCGCACCAGCTCCTGGCTGCGCTCGGCAAACGCTTGCCCGGCGGTCTTGCTCGGGTCGATCACGATCAACAGTTGGCCAGTCCAGGGTGTGCGCGCCCCCGGATGATCGGCCCAATTGAACTCGAACGAGAAATTGCCGCCGGTCAACGCTGCTGCCAGCAGTTCGACCATCATCGATAACGCCGACCCTTTGTGCCCGCCAAACGGCAGGAGTGCGCCGCCCTCGAGGATCGCCTTGGGGTCCTGGGTCGGCTGGCCCAGGCTGTCGACGCCCATGCCCGGCGGCAGGCGCTCGCCTTTGCGCGCAGCGATCTGAACATCACCGTGGGCGATGGCGCTGGTGGCCAGGTCAAACACAATCGGCAAGCCATC
>Ga0068851_10000274_pt1 | contig 23828 bp, 17 predicted proteins | sample KBSCornC12_FD_66588 | JGI IMG/M metagenome (GOLD analysis project Ga0068851, IMG submission 66588) | Corn rhizosphere microbial communities from Kellogg Biological Station, Michigan, USA - KBS Corn C1-2 | ecosystem: Host-associated > Plants > Roots > Rhizosphere > Soil ...
TACGAACATAATGGCCACCTCTATTACAAAGGCGCCATGCTGGTGAAGACACCGGGACTCGAAGACTAATCCCGACTTAAACTAAAAAGAAAGGCTAAGGCTCCCCGGTCATGATTGATCAGGGAGCCTTTGCTGTTTGTAAATATCCTTTCCACCTTGTTAATCTGAAACACGATGAAAAAAGCCCACCTTACTACTGAAGCCCCGGCGCCTATTGGTCCATACAGCCAATCCATTCAGGCCGGTAAAACATTATACATCTCCGGTCAAATCGCAATCATTCCCGCTACCGGTGAAGTTTTACAAGGTTCGATTGAAGATGAAACACACCAGGTACTTAAAAATATCGGCGCCATTCTCAAATCTGCAGAACTGGACTATGACCATGTAGTCAGTTGTACAGTATACATCAGCGATATGAACATGTTCAGTCGCATCAATGCTGTGTATGCCATGTACTTTTCAGGTCACACACCTCCGGCACGTGCAACCGTTCAGGTATCGGGCCTTCCGAAAAATGTAAATGTTGAAATCGGAGCTATCGCTCACTTTTAAAAAAATTAGATAGTCAGTATATGAGCTCATTAATTCCCGCAAAACGACAACAAGTTCTGTCTGCTATACAACCGACAGGGAATCTTCATTTAGGTCGTTACTTCGGCGCGGTTCAGAATTGGGTCAACTTGCAGGAAACCTATGATTGCTTGTACGGTATGGTCGATTATCATGCGATTACAATGCCGTTTGATCCGAAGCGATTGAGAGATCAAGTTTGGAACCTTGCTTTTGATTTGGTGGCAGTAGGTATCAAAACTGATTACATGTTTATTCAGTCATTGATTCCCGAGCATACAGAACTGCAATGGATTTTCAATAGCGTAAGTTCTTTTGGAGAAGTGTCGAGGATGACGCAGTTCAAGGATAAAAGTCAACAAGTCGCAGAAAAAGATAAAGATGCTTTTATCTCAACGGGCATTTTCAATTATCCGATTTTGCAGGCCGCTGATATTTTGATTTATAAGGCAGATTTCGTTCCGGTTGGAAAAGATCAGGAACAACATCTTGAACTCACACGCAACATCGCACAACGTTTCAATCAATTAGTTGGCAAGGAGTATTTTGTATTACCTCAGGTGCTGTCCACCGAAATACCCAAAGTCCTTTCGACTGCTGATCCTTCCAGGAAAATGAGCGCTTCCTTAGGCCCAAAGCATCATATCAATGTCTTCGATGCTCCTGAAGTCATTCGCAAACAAATAAAAAGTGCAGTAACAGATTCAGGTGAAACGAAATCAGGTGAATTGAGCCCGGGTGTCAACAATCTTTTGATGATTATGAAAGCCTCCGGTGGAATCGAGCTCGCACAATACATGACCGAAGAAGCCAAAAGCGGAACTCTTCAATATGGCCGTCTAAAAGAAGCCGTTGCTGACCAGGTCATTGCTTTAACAGAACCATTTCGCGAAAAACGTAGGCAAATGGAAAATCATAGCCAGCGAATCAAAGATGAAATCATGGATTCCTCCGCTGTCATTAGACAAAAAGCCCAGGATACTGTCCGTGAAGTAAAGGATCTCATCGGCTTAATGAATACTCGATAACTTAATCAATGTTAATTGCTCACTTCCAAATTGGATATTGGATATTGGTTATTCCCTATTCAATTTACTTCTAACTTCTACTTCTAACTTCTACTTCTAACTTCTACATCTAATTTCGATATTCGTTATTCATTATTCGTTATTCCCACTCACCACTCACAATTCACAAGTCACAATGAAAATTATCTGTGTCGGTCGAAACTACGTAGCTCACGCCGCCGAACTTGGAAACGAAGTTCCGGACTCTCCCATGATCTTCATGAAACCAAACACAGCATTGCTGATCGACAACAAGCCTTTATACTATCCGGACTTTACGAATGATCTGAATTATGAAGGGGAATTGGTTTTGAAAATTTGCAAAAACGGACGTCACGTTCAACCCGAATTTGCGAGTACCTATTATGATAAAATCGGATTCGGCATTGACTTCACCGCCCGCGATCTACAACAAAAATGTAAAGAGAAAGGTCATCCCTGGGAGATTGCAAAAGCCTGGGATCACAGCGCAGCAATTTCAAAAGAATTTCTTGAAGTCACAGCAATACCTAATCGCTCTTCCATCAAATTTGAAATGATCCTCAATGGCAAAACCGTTCAACACGGCGACAGCAGCCTGATGATCTATTCCTTCGATATCATCATTTGCTACGTCTCCAAATTCTTCAAACTTCAATCCGGTGATTACATCTTCACTGGAACCCCCGCCGGCGTCGGCCCCGTAAAGAAAGGCGATATCCTCACCGGCACCATCGAAGGTCAGCAACTCCTTAAATGCGAAATCAAATAACCAGGTAAATTCGAAATCCCTTCTTCTCCGCCGACTGGTGACTGTCTAGTGCCAACTTTCTTTCCAACCTTTTCTGTCCTTCCTCCTTTACTCCCTTGCTCCTTTGCTCCCAATTTTAAAAAACCTATTTTTGCGCCTCAATTCACCAAGGCTTTTAATGAAAAGCAAACTGGAAAATTGGATGAGAAAATCGAATAAAAAGTTTTACTTAAACCTCCAACTTCATGCCTTATCTATTTACCTCAGAATCAGTCTCTGAAGGCCATCCTGATAAAATAGCCGACCAGATTTCGGACGCTTTGGTCGACCACTTTTTAGCTTTTGACCCGCAATCAAAAGTAGCTTGCGAAACCCTGGTCACTACAGGCCAGGTGGTGCTCGCCGGTGAAGTCAAATCCAATACCTACCTCGATCTCCATAAAATCGCTCGCGATGTGATCAACCGCATCGGCTACAACAAGAGCGAATACATGTTTGAGGCACATTCCTGTGGTATCCTTTCTTCCATCCACGAACAATCCGCTGACATCAACCAGGGCGTTGATCGCAAAAGCAAAGAAGAACAAGGTGCTGGTGATCAAGGTATGATGTTCGGTTACGCTACTAATGAGACCGACAACTACATGCCACTTCCATTAGATCTGGCCCATAGAATTCTCCTCGAGCTTTCCGCGATTCGCAAAGAAGGTAAGCAGATGAAATACCTGCGCCCGGATGCTAAATCACAGGTTACCATCGAATACAGTGACGACAATAAACCGATGCGCATCGATAGCATAGTCGTCAGCACACAACACGATGAATTTGTTCTTCCCAAAAATGGAAAAGAAGAACATAAGATCCTCGCTCAAAAATCAATGCAATCACAAATCAAAGACGATGTGGTCAAGATTGTATTGCCTCGTGTGATCAAGAAGTTGAAACCTACTTTGAAAAAATTATTCACTAATAATATCAAGTACCACATCAATCCAACAGGAAACTTCGTCATTGGTGGTCCTCATGGTGACACTGGCTTGACAGGCAGAAAAATCATCGTCGATACTTACGGTGGTAAAGGAGCTCACGGTGGTGGCGCATTTTCAGGAAAAGATCCCAGTAAAGTGGATCGCTCCGGTGCTTATGCCACTCGCCACATTGCAAAGAATCTCGTCGCTGCAGGTGTGTGTGATGAAATTTTAGTTCAGGTTTCATACGCTATCGGCATTGCAGAGCCTACCAATATTTATGTCAACACTTATGGTTCGGCTCATGTAAAATTGTCCGATGCACAAATTGCAGATAAGGTCAAAGCCATCTTTTCCATGCGTCCATATGACATCGAGACACGCCTTAAACTGAGAAAACCAATTTATAGCGAGACCGCCTCGTATGGTCACATGGGCAGAACGCCGGAAGTGAAAGAGATGACGTTCTATGACGGAAGCGGCCGCGCTAAAACTGTAAAATTCGAAACCTTTACCTGGGAGAAACTGGATAAAGTGCAGGAAGTACGCAAAGCCTTCAATCTCAAGTAAAGTTTTTATTCAACAATGCTTGTTTTTCCAATTCATTTTTTAAAATACAATCTCTTGTATGGCAAATAAAGGAGTCGTGGCCGAATTCGCTTCGCGTCACATCGGAACTTATGATGCTGGCGATCTTAATAAAATGCTGGCTGTTGTTAAAGCGGGTAGCCTTGATCAATTAATTGAAGAGACTATTCCTGCGCATATTCGTATTCCTAAACCTCCAAATATTCCTGCTGCTTTGACAGAACAGGAATATCTGCGCCACATGAAAGGCCTGGCGGATAAAAACAAGGTTTTCCGCTCTTACATCGGTCTCGGATATTATGGAACCCATACACCTTCCGTGATCAGGAGAAATATTTTCGAGAATCCGGGATGGTATACGCAATACACACCTTATCAGGCTGAAATTTCTCAAGGTCGCCTTGAAGCGCTTTTGAATTTTCAAACAGTAGTCAGTGAACTCACAGGCTTACCGATTGCCAATGCATCCCTTCTCGATGAAGGAACAGCTGCAGGTGAAGCGATGACGATGCTCTTCAATCTTTCTTCCAAAAAATCAAAGAACGGAGCAGGTCATGCCAGTCATTTTTTTGTGGACCAAAATATCTTTCCACAAACATTAGCAGTCTTGCATTCCCGTGCAGAACCTTTTGGAATTCAAATAGTATCGGGTGATTGGAAGACTTGGGAAGGTGATGAAGAATTCTTTGGCGCTATGTTGCAATATCCTGATGCAGTAGGCGCGGTTCATGATTATAAATCAAAAGTTGCTTCCTGGCAAGCGAAGGGAATTAAAGTAGCGGTATGCAGTGATCTGCTTGCACTCACTTTGTTAACTCCTCCTGGACAATGGGGCGCTGATGCTGTTGTTGGAAATTCACAAAGGTTTGGAGTTCCAATTGGCTTCGGAGGCCCTCATGCAGCATTCTTTGCTACCAAAGAAGAAAACAAAAGAAGTATACCGGGTCGTATCATCGGAGTTTCTGTTGATCGCTTAGGTAATCCTGCATTGCGCATGGCACTGCAAACCCGCGAACAACATATCAAGCGTGAAAAGGCAACCTCCAATATTTGTACGGCTCAGGCTTTACTCGCTATCATGGCAGGCATGTATGCCGTATACCATGGTGCAGACAATTTGAAACGAATTGCACTGAATGTTCATTCGAAAGTAGCCGCCCTTCATCATCATGTTCAAAGCTTGGGCTTGACCACCGTAAGCAGTTCATTTTTTGACACCATTACCATAAAAGTGAGTGGTGATTTGAAAAAAGCTATTCGATCTGAAGCCGAAAAAAATCAAATAAATTTTTATTACACCAATGATGATGTCCGTATCAGTTTGGACGAAACCGTATCTAATGAAGATCTGACCGACATCTGCAATGTATTCTCTGTAGCCGCAGGAAAAAATAATGCGTCATCAATTGCAAGCGTTGACGCTGCCATGATTCCGGATTCCCTGCTGCGTTCAGATAAATTTATGACGCACCCGGTTTTCAATTTACACCGGACAGAGACAGAGATGATGCGCTATATCAAGTCTCTCGAAAATAAAGACCTCTCCTTGATGCATGCCATGATTCCATTAGGATCATGTACGATGAAATTGAATGCAGCATCAGAAATGTTTCCAGTTTCGTTACCCGGCTTTTCAACGTTGCACCCTTTTGCACCAAAGGATCAAACGTTAGGCTATCAGCAAATCTTCGATGAACTCAATGGGTATCTCTGCGAAATCACGAACATGAAGGCTTGTTCGCTCCAACCTAATTCAGGTGCGCAAGGAGAATTAACTGGTCTGTTAACTATTCGCGCTTATCACAAAGCAAATAATCAATCACATAGAAATGTAGTATTGATTCCTGCTTCAGCACACGGAACTAATCCGGCGAGTGCCGTCATGGCCGGTATGGAAGTCGTGGTGACGAAATGCGATGAGCGCGGCAACATTGATATGACCGATCTCAAAACCAATGCTGAAAAGTATGCTGATCGTCTGAGTGCTGCCATGGTGACTTATCCTTCCACCTACGGCGTATTTGAAACGACGATTCAGGAATTCTGCGCTACCATCCATCAACACGGTGGTTTGGTGTACATGGATGGAGCAAATATGAATGCACAAGTTGGTCTGACAAGCCCGGGTATGATAGGCGCTGATGTTTGCCATATCAACCTTCATAAAACTTTTGCAATTCCTCACGGAGGTGGTGGACCTGGCATGGGCCCGATCTGTGTCAATGAAAAATTGGCTCCATATCTCCCAGGTCATCCATTTGCAAAAGTCGGTGGTGATCATGCTATCGATTCGGTAAACAGCGCACCTTGGGGTAGTGCTTCGATTTTACTAATATCGTATGGTTACATTCGGATGTTGGGATTGGCTGGCATTACGGATGCTACCAGGTATGCCATCCTCAATTCGAATTATATCAAATCGAGGTTGAACGCTCATTACCAGATTTTATTCACTGGAGAAAAAGGTAGGACAGCGCACGAATTGATCATTGATCTGCGACCATTTAAAGCAGTTGGTGTTTCCGCAGAAGATGTGGCAAAACGTTTGATTGATTATGGATTTCATGCGCCAACATTATCATTCCCAGTTCCTGGTACAATCATGATCGAGCCAACTGAAAGTGAATCATTGGCTGAATTGGATCTTTTCTGCGATGCGATGATTCAAATTCACAAAGAAATTGATGAGGTTGCAACAGGAAAATATCCTGCTGACAATAATGTTTTGTCGAATGCTCCGCATACACTTGGTGTGATCACGGCAGACGAATGGTCTTATCCGTATTCACGTTCAGAAGCAAGCTATCCGATACCGGTATTGAAGCACAAGCATAAATTCTGGGCTTCAGTTGCCCGCGTGGATAATGCATATGGTGATCGCAACCTGGTTTGCGTATGTCCCCCGATTGAAGAGTATGCCACTGAAAGTGTAAACGTGTGATTGTTGTCACCGGAGCGATGGGATTTATAGGTAGCGGGTTTGTCAGCTACCTGAATCAACTCGGCCGTAATGACATCATCGTCGTGGACGATTTTTATCAATGGTTAAAGGAGAAAAATCTCAATGGAAAACGCATCCATGACTGGGTGCACCGTGATCTCTTTCTTAATTATTTTGAAAAATTAGCATCACAGGTAGAAGTTGTTTTTCACTTGGGGGCACGAACCGACACCATCAGTGAAGACAAAGCCATATTTGATAAGCTCAATCTGAATTATTCAAAATCCATTTGGGAAATCTGTACACGGTATTCCATTCCCCTCGTATATGCTTCTAGCGCTGCGACGTATGGTGATGGTGCATTTGGATTTAGCGATGCCCACAAAGGCACAGAAAAATTTATGCCTCTGAATGCCTATGCAAAATCAAAGCAGGAGTTTGACTTGTGGGCCTTGGAGCAAAAGAAGACGCCGCCATATTGGTACGGAATGAAATTTTTCAACGTTTACGGTCCCAATGAATATCACAAAGGCAGAATGGCCTCCGTTATTTTTCATGCCTTTCATCAGATTCAAAAAACCGGCAGTCTAAAACTTTTCAAATCACATCGTCCCGATTATGAAGATGGTGGACAGCGTCGTGATTTCATTTATGTCAAAGATGTACTGCAAATGTGCTGGAACATCTATACGCAAAAACCAGGTTCAGGTTTATACAACACAGGTACGGGAATAGCCAGAACTTTTGCTGATTTAGGCAAATCATGTTTTGCAGCATTAAATGTTTCTGAGAATCTTGAATACATCGACATGCCCGCCGACTTGCGGGACAAGTATCAATATTTCACCGAAGCCGATATGAATAAATGGAAATCCGCCGATCTACCTCTTCCCGCCACCTCTCTCGAATCCGGCATTGACGACTACATCAAAAACTATCTCCTTCCGGGAAAATTCTTCTAAGAATTGTTTAAATAAAAAATAATACTGATCGGCGTAGTTTTAACTACGCTGGAGCGTCAGCAAATATCAGATTTGCATGTGGAGGTGAGCATTACATTTCAATCATTCCTTAACCTATTCCTCAGCCTCAGCCTTCGCCTCAGCCTTCGCCTATTGCCCCACCTTCTCCATCTCCTCCATCTTCTGACTATTCGGCCTCATCCCCGCATAATAAATCAAATACCATCCATCATCGAGTTTTGCAAATCGTCGCTGAAGAAAAAGGTTAGTGCCATTCATCCTTATCCAATGCTCAATCACACGATCATTGAGGATCTCGAACCATTGTGTAAACTGGTGCGAAGGATCAGTGAAGGGCCGATGTATTTGCCATCCTTCCTTTTGCCAGTAATATCGCTCTGACGAAGTAGCTAAAGTATCACCTGCTGAATTGGGCAATCCTTCAAGTGGAAAGCTGATATGCGATACCTGGAACGCAGAATCAGCATGAAACCGATCAAAAAATATGACGAAATCTTTAGGTAGAGTATCATTAACTGCTTTTGTTCCTGCTTGCTCTTGGGCTTCCTTATTGGACGGCTTGCATCCCTGGTCAATAATGATGGGTAGTAGAAGAAGACTCCAGGCAAAACACCCACGCCACTTCCGGCAACATGCGATAATAGAAATCATATTGTAAATGTAATCCTTCATAATTGATCTCTCCGCGTCCCATGTCATGCTCATGATCAAGATTCGTGATGATGATGTTCTCACGGAATCCCAGTTTCCTTTTTCCATAAGCTTTATAAATGCATTCTTTCACTCCCCATAACACATGTAAGTGATGAAAGGGATTTGGTGTATTCTTAGCATCAGCTAAATCTTTATCTGTCAGAAATCGACTTGCAATTCTCTCAACCGTTTTAGAATACACCTGTACATCAACACCACATGTTTTATCACTGATCATCGCGGCACACCAAAGTTCACTGTGACTAATGGAGATATGTTTATCACTGCCTTTCAATTCAGGTTTTCCAAATTCATCATACACACATCCCAGCCGTTGCGGCAGATTCGATATTTTAAACAACAACTCCCGACTTGCCAGCCATTCTGTTCTCTTTCTTGGCGATAAAGGATCAATGATAGCCTTCTCTTCATCCGTCAGATGCTCATCCATATACTGATGCACACCGGAGTGATGACCGACCGCCACTCTCGTCTCACCCAATATGATCTGATGCATCACTTCCATACTCAACAAATCTAATGTACAATCCAACTTTCCCCTTCAAAAACTCTACTTTTGCCCTTCTTTTAATTAAAACCTCCCTATGATTCTGACTGATGTGCAGATTATTAAAGCCATCCAGCGTGGCGATATTGTGATTACGCCTTTTGATAGAGCTAAGCTGGGTACGAATTCATATGATGTTCACTTGTCCCCTCATTTTGCAGTCTACATCGATGACGAACTGGATGCCAAAAAACATAATCAAATCCGCCATTTCGAAATTGGTCCTGAAGGCTTCGTCATTCAACCCGGTGAATTATACCTCGGCGTTACAATGGAATACACAGAAACGCATTGTGCAGTCCCTTTTCTGGAAGGTAAATCAAGTGTGGGTAGATTAGGAATTGATATTCACGCCACAGCCGGCAAAGGAGATGTCGGTTATTGCAACACCTGGACACTTGAAATTTCCTGCGTCAAACCTGTGAGAATTTATGGCGGAATGCCAATCGGCCAACTGATTTATTTTCTTGTGGAAGGCGATATCGAAAATCGCTACAACAAAAAACCAGGCGCGAAATACAACGAACGCACAGATCGACCACTCGAAAGCATGATGTGGAAAAATAAATTCTAGGCTAAGGCTAAGGCAGATTTTCTCTGCGTCTCTGCGTCTCTGCGTGAAAAATGTATTACGTCTTTGCGCGAGAAAAATTGGAAAGTTTAATCCGTCCACATCATTACACCGCCTCGCAGGTTGATGGTATTCTCGATGCCCATTCGCGCAGCTAATACTTTTTGAGCCATCGTGCTTCGATTTCCGGATCGGCAATACAGCACTAGGTCTCCAGTCTTAGCCATAGCTTTTAATTCCTCCTCGTGGTTCATGAGATCACCCAGTGGAATATTAATGCCACCTATATTGAATTCCTCATTTTCATACGGCTCCCTGACATCGATCAGGTGAATCGGTTTATTATTTTTCAGTTGATCGCGAAGTTCAGCTGCAGTAATCTCTTTCATATAGGTCGTTCTAATCATTTACTATTTACAAGAAGAAGGTTTAGTGAGACTCACCGTAATGTTCACGGTGGACTCCATATCAATTATACTCCCATCTGCCGGTGGATTCTGTTCAACAACAAATGAGCCGTTTAAAGTTTCAACATCGCCATCCTTCGCCACTTCTCCAACTTTCAAACCCAGGTTCTCTAATAAAAACTGGGCTTCTTCATAGGTCTTACAAACCAGGTCAGGTACTTCAACCTTTCCTCCGCTTTTCGAAGAAACAATGAAATCAAGATAATCCCCTTTTTCGATTTGAACAGTATTATCTCTTCCTTTCGCATCCATGATCGTTACTCCTTTGTACTGTACCTCAAGCACTTGTCCCGGATCTCCTGGATCATAACGGGTATCTGCAATCCTGGATTTTATTTCAAAATGTTCTTCAAGTTCCTGTTTCTTCCGGTCGTAACTCTTTCCATACATTTCAGGTAGCCGACCTGACAGTATTTTGTCGGGACTCCTTTTGGTGATCGTGACATAGATCATCCGGTTTTGTTTTACCAACGAACCTGGATTTGGATTCTGCTTGATGATCTCTCCTCCAGGTTTCCCCAGGATATGCATGGAATCTTGTATGCTCATCCTGAATTTATGGCGATCAGCATCTTTTACGGCTTCATCATACTGCAGTCCCGTGTAGTCAGGCATCTTCAGTTCCTGTCCATGATGCGTATAAATCTTCAGCCACAGGAATCCAACTAATAGGGCAATGCCGAAAAAGATCAGTATCGCCACCACGGTATACCGAAAATCCTTGCTGCGCAAATACTCTTTTAAGCCTCCCTGGGTGCTTACCGACATACCTTAGTCTCCTTCATGATAAGGCTGTAAATCTATGCATTTGCTGCCCAACGGCTATGTAATCGCTTGATATATCCTCTATTTCCTGCCGCCTGTTCAGGAAAGAGAATTGGAATGTCCATTCCTGCTTTCCCTGGCATGGGATCGTTCCTGGAGGACTGAATTCCGTCTTATCTCCTTTGATGCATCCATATCCCGGATTCTCTGGGGATAGTGTCCATGTATGCTTTGAGAGCAAAATTTGTATTTACGATGGAAATAATTCGGTCATGGTGACTTTGCAAAAGCAATATTATTTTATGTAAACGGATGTATTGAAAATTAATATTTATTTTAATAAAAAACAGTATTGTAAGCCAAAATTAATAGAAGGATATTAAAAAATTATTTAAACACATTGGCACTTAATTCGGTTGTTTTTTATTTTATATAATTTTGGTTATAGAATAATTAATTTTTAAAATAAAAATTTTATATATAGCCCTAATATCGAACCAAATTATCAAACACATTTATGGTTGACGAAGGTTTGTTTCTTTGTTGCAAACAGGCTGGAACTATTGAAAATAAAGGCTTTTATCACATTTAGTTTAAAAAAAATATTTTAATCAAAAAAATATTGATCATTAGTGTTTAATAAATATATTAAGAAGAGTATAATTTTCTGTTTAAATTATTTTTATTTTTTTTAAAACAGCAATTAATTAATTATTAAAAATAATAACAAATTGAGAATGTCAATTTTTATTTCTTTTCCATCTTTTATGGGACCACAGCCATTCCATGCCATTGCTGCGGATATTGGCTTCCAGTCGATCGGCGAATCGCTGCGTTATTTCGCCAGTTCCCACCGCCTCTTTTCCATCATAAATGGGTACGCAGGACAATCCATAGTTTCCATTTTCAGCACTGGTAATATTTAAATAAACCACAGGCAAATGATAGCGCAGAGCGAGAGTCTCCGGTCCGTTTACAAAAGCTGTATCACGACCCATAAACCGGGCCCAGATAATACCCTGATCTGATCCGGGATTTTGATCAGCTATCATCAGGACAAGGACCGGCTTGCTGCGGATCAACCTCAACAATTCAGCGATTTGCCCGATTTCAATCAAATAATTGACATGGGTCATACGACGTCGCAGCATCAGGGAATTGAAATAGCTCGATTTTATTTTTTTATAAAGCGCACAAACCTGGTCAGGATAAGCTAAGCCAATATAAGAACCGGCCCATTCCCAATTTCCTAGGTGCCCGAAAGTGATCAAAACACTTTTATCCTCCTTTAGCCACTGATCTAGTTCAGGGCAGGGGAGGAGTTCCAATCTTTTTTGTAATAAACGTTTAGACGGCCGGACTAGGATTTGTCTGAATATTTTGGCCAGAAATCTGTAATTCATTTTTACAGATGCCTCTAATTCAGACTTTTGTGTAATATTAAGAGCCGAGACCAGGTTAGCAGAAATAACAGATCGCCTGTACCTCATGATGTATTGAAGTATAAAAGCATTGGTTGCATCAACGATCGAAGTCAGGAAGGACACGACTCAAATATATCATGTCTGAAATTAGGCTCGGATACTATACATTTACACACCCTTGCTCCTGAAACGTGGTATAGAAATTGCACCTTGTTGGGTTATCGAATGACTGTAGGCGAATTCAATCCTGTTACACTATTAATTGCTGATGATCATCGACTTTATGTCGACTCTCTTGTCATTGCTTTGCACCAGCAAACCTCAATTCCTGTAAAAGTTTTGGCCACTGTCAGCAACGGAGATGAACTTCTTAAAAAACTGCTGATCCTCACACCAGACATCGTCCTGCTGGATCTGAATATGCCTGTTTTGAATGGGATTGAAGTGATACCGATGATCAGGTCAGAATACCCTGATTTGAGGATTTTAGTCGTCACAAAATATAGCGATCCGAAATTTGTAAAAGAATGTCTGCAAATTCATGGAGTATCTGGTTATATATTGAAAACTAGCAGTTTAGCCGAATTGCTGGACGGCATTTACCAGGTTCAAAAAGGACATTCTTACATCACCAAAGGCCTCCAGATTTATCCAAAAGAGAGTTTTGAAGAAGATGAGGCTTCCATGTTCGATGAGACTTTCCTTGCCAAATACAACCTGACCCGGCGAGAGTTAGAAATACTGAAACTGATCGCCCATGCAAAAAGCAACAGTGAAATAGCCGATGGACTCTTTATCAGCCCTCAAACTGTTGGAGCCCACCGAAAGAATATCATGCGCAAACTAAATATCTCTTCTACTGCAGGCCTGGTGCGGTTTGCGATTGAAAATCAGCTTGGATGATCCTTCATCCTTTTTCAACTTTTTCTGCATAAGGGGTTGAAAATCCAATTTTTAAGCTATTTTTGATCGCCCTCCTTAACATTTATTGACTTGTTTATTTACTTTTAGATGGGAAATACGTCTCCCATTTGAAAGGATTTTACTCTATTTACCTTTATTAACCAGACACAACTCATAATCCCTTTCCTCTATGAAACCATCTATTACCCTTTTGTTTTCCCTCCTGTTTACACTGTACTTCACCGCCCCTGTTATTGGAGAAGTAAATTGTTGGTACGATAACGTGTCACCCGTCGCTATTTGCGACGCACACACAGTCGTAGCATTAAACAATTATGGTACTGCCAAACTCTATGCCACAGATATCGACGATGGCAGTTATGACAATTGCGGCATAGTAGAATACAAAGCTCGCCGCATGAATCCTGGATGGTGCCCACCAGGCGTAGCTGATGATACTCAATTCAGACCTTATGTAGAGTTCTGTTGTGAAGATGTCGGCCAAACCATTTGGGTGGTTATGCGGGTTGTAGATGCCAAAGGAAACTACAATGAATGTATGGCTGAAGTGACAGTGCAGGACAATACCAGTCCTAATCTCATTTGTCCTCCAAACATCACTGTTAGTTGCAGTTTCTGGTTTGGTCCAGATGCACTGAATAATCCATACAACCGCACATTCGGAACTGTTGCCGTCAATGGTGCACCTCGTCTTCCCATCATCATCAATGATCCAGGAAATACATGGAATTATCAGCCCTACAATTGGGGTATTGATGGTACTGCCGGTAATGGAGTATGTGGCGGTAGTAACGTTTGGGTGAGTATTCCTGAAGTAATCGATTATCGTAACGCTTGCGGTGTCGGTATCATCAAGAGAAAATTCTATATCGAAGCAGGAGGATGGTCAGATTGGTGTTACCAGACCATTACCGTAAAGGATTACTCCAATGGTGGCTTCAATATAAACTGGCCACCAGACTATGCAGCTGATGGCTGTACTTATGGACCAGATGACGTAAATCCTGAAGATTTACCGGCTCCATACAACTTACCAACCATCAATGGTTATGGTGGTTACGGCAGTTCATGCAGTCTTATCGGCCATGCTCATGAAGATCTCGTGTTTACATTTTCTGAAGGTGCTTGCTACAAAATATTAAGAACCTGGACAGTGATTGATTGGTGTAAGTACCAGCCTAACAATCCCTATACACAAGGAATCTGGACACATATTCAAGTCATCAAACTCTTCAATCATAATGCTCCCGTCTTCGTTGACGGATGCAACGATGTCGTCGTAGATGGTTATGAACCTAATTGTTCAGGCAGGTTTTTCCAACAACCACATGTGCAGGATGATTGCACTCCCACAGAACTTTTAAAATGGGACTATAAGATCGACTTATGGAATGATGGTACATATGATATATCATATGCTTCCACAGGACAGCCAACTGTTGACCAGGTTCTTCCTGATGGATGGCATAGGATCCTCTGGAATATTTCCGATGCTTGCGGTAACTATTCGACTTGTCAATACAAAGTGCACGTTCACGATAAAAAAGCTCCTACTCCGGTATGCTACTACGGACTTTCGAGTGTAGTAATGCCAATCGGTGGCATGGTTACCATTTGGGCCAAGGACTTCAATGCTTCAAGTCAGGATAACTGTACACCACAATACAAATTGAAATACTCTTTCTCTTCGAATCCATTTGATGCTTCGAAGACCTTTACTTGTGATGATCTGGGTACCAATCCAGTGCAAATATGGGTGTTTGATGAAGCTGGCAATAGTGACTATTGCACCACTTTCATCAATATCAACGATAATGAAGACAAGTGTGAGAGTATGCATACGGTGCAAGGTTTGGTGAGCACCTTTACGGAAGTTCCAGTTCCTCATGTTGCGGCATCAATGTTTAAAATAATGTCAGACCAATCCCTTGAAGATGATGCATCTTCATCCGAATCAGATGCAACAGGTCATTTCAATCTCGGATTTGGTACTACTCAATTTGACCGTATGGTGGAGGTGTCCAGGCAAGGCAAACCATTGGAAGGTATTTCTACACTTGACTTGATTACGCTTCAACGCCATATTAGCGGACAAGAATTGATAACAGAACCTTACAAATTGTATGCAGCTGACTTAGATGGAAATGGACACGTAGGAGCAAACGATCTTCTTCTTTTGAAGAAAGCCATTTTAGGGGCATACAAGATTCCTGGTTTTGCAGCTAATCTATCCTGGGTTTTCTTTGGAGATCCTTGTTCCCCAAATGCACCTGAAGATCTTTTCAATGCATATTGTCACCCCGGTGTTGAGGTCGATCATGCAGGATCATTTCCTACAACCGTGTCATTCAAAGCCATTAAAATGGGCGATGTCAATGCAGATAATGTGAATGCTTCCTGGAATCTGACGCCACGGACAAATAAAACACTCCCATTGTATGTGAAGGAAAATGAAGCCAATCACACGTATGATGTTCTATTGTCCGAAGATGCCAGCATCTATGGTTTCCAAATGTCTTTGGATGCCAGGGATCTTGATCTGGTGGGTGCAAATTTACCAGTCGATGAGTCCAATATCGCTTTGGATAAGGACGGTTATTCCCGGATCAGCTGGGGACAAACCACTCCGATTGATTTGAAGAAAGATGATCTTCTTTTCACTTTAGGCAACCTTCCACAAGGAAAGTCCTTGAGTGAAATCCTCATGACTGATGAGGAGGGACTTTTCCCTGAAATGTATACGGATAACCTTAAGAATCAGAAGATTAGCTTCCAGCCTTATCAGGTAGAAGGTAGCAAAGGTGTTTTTGAAACTAAGGTTACTCCAAATCCTTTCTCAGATAATACCAAGCTCCAGATCACTATCCCTTCCGGACAAGAGTTTTTTGTATACTTCTATGATATCAAGGGTCGTGAGATATTCAAACGTCGCTATATCACCTATACGGATAAGGCAGAGGTTGTGATCGGTCCTGAATTGATTAGCGTACCTGGAATCTATTACTACCGGGTGACATCTGATCTGGGTGATCTCTCCGGTAAATTCATCAAACAATAACAATACTTAATATATAAGGTATTGATTATCAAAAGTCAATGCTTTATTTTCCCCCTCAATTAGAAAGGAAAACCATCTTCGAAAGCCCTTGCACCAGTCAAGGGCTTTCTTCATTTATGCAGGGCAAGAACGCGTTTAAAGTGTCCTTGATCTTAATTAACCCAGTTTTTAGCCCCGTTTTGCCACGCAAGTAAAATTTATCATTTTTGCAACCTGTCTCGCCCCTAACCAAAATAAACCAACTTCTCCCTCTTTGCTTGAAAGAATAATATGGTACGATTTTAGCTGCCGGATTCTGCCTTGGGGTCTGATGATCACAGGGTAAAACATTGCAACTAATATTACTATATTTGCCTTTGATTTGCTTAAACTTAAGTTTTTTGAACAGGATAAAGTAATTACGAATGAGTAGATCCATTATTGGGCTCATATTGATTTGGATGTTTTCGTTGCCTCTGCAGGCTTCGCAACCTATTTTCAATATCGGTAGCCTGGATGCCTCCCATGGACAAATCATAGATGTTGATTTTCATGTAGACCATTTCGCTAATATCATTAGCGTTCAGTATTCTGTCAATTGGGATCCTGCCGTTTTAAAATTCAGAACGATAAAGAATTTCAATCCGAACGTTCCCGGATTATCCCCATCCGTTTTTGGTACGCCACAAAACCTGGTGGATGCTGGCAAATTCACAATGACCTGGTTTGAAAGCAGTTTAACGCCAATTACCATTCCCGACGGCTCTCTCTTTTACACTGTTGAATTTGAAGTATTGGGAAATCCATGCGATGGATCTACAGTAGCGATCACCGCTGATCCGCTTGAAATTGAAGTTTCAGAACCAAATGAAGTTCAGGTAGGATTAGTATCTAATAATGGCCAAGTAAATGTACCAGGCACCGGTTGTGCTCAGGGCATTCAAATAATAGGGAATTCAGTCAATGGTCCTTGCGGTGGTAATGTATGCGTTCAATTTGCAGTACAAAATTTCAACGATGTTGGTGTCATTGAATTTTCAATGGTCTTTAATTCATCAGTTCTGCAATTTGATAAAGTCCAGAATTTCGCGCCGCTTCTTGGATTTGGCACGGGCAATGTAAATCTTGCAGCACCAGATTCATTAAAAGTGGTTTGGTTCAATGGAAATGTAGAAAACCAATCTCTTGCAGATGGCACTGTATTATTTGAAGTTTGTTTTAATGTAATAGGAGGTGGAGGACAATCCAGTGAGATCACATTTGGTAATAGCCCGGTAACGTTCTCCGATGTTTCAGATAATCAATATGCTGTTGATATAACACCAGCATCAGTTACTGCACAATGTGCCCTCCAGGGTTTCGCTTTAATTGCAGATACAGTTTGCACACAACCTGATCAAATAGTTTGCATGGACATCAAAGTCAATGACTTTGATAGTATTGTTGCTTTTCAATTTAGTATGAATTGGGATTCAACCAAATTCATGTTTGATCACGTTGAAGGATTCGGAATTCCTGGATTAGGAGCAGATGGATTCGGTGTACCTGGTAATGCAGGTGTGAAAAATGGTCAGTTACTCGTAAGTTGGTTAGACTTAAGTCTTCAGGGAGTTTCCGTTCCGGATTTTTCAACCATATTTCGATTATGCCTTAAAGCAATCGGTCCGGTCGGCTCAAGTTCGCTGATCACATTCTCATCTGTTCCACTACCAATTGAAATTGTCAATACTTCGGATAGCGTACTCGTCTATACCCTTGTGCAAGGTCTCGGTCAAATTAACACTACATGCGGACCTGATCCATGTACAGTTTCCTATGTGTTTAATCATACGGATCCCTTATGTCCCGGCACATCTACTGGCTCTTTAAATTTAGATGTTACTACTACCAATTGTCAATGTACACCTACTTTTCTATGGTCATATCAAGGTGCAACAACTGAAGATTTAACAAATGTTCCGGCCGGTAATTATTCGGTTACTATTACTTGTAGTCAGGTAATAATTGCAACTGCAACATTAACGGATCCGTTGCCAATATCAGTTACTGCAAATATCACAAATCCGAATCCGACTGGCGGATGCAACGGTTCAATTGATATCAACGTCACTGGAGGAACTCCTGAATTTGTTTATACATGGAGCACCACTCCGCCACAACACACAGAAGACATCAGTAGTCTTTGCGCCGGTTCTTATACCGTAACCATTACAGATAATAACGGATGCGTTTTTGTTCCGGATCCTTTTATTGTTGGTGCGGATATTTCAGCGGTGATTACCAAAGTTACTTGCAATGGTCTTTGTAATGGTTCAATCAATTTGTCAGAACCAACTTTTGGAATAGCACCATACACATATAATTGGAATACCACTCCACCTCAAACAACACAAGATATTTCCAATTTGTGCGCAGGCACATATTGTGTAACTATTACAGATAACGCAGGTAGCACAAGAGATTCTTGTTTTAATGTCACACAGCCACCTATCATTACATTATCGGCTACTGTAACCAATGATTTAAACATGAACTGTGGTGGAGCTATAGACCTGAATGTAACAGGTGGAACTCAACCATATTCTTATTCCTGGATTGGACCTGGTACGTTCACGTCAAATATGCAAGACTTAATCGGTTTGTGTCAGGGACAATATTGTGTCACGGTCACCGATGGTAGTGGTTGTATAATGTCTAATTGTTTCAATGTTACCACATCAGCAAATGGGTTAAGTGTTTCATTAAATGCACAGCAGCATAACGGATTTCAAATCAGTTGTAATGGACTAACGGATGGAGCTATCACATCAACGGTTTCTGGTGGAACACCTCCGTACACCTATCATTGGTCTCCAGGTAATCAAACCTCACCAAATTTAAATGGTGTAGGTGCCGGTACATATAGTTTGACAGTAACCGATAATAGTGGACAAACCGCAACGGCCTCAATCACATTAAATGCTCCAAGTGCTTTAAATCTGAATGTCACTACAACTGATCCTTCATCACAAGGAGCAAGCGATGGAGCAGCCTCTGTCGTTGTTACTGGTGGTGTTCCACCGTATACTTATCTCTGGACTGGACCGGTTTCTGGAAATACAGCTGCATTAAATAACATTCCTGCCGGCAGTTACACTTTGTTAGTTACAGATGCAAATGGATGTCAGCAGACTGAAACAGTTGGGGTAGGTGTGCCTCCAAGTGGATGTTTCAAAGGAATGTCTGCATTCACACCGAACAGCGATGGCAAAAATGATTTCTTTATCATCACTTGCGTGACAGAACCTAATCACCTGTATATTTTCAATCGCCAGGGTGGGTTAGTATACGAAACAGACGATTATCAGAATAATTGGATAGGGGTGGATAACAATGACGAACCCGTTCCGGATGGAGGTTACTTATGGGTACTCGAAGAATATGGCCCTAATAATACCGTTCAACAATACAAAGGTGTGGTCATCTTATTACGCACAGCGGATTAATTTTTTTTTCAACACAAGCTTTTTGAAAATGCATTCAAAAAAGAAGTGAAACTATGAATCAGAAAATACACTCATATACGCTCAGCATTATCGTAATGACCTTATTGGTAACATTTACGATTAAACATTCCAATGCACAAGAAGCAGGCTATTTCAGTCATCATTACTTTATTCCGGTATTAATTAATCCTGGAGCCACTGGATTCAATGGAGACCATGAAATCCTTGCCGGGTACAGACGCAATTATTCTGATTTCGAAGATGCTCCAAGAACCTTCACTGCATTGTATAATGGTTCTTTCGCCGATAAGATTGGCTTAGGAATACAACTCACTTCTGATAAAGTCGGAGTTTCCAATCTCTTTGAAGGACAATTAAGTTATGCCTATAGATTTACTATCAATGATGTGGTGTTAAGCATTGGACTTTCAACAGCATTGCAAACCTATAAGATCAATGATGTGCAAAGTGATCCCAATGTGGATCAAACTGATATTTTATTGGCGGAAGCTATTAATGGTTACACGTTGTTTGATGGATCTGCAGGAGTATACGGAGAAGCCGATAAGAAGTTTTTCTTTGGAGTCGCTTTTCCTAACCTGATTAAAAACAGGCTGACAGAAATTCAAGGTGATATTAACCTGCCGGATTTTGACCTCTTCTCCTATGCAGTTTTGGTAGGATATAGATTTAATATCGAGAATTACGATTTTACTGTTGAACCTTCCCTGTCAGTCACTGATCTGCGGTATAGTCCATTTATGATTGATGGCAATGTTAAATTTTCTTTCCTCCAGGATCAATTGGTAGGCGGTATTGGATATAGTTTTGGTGAGCATGACGAAAGTAGCGCTTCATTGCTCCTGGGCACCCGGATAAATGCCCTGCAATTGTTCTATTCCTATAATGTCAGCCTGGGGAATTTCCAGCAGTATAACAATGGTTCCCATGAGCTTACCTTACTTTATCGAATTCCCGCTCATTCTACCCCTCCACCAACAGAATAAAAAACAGGAATTTATCGCTTAAAAGGGGAGAAATTATTGTCTTTTGCAGTAAAAATCATTCTCCTTTTAAAGTAGCTTTAAGGCCTCTCTTAGAGGCAGGATATTTGAATTTTCTTCATTTTTCTTCGATTCTCAGTTTTAGTCATCAAAAGTCCATTTTCCATAAATGGATCTTAACATATATATTTAAAATGGATGTTGTAACTCTCTATTATTCAAAGGGTGATCCATGGAAAAAAAAAATAATCAGATGATTTATAACAGATTAGGGTATTGTAATATTTGTAAATACCTGATAAATAGACTACCTAAGTATTCTTCATTAGTGTAATGTAATAAATACCCATTTGCGGGTATAAGCCCTGATTCGCCTTATTATATCTTTGTCCGGTTTAGTAAGCCAAGCTATGCATTTGGCATAATTTTTGGCATATTGAACTTTGACTTGGGGAGTTTGATAAAGATTAGTTTATCATCTCGAACCAGCCTGATAGAATAAAGAACCAATTTTCGTTTACGTCCTGTAAACGGATTGATGTGTCTGCATCTCTATTATAGCTGTCTTCGCGATTTAAGTCTGGTCTTTTTTGAATATCTCAGATCAATTCAGTTTAGCAACTAAATCTGATAACCGATAAATTCTTAAACCAAAACTTAATCTCATGAAAAGGACAAACACATTTTTGTCAACTTTTTGGGTAAAGGCGGTACCAGTAATTCTTCTGCTTGCATGCATAGGATTTACGAACGCTAATGCTCAGAATTACAAACCTCTGACCGAGGCAGTAGCGTCAGTTAACACTGCGCTGGATGGCCTCAAAACACAGAAAGGTATGGCCACGTTGAATCAGTCTACTGCTGGTTCTCCCAAAACAAATGGTCAAACACCTTCACAGGCAGCGTCTACCAACGTCAAGGTTTTTGAAGTTTCCTACTACGAACGTTTTATGGAACTAGCGAAAGCCAATAACGATGTCGCAGCTGGCGTACAGGCACTTGATGCCGAATTCAATTCTGCAGGTCAACCCACTTCCAGGGCAACGACCATTACGAATGCTAGACTTGAACTGATGCACCTGATTACTTACTAATGGATCATCAGAACAAACTAATTGTAAGAATCTCTATTTATCAACCTAATGATAATCTCATGAAAATGAAAAATTTTACGTTCTCATCAAGCAAGCTGTTGCGAAATTTCAGCTTGTTTTGTTTGTTGGGTATCGGGATCATAAGTGGTGCCAACGCGGCAATTACCACGACTGTGACCAGCCCTACAACAAACTATACTCCTGGGGTAAATAACGTCTTCGTGTTTTCATGCACGACTACCCAGTCAGGTGCTGAATATGTGGACAGATACCAATTTGCTTTTCCAGCAGGTGTCACCATTGTTTCAGGTCTTCCGGTTTCAGGAGGCGGTGGTTGTGCTACTAATAATGGAGTGCAGGCAATCTGCAGTCCTTCTATTAGTTGGAAGACAAATGCTGCCATTCTATGTACTGGCGCATTTGCCATGACAGGATGCGGTGTGTATTTTCCTCCAGGCACCTTTACGTTTACTGTTACGGCAGCTATTCCTGCTGCTTTCAGTGGACCACTAACTGTCAGTGTTTTGACTGATGGTGACGGTTTCGGAGCAGCACCTCACTCTGATTCTGATCCAATAACTTTCCAACAGGCTGTTCCATTCATGCCTTGCGTGATGACTTGCCCGTCTAACATTACTGTTAACCTGGATCCAGGAGCTTGTAGTGCTATCGTTAGTTACCCAACTCCTACTCTTACTGGTTCCTGCTTCACAGGTAGTATCGTGAATGGATTCCAGGGAGTGTTTGCACCAAGTGCAATCAACTACTATCAGTATGATGCTGGTATTTTCACTAATCCGCCATCACCATTTACCAATGCTTACGCGCTTACTTTCAATAGTCCAACAAATACCACGTTGACATTGAAGTCAGCTGACTTTGGTTTTTCTCCTGGTCCAAACCTTTACTATTTCAACGGTGTGGAGTGGAAGAATACTACTGGTGCTACAGCAAATGTCACCTTCAATTGGACATATAATACAAATGACGGTGCATTCTGGGATCAATTTGTATACCTGATTGGTACCAACGCTAACAACTTTTCCAATAACAACTTTGGAAATCAGTTGGCTAACTGGACCAAGATCAGTAATCCAAATGGTGCTAATTCACAAAATGGCACTTCAATGATTGCTATTCCAGCTGCTGGCCGTTTAGCTGTTGCTGCCTTCACACAAGATGCTGGCGGAGGACCTGCTACTATTGTAATGTCTAACTTCTCCGTTTCAGCTATCCTTCCTTCTGTACCTGTACAGACTTCAGGATTGCCAAGCGGCGGGGTTTTCCCAATTGGTACAACAGCAAACTGTTATTCAGTAACAGCGAATAATGCTGCCGGTGCACCTGTAACCACTACTTGTTGCTTTAATGTTACTGTAAACGAATATCCTACTCCTACTTCAACATTAGCTTGTAACGACAACGTTCAGGTTTCTGTTAATGATCAGTGCGAAGCATTCGTGTCTACAGACATGATCCTGGAAGGTGGCCCATATCATTGTTATGATGATTACCTCGTGACTATCCAAAATTATGGATCAGGTTACGGTGGTGTTACTATTGACAATGGTGCTATCGGACAGACTTTATATGTTACTATTCTTGATCCTGATACCGGCAACAGCTGCTGGGGAACTATCAGCGTAGAGGATAAGATTCCACCTACAATCGAATGCCGCGACGTGACCATCATGTGCGGTGCACAATTACCAACCAACCCAGCTCCACCATTAGTAGGCCCACAAGAACAGTGTATCACTGGTCTTAATGACTTATTGGAGTTGAATAGCATTGACTATAATTTCGATTATAGCTATTTGCCACCAACACCAACGTTGGATGTAGATTGCCGTATTTTCATCGATGACCATACCTGGTTGCCAGATGTTAATGTTCAGGTGATCGCTCCATCAGGTTTCATCCAAAGTATTTTCCAGGTAGGAGGT
>Ga0068851_10000276_pt1 | contig 23755 bp, 26 predicted proteins | sample KBSCornC12_FD_66588 | JGI IMG/M metagenome (GOLD analysis project Ga0068851, IMG submission 66588) | Corn rhizosphere microbial communities from Kellogg Biological Station, Michigan, USA - KBS Corn C1-2 | ecosystem: Host-associated > Plants > Roots > Rhizosphere > Soil ...
GCGACCAGCGTCGGAACGTCCACCGCCACGACCACGCGGGAGGCGCCCAGGTGGATCACCTCGCGTGCGGGCGGCCCCTGGGTGGTGGGGCCGTAGTCCTCTTCCGGTTCCCCGAAAGCTTCGGGGTACATCTGGTCGATCACGTCCACGCCGGTGTCGCCGATGCGCGCGCACACGCTCACGGGGCGCAGCAGGCGCGCCGCGTAGTCGATGAGGAACAGGAAATTGGTCATGCACAGGACGCCCAGCACGATCACGGACAGCGTGATCATGTGGAAGACGTGGCCATGCAGGCGGTTGAGCGCCGTTACGGCGAATACCAGCGTGAACACGTACAGGCCCACACTGTAGCGGACCACGTTGTCGCGCAAAAGCGCCGTGGCGATGATGCGCGGCGTGAGCTGTCCCCCGGCGACCTGTATCGCGACCAGCAGCGAGCCGAACGTGAACACGAGGAACGACAGCGTGAGCGTCGTCACGGTCTGGAAGAGCGCCTGCGCGCCTTCCACGTCGAGCGCGGTGAGCTGCCAGCCGAGCCACCCGTCGAGCGCGCGCAGCAACGGGGCCAGCACGATCACCAGGGCGATCGCGACCAGCGGCACGACCCAAAGGGCTCCGCGCACGTAGCTCGCGAGAGTGTAAAAGCGGCTCCACGTGAGCTGCGCGCGGATACGGCGGCCGAGTGGGTGCGGTGCCCCCAACCGCGCCCGGATGCGCCGGGAGCTGGCGCGGTCCGATTCGTCGAGGTGCGCGCTCATCGTGGCAAGGGGGTGCCGCGCCCTGGCGGCGCGGACGGGTGGGATCGTCTGCAAATCTGCCCTTCGGGGCGCGCGGGGGCAATGGCACCTTGGTCCCATCGAAGGGCGCTCTCCAGTCGAAGTCCGGCGCGGGAAGATATACGATGGGCGCGATGGGCATGGACACCGTCTACATCGTCGACGACGACGAGAATTTCGCGCGTGGAGTCGGGCGGCTCATCCGCGCCGCCGGCTGGGACCCGCACGCGTTCGGTTCCGCTGCCGACTTCCTCGCCGCCGCGGCGCACGTGGATTCGCGCGCCGGCTGCGTGCTGCTCGACGTGCGCATGCCCGGCATGAAGGGTCCCGAGCTCTATCGTGCGATGCTCGCGCGCGGCCTCGACCTTCCGGTGATCTTCCTCACCGGCCACGGCGACGTGCCCACGAGCGTCGATGCGATGAAGCTGGGCGCGGTGGATTTCCTCGAGAAGCCCGTCGGCGGCGAGGTGCTGGTGGGCGCCATCCGCGCCGCCCTCGCGCGGCAGACCGAGCGCCGCCGCCTGGATGCGGAGCGCCGCGAGATCGAGGCGCGTTTCGCCAAGCTCTCGCCGCGCGAGCGCGAGGTGATGAGCCACGTCATCGCCGGGCGCCTCAACAAGCAGATCGCGGCCGACCTGGGCATCTCCCTCAAGACGGTGAAGGCGCACCGCGCGAAGGTGATGGAGAAGACCGGGGCGGGGAGCGTCGCGGCGCTGGTGGATTTGTGCCGCGCCGGCGGCATCCATGCGGCCGCGGTGCAGCGCATCGACCCGGAGCCGCTGGAATCCTGAAGCGGTGCGCGGCGCGGCCGGGGCCGCGCCGCGCATGGAGCCTAGAACTTGTAGTCGATGCCGACGAGGTAGCTGTCGATGCTGATCTTGTCGTTCTTCATCCATTCGGCGAAGAGCGCCCAGTGCGGGATGAAGGTCCAACGTCCGCCCACGCCGTAGGTGGCCTCGTTCTGCTTGTCCTTGCCGTTGACCGGCGTCGGCGCAAGCGGGGCGCTCGCATTTATCTTGAGCTCGGAACGCGCGTAGCCGATGCGCCCGTAGAGGTCGAACTGGTCGATGGGCAGGATGCCCACGAACGAGAGGCCGACGGACTTCGCTTTCGCCTGGCCGTCGACATCGAGGGCGGTGCCGAACGGACGGCCGTGGAAGGCGTACTTGCCGAGGTCGTAGTAGCCGAGCTCGATGGCCATGTACGGATTGAAGCGCCAGCCCGCGCGCACGGTATAGGTGGTTTCGGTGTCGTCGACCTGCGCATTGTCGAACCCGGTAAGGTCGGTACCGGACTTGTTCAGGTGGCCGCCGCCCACGCCCGCGCCGAAGTACCACGGCGAGTACATGGGTTGCTGGGCCAGTGCGGGAACGGACGCCATCGCGGCGGCGACAACGAGGGCGGTACGGATTTTCGTCATGCGGATCTCCAATCGTCGGGGGGAAGCGAGTACGATCAAGAGGATGCCGCGCGGGGGTCTCTCGCCTCTATAGCACCATGGTGCCGCGCGTTTCGCATGCCGCGCACGCATGTCGCGCGCGCGCGTCGCGAAAGCTAAAGGGGCGTGGTTTCCAGCTCGATGCCGGCCTGCTCGAGCTCCTCCGCGATGCGAACGAGCTCCGCGACCGACCTCACCTTCATCTTCTCCATCACGCGCGCGCGGTGCGTCTTCACCGTGCGTTCCGCGGCGTGGAGCGCATAGCAGATCTGCTTGTTGAGGCGGCCCGCGATGACACCGGCCATGACCTGGCGCTCGCGCGGCGTGAGCGTCGCGTAGCGCTCCTTGAGCTCGCCGCGCCGCAGCAGCACGCGCTGGCGCTCGAGGTCGCGCTCGAGCGCGCGATGGATCGCGTCGAGCAGGGTCGCGATGGGCACGGGCTTGGTGAGGAAATCGATGGCGCCCGCCTGCATCGCACGCACCGTGCTGGGAATGTCGCCGTGCCCGCTCAGGAACACGACCGGGTGCGCATTGTCGCGGCGGGCGAGCGCGCCCTGCAGGTCCAGGCCGCTCGGGCCGGGCATGCGCAGGTCCAGCAGCACGCACGCCGGTCCTTCCGAATCGTCGGCAGCGAGGTACTCGGCAGCGCTGCTGTAGACGCGCGGATGATGTCCCGCCGCGGTGAGCGCGCGTGCGATCGCGGTCTGGAAGGCGGAATCGTCGTCCACCACGTGGACGATGCCCGGTATCGCGGGGGCGGCCATCATGCGCCGAGCGCCGGTATGCGCACGCGGAAGATCGCGCCGTGCGGGATGTTGGATTCGTACGACACGGTGCCGCGGGACATCTCGACGATGGTGCGCACGATCGAAAGGCCCAGGCCCATGCCGTCCTTCTTCGACGTGAAGGGCTCCTGGAAGAGCCGTGCCTCGTCGTCCTGCGACAGGCCCGGCCCGCGGTCCGCCACCACGATCTCCGCGCCGTTGCCGACAGAGCGCGTCTGGATGCGCACCTCGCGCTCCGCGGACGGTGCGCCGGCCACAGCCTCCATCGCGTTCACCACCAGGTTGATGATCACCTGCTGCAGGTTGACCGAGTCGGCGAGGATCACGGGGGTCGCCGGGTCGAACACGGGCGCCAGCTTCACGCCGCGGCGCGCGGCATCGAACGCCACGTGGCGCAGCGCCTCGGCGACCTCGCTGTTGACCTCGAGCGCGACCGGATTCCACTCGTGGCGCGCCAGCAGCTTGCGCAGGCGCTTGATGACCTCGCTCGCACGCAGGTCCTCGTTGCGGATGTCGGAGAGGATCTCGCGCAGGGTCCCGGGGTCCAGCACCCCCTGCTCGAGCATCATCTGCGCGGCTTCCGCGTTGCTGAGGATGGCGCCCATCGGCTGGTTGATCTCGTGCGCGATGCTGGCCGTGAGCGCGCCGATGGTGGACAGGCGCGCGACCTGCGCGAGCTGCGCGCCACGCGCCTGCAGCTCCGCCTCGGCGCGCCGGCGCCGGCGGCTCTGCATCACCAGCGACCAGAGCAGCAACGCCTGCAGCAGGATGATCGCGAAGAGGGCGGCGAACTGCCACGAGTACGCACGCCACAGCATCTGCGGCCGGTTCACGATCTCGCAACGTGCCGGCACGCTGCGCTCCGGGATGTTCCATCGCTGCAGCGCGTTCCAGTTCACTTCGCACACCGGCTCGGGCGTGGCGCGAACGTCGATCCCATCGGCGTTCTCGCCTTCGAGCACGCGACGGGCGAGCAGCCCCGCCGCACGGCCGTGCGCATCGAGCCGCACCGAGGAGCCGCCGAGCGGGCCGCGGGTCCACTGGCTCTGCACCGGGGTCACCACGGGGACGGAGGAGCGCGCCACGACCTCGGGCAGCGCAGTTGCGCCAGGGCCCCATACGCGGCCGGCCCCATCGCGCAACATGGAGAGGTAGACCACGAACGAGTTCCGGTCCAGCTCTTCCACCCGCTGCATGGTCTCGTCGCGCGTGGCGCCCACGATGTAGCGCATCTCGACGCGGCGCTCGCCCTTTCGCAGCTGGCGCAGCGCGATGTCGAGGAAATGCCGGTCGAATGGCGAGCTGCCGGAGATCACGTAGGCGCGGCGGGCGCCGGGCACCACGGCCAGCCCCAGCGCGATCGTGCCCACCATGTCGAACGCCATCGTGACGCCGGTGGTGCTCTTCGGCCGGCGCCAGCCTTCGAGCGCGCCGTCGATCACGCCGTTGAAGACGATCGGGACGCCGGGCCAGATGTCGTCGCGGTAGCGGGTGGCGAACTCGAGCGGCTCGATGCCCGACGCGATGACGAGATCGACGGGAATGTCGCGGTACTTGTTCTTCAGCAGCGCGCCGAACTCGGGCTCGATGCCGGAGCGCACCCGCAGCGAATCGATCTCCTCGGTATAGATCTCGACCAGGCGCGGCGCCTTTTCCGTGAGGGCGTCACGCAGGGCCTGCTCGCGCGCGATGTTCATGGCGTAGAGCGCGTCCCAGCTGCGGATGAGCACGATGCGCCACGGGGCCGGGGTGCCGGCAGCCTCGGGCAGCGGCTGCGCATGTGCCATGGGCGTGCCGGCAAGCAGGAGGCAGGTGGCCACCAGTCCCGCCATGACGCCGGCCGCGCGCGGCGCGGGACCCACCCCTTTGTCCAAGCGCTCACCTTCCTTCCGCGACCTTCCACCCGTCGGGCGTCCGGCACAGGTTCCACTGGCTGCGCGAGGTCTCCCCACGAGTCGTGATCGTGAAGGCCGCGCCGCGGCATTTCATGCCCTGCCTCTCGAACCTGGCGAGCGGGGTCACGGTCCCCGAGGCGGACGACGCGGGATTCTGCCAGGGATAGGCGTGCCCATCCTCGCCCTCGTCCAGCGCATGGCGCATGACATCCCCCGCGATGCGGAAGTCCTCCGCCGTCATGCGCGTGATCGGGGCGTCCTTCGCGAACATCTCGTTGATGGCGAATGCGGGCATCGCGGCGACGAGTACCACCGTGGCGAGCGGCGCGCGTGCAAGGAGGGAGAGGTGCATGCGATGGACGGCGGGCGATGCGATGCGCGCATGGTGGCGCTCGCGGACGACGCCGGTCGATTGGCCCTTGGTCCAATTCCTCAGCCGCGCACCGGCGGCTCATAGTGCATCGCACCGATGGGAGATAGCCGATGAAGCGCTCGCTGTGGGCGATGTGGATCGCATTCGCGCCGCTGGCCGTGGCTGCCGCCTACGAAAGCCCGTGGGCGATCGTCGAGGCGTCGGACCCCTCGGAAGTGCGGCAGGAGTTCAGGCCGTCGATCACGCTGGTCGACGGCCACAGCACGCGCGATCCGTGGCGATCGGATCCGCTCGCGCCCGGCAAGCACTCCGTCCGCATCCGCTTCGAAACCGCGCGCGTGGCGCAGGGCCCGGGCGACGAGGTCCGCGACCTGGACCTCGACCTGCAGCCCTGCACGCGCTATCGCATCGCCGCACAACGCACGCAAGGCACGCAATGGCAACCCAAGGTCTACACCGAGAAGATCGGAGAATGCGCCCGCAAATTCAAGTGATGCAGCGCGGCTGCGCGCTCGCGGCCGCGGCGTTCGCGGCAACGCCCGCGCACGCCTCGTTCCTGTCGGGCGACGCGCTCGACAGCGCCGCGAACGCGCTCGCGTGGGTGATCCTCTTCCTCGTGCCCGCGGTCGCGATCGCCATCTTCTGGTACGTGCACATCCTCCCGGAGGTCATCGCGGAGAAGCGCCACCACCCGCAGAAGGACTCGATCAAGGTGCTTTGCATCCTGTCGCTCTTCTTCGGCGGGATGCTGTGGCCCTTCGCGTGGCTCTGGGCGTACACGAAGCCGATCGCGTATCGCGCCGCATACGGGAGCGAGAAGCACGACGACTATTACCTCGCCATGGGCGAGAAGGCGCGGCTGGGCACGATCACGCTGGCCGAGCTTTCGCACATCCGCGAGGAGCTCGCCGCGATGAAAGCGAAGGGCACGCTGTCCCCGGAGCTCAAGGCACTCATCGCCGATCTCGACAGCCTCGCCGGCGAGGCGAATGGCGGCCGGCACGCCCTGCAGGAAAGCGGAGGGAAAGCGTAATGGAAGTCCTGCTCCTCGGCATCTATTCGTTCTTCGTCTGGCTCATCTTCTTCAAGTTCAAGTGGCTGCCGTGGAACACGGTCTCGCAGGTGATCGTGATCACGCTGCCGATCGTGGGCCTCACGGCGCTCATCCTCACGCTGAACGTGGTGGCGCCCTCGTCGAGCGACGTGCGGGTGCTGAAGTACATCGTGAACGTGTCGCCGCAAGTCCGCGGGCGGGTGCTCGAGGTGCCCGCCGAGGGCAACCAGCCGATGAAGAAGGGGGACGTCCTCTACAAGATCGATCCCACGCCCTACCAGCTCACGGTCAACTCGCTCGAGGCGCAGCTCGCCAACACGCAGGGCAGCAGCCGCGAGCTGGACGAGCAGCTGATCGGCGCCATCGCCCAGGTGAGCGCCGCGAATTCCGCGATCCAGACGGCAACCTCGCGCGTGACGCAGGCCACGGCGCAGGTGGAGCTCGCGCACAAGCGCGTGACGCAGTATCGGGAGCTTTCCGCGCGTGGTGCCGGCAATCGGTTCGACCTCGAGCAGGCGGAGACCAACCTGCGCGAAGCCGAGAGCACGCTCGATGGCGCGCGCAGCACCGAGGCGCAGTCGCGCAGCGCCCAGGCGCAGGCGCTCGCCGCGGAGCGGCAGATCCGCCAGAAGATGGGCGCCAAGTCCGGCGGCGAGTGGGCGCAGGTGGCCCAGGTGCGCGCGCAGCTCGAGCAGGCCAAATGGGAGCTCTCGCAGACGGTCGCCTACGCGCCGGCGAACGGGACGCCCACCAACGTGCAGCTTCGCACGGGCGCGTTCGTCGTGCCGATGCCGCTCGCGCCCGCGCTCACGTTCGTCGAGGACGAGTTCGTGATCGTGGCGCTCTTCAACCAGAACGAGCTCACGCAAGTGAAGCCGGGCGACGAGGCCGAAGTGGTCCTCCTCACCCTGCCGGGAGAGGTGATCAAGGCGAAGGTCGATTCGATCATCTGGGCGCAGGGCCAGGGCCAGTCGATGCCGTTCAGCAACGTCCTTCCCACCACGGGCGTGAACGGCCCGCCGCCCGACCGCTTCCCGGTGAAGCTTACCGTTGACCCGAAATACCACGAGTTCTTCCTCGCGGCGGGCGCCCGCGGCAACGCGGCCATCTACACCGAGCACGGCGAGATGATCCACATCATCCGCAAGGTGATCATGCGCGTCGGCACGAAGATCAACTACCTCATCCTGAAGCTGCATTGACATGAAGCGCCTCGCCCCGATCGTCGCGTTGATGCTCGCGGGCTGCGCCGTGCACTCGCCGCCCCCGCCGGACGAGCTGCGCAAGCAGGCGCTGCCCAATACCGCGATACCACCGGCATGGACCACGCCTGGCGCTGCCACGGGCGATGTCACGCAGGCGTGGCTCGCCACCTTCAACGATCCCGCGCTCGAGGCCCTCGTGCGCGAGGCCGTCACCTACAACTACGACCTGCAGATCGCAGCCGCACGCGTGGAGGCGGCCGAGGCGGCTGCCCGCGCCGCCGGCGCCGCCCTGCTGCCGCAGCTCAACCTCGCGGCACGCGGCGGCGGCAAGATGGGCGGCGACAATAGCGGCCTCAACGTCCTCGGGCTCTTCGCGAGCTGGGAGCTGGACCTCTGGGGCCGGGTGCGTTCCGCGCGTGCCGCTTCGAGCGCGCAATACGAGGCGGCAGCCCTCGATGCCCAGTACGCGCGCCAGTCGATCGCGGCGCTGGTCGCGAAGAGCTGGTTCCTCGCGCGCGAAGCGGCGGTGCAGGGCGCGATCGCCGCCGAGATGGTGGCGTCGTCCCAGTCCCTGGTGGGCCTGTCGCGCGATCGCCAACGCGTCGGCAACGGCGACGACCTCGAAGTGTCGACGGCCGAGGCGAGCGTGCTGGGCTACCGCGACCTCGTCCTGCAGGCCGACGTCGCGCGCCAGAACGCGCTGCGGGCGGTGGAGATCCTCGCCGGTCGCTACCCGTCTGCCCATATCGATGCGGGACGCGACCTGCCGCTCATCGCCACGCCGATTCCCGCAGGGCTTCCTTCGCAGCTCCTGGAGCGGCGTCCCGACGTGCGCGCGGCCGAGCGCCGCGTCGCCGCGTCTTTCTACGCGAAGCAGGAAGCGCAGGCCGCGCGCCTGCCGCGGATCTCGCTCACCGGCGGCGTGAACACGGTCTCGAGCGAGCTCATCTTCCTCAAGCCGCGCGACAACCCGGTGTGGAGCGTGGGGGCCAGCCTGCTGGCGCCGATCTTCACCGGCGGCGCGCTGCAGGCGCAGGTGGACATCCGCACGGCCGAGCAGAAGGCGGCGATCGCCGATTACGGCCGCATCGGCTCGCGCGCCTTCAGCGAGGTGGAGAACGCGCTCTCGGCCTCGATCAACCTGCAGTCGCGCGCCGAAATACTCACGAGCGCCGTCACCGCCAACGAGAATGCGCTCGGCTTCGCCCGCGTGCGCTACGACGTGGGCTCCGGCGACCAGCGGGGCGTCCAGAACCAGCTGCTCGCGCTGCACGCCGCGCGCACGACGCTCGTGCACGTCCAGGCCGAGCGGCTCATCCAGCGCGTCAACCTCTACCTCGCGCTCGGCGGGGGATTCGAGTAGGGCTTCCAGGGGTTTTCATGAGTTTGTTGCAAGGGCTTTTCAAGTCGCCGGCGCAGAAGCAGCAGGAAGCGCGCGAGGCGGCCATCGCCGATCCGGTCATCGACCGCATCGTCGCAGCAACCGACAAGCGGCTCATGCACGTGAGGGAGCTGCGCCGCGAGCTGCGCGGGCCGGTGATCGTGGCGCGCACGAAGCTCGCCGATCTCATCGCCGGCATACCGGGGCCCGTCGAGATGAGTCCCGCCACATGGGCCCGGGACGATACCGTGCGTGCGCTCTTCGCGCGTGCCGGCGACACGGCGGAGGCGTTCAGCCGGGACGAGGCCACGCGGGCATTTTTCGCGCTGCATCCCGGTGCGGATTGCGTGGGCCTCCTCGCGCTGGAGCAGGTCGAGAGGCGCGTGATCGCGAGCGCGCTGCAGGGTGACCAGGTCCAGGCGGACGTGGCGCGTACGACCGTGAGCTTTCGCGAGCCGCGCGTGCTGGCGCCGGGTGCCGACGAGGTCGCCGTGCGCGGCGAGCTCGTTCACCGTGCGTTCGAATACCTCGGCCTGCGCGCGTTGCAGCGCGTGGGCGCCATGCGGGCGCAGCGCCACGAGATGGAGCAGGAGCGTTCGCTCCTGCAGGCCCAGCTTCGCCTCGCGCGGCGCAACGGCGCGGGCTTCGGCGGGCTGGATGTCTCCGGCGAGTCGAAGTCCACGGCCGAGCTCGAGCGCGATCTCGAGCGCGTCGTGGGCGAGCTCGAGGCGGCCGCTTCGCAGTCGCTCCTGCCGCTGCTGGTCGAAGCGATCGCCGACGTGCTCGCGCATTTCGCCGAGCACCTGGTCGTCGAGCCGTGCGAGCTGTCGCTCGACGCCATGAACTTCATCGTGCCTGCCGCCGAGGCCGCGGTGCGGCCGCGCGTCGCGATCCTGCGGCTTGCCGAGCGCGGCCCCTTCGCGGTGGTGCTGGCGCGTTTCCCGTGCGCGGAGCTGCGCGCGGTCCCGCGATTCGACGATGCCGCGAAATTCCTCTAGGAGATGGACATGAAAGCCAGGAACGCGAAAAAACAGAACCACGGCGCGGAGCCGAAGAAGGCGAGCCGGCACGACGGCGGCAAGGACGAGAAGGCGCGCGGGAACGGCGCCGGGGGCAAGCCGGAAAAGATCGGGCGCAAGGATTACGACGCGGAGCTCGAGCGGCTGCACGGCGAACTGGTGCAATTGCAGCTCTGGGTGCAGAAGCAGGGCCTCAAGGTGTGCATCCTCTTCGAGGGCCGCGACGGCGCCGGCAAAGGCGGCACCATCAAGGCGCTTACGGAGCGGGTAAGCCCGCGCGTCTTCCGGGTGGTGGCGCTGCCCGCGCCCACCGAGCGCGAGAAATCGCAGATGTACCTGCAGCGCTACGTGCGCTACCTGCCCGCGGCCGGCGAGATCGTGATCTTCGACCGCAGCTGGTACAACCGCGCCGGCGTCGAGCGCGTCATGGGTTTCTGCAGCGACACGCAGGCGCAGGAATTCCTGAAGGGCGTCCCGCTGGTGGAGAAGGCCATCGTCAATTCCGGCGTGATCCTGCTCAAGTACTGGCTCGAGGTGAGCCCGGAGGAGCAGACGCGGCGCCTCGAGCAGCGCATCAAGGACGGCCGCAAGATCTGGAAGCTCTCGCCGATGGATCTCAAGTCGTACAGCCGCTGGTTCGACTATTCGCGCGCCCGCGACGACATGTTCGCGGAAACCGATACACCCTGGGCCCCCTGGTACGTGGCGAACTCGGAGGACAAGAAGCGCGTGCGGCTGAACATCATCGAGCACATCCTCAAGCACGTGCCCTACGGGAAGTCGCCGCGCGAGAAGATCAAGCTGCCGAAGCGCCAGAAGGCGGGCGGCTACGTGGCGCCCGACTATCCGTACAAGTACGTGGAGGCCAGGCACTGAACGGCACCTTCGTGCCATAGAGCAGCGCGCCCACGCGCGTCAAGCTTTCGCTGTCCGTTCCATTTGCACACAGGAGAAGCCATGCGTACCACCCCCATCGTCGCCATCATCGTCGCCGCGGCACTCGCGCCGGTGGCCATCGCGCAGGACAAGAAGAACATGGACGTGTCCGGCGCCGTCGCCACGGCTCCCGGGCAGGCGAAGGCGGTCGCCCTCGTCACCGCCAACGGCACGATCGACTCCATCGATGCCGCGACGCGCACCATCAAGATCAAGCTGCCGTCGGGCGCGCTGCGCGAGGTCGAGGTCGGCCAGGAAGTCCGCAACTTCGACCAGCTCAAGGTCGGCGACAAGGTGAAGGCGAAGTATGTCGAGTCGCTCACGATCGAGCTGAAGAAGGACGGCAAGCAGGTCGTCGGACGCACCGAATCCACGAGCCTCGATCGTGCGCAACCCGGCGCGAAGCCGGGCGGCGTGGCGAAGCACGAGGTGACCGTCGTCGCCGACGTCGTGAACGTCGATGCGAAGAAGCACCTCGTGCAGGTGAAGAACGAGCACGGCGAGACCGTGGACCTGAACGTGAAGGATCCCGAGCAACTCAAGCTCGTGAAGAAGGGCGACCAGGTCCAGGCCACCTACACGGTGGCGCTCGCCGTCGCCGTCGAGCCGGCGGGCGCGCCGGCGAAGAAGTAACCCGCCGCCGGGCTTCCTCGCGCGGCCTGCGGCCAGGCCCGCGGGGCGCGCCGGAAGCGCCCTCCATGGCCAGGCGCCTCGTCCGCACCGGCGCCGGCTGGGCGCCGGGGTGGCTGCGCGGCTACGGCGCGGCGCTCCTGCGCGCGGATCTCCTCGCGGGCGCCACGGCCGCCGCGGTCGTGGTGCCCATTGCCATGGCGCATGCAACCATCGCCGGCCTGCCGGTACAGGTCGGCCTGTGCACGGTCATCGCGCCGATGGTCGCTTATGCATTCATCGGGTGCTCGCGTGCCTTGAGCGTGAGCACCACCAGCACCATCGCCGTGCTGGTCGCGGCCGCGGTCGCGCACGTGGTGCCGGGCGCGGACGAGGCGCAGGCCACCGCCGTGGCTTCGATGCTGGCGTTGCTGGCCGGTGGCATGCTCGTGGCCGCCTCGGCGGCCAACCTCGGTTTCGTCGCGAACTTCATCTCGTATCCCGTGCTCACCGGGTTCAAGGCGGGCATCGGGCTGGTGATCGTGGTCGACCAGGTGCCGAAGCTGCTCGGCATATCGATCGCGAAGGAAGGCTTCTTCCGCGACGTGCTGTCCATCGCGAGGTCATTGCCGTCGCTCTCCTGGCCCACGCTCGCGGTGGGCGCGGGTGTGATGGCGATCGTCTTCGCCGGGCGCCGCTGGGCGCCACAGGTGCCGGCGGCACTGGTCGGCATCGTGCTCGCGATCGCGGCCTCGGCGCTGCTGGGACTGGAAGGGGCCGGGGTGGCGATGGCGGGGCATCTCGAGGGCGGCCTCGCCGGTCCCGCGATGCCGGATCTCACCCTCGCGATCGAGCTCTGGCCCGCCGCGGCCGGCATCGCGCTCATGAGCTTCACCGAGTCCATCGCGGCGGGCCGCGCATTCACGGAGCACGGCGAGCCGCGGCCCGGGGCCAATCGCGAGCTCGCGGCCATCGGCCTCGCGAATGCCGCCGGCAGCCTCTTCGGCGGCATGCCCTGCGGTGGCGGCACCACGCAGACCGCCGTGAATCGCAGCGCCGGCGCACGCACGCAGGTGGCCGCCCTGGTGACCGCGGCCTTCGCGGCGATCGCGCTCGCGTTCCTCGCGCCCGTCATCGCGCTCATGCCGCGCGCGGCACTTGCCGCCGTGGTGCTCGCGTACTCCATCGGGCTCATCAAGCTGGGCGAGTTCCGCGCCATCCGGGCCGTGCGCACGACGGAATTCCAGTGGGCCCTCATCGCCTGTGGCGGCGTGCTCATGCTGGGGACGCTTCGCGGCATCCTCGTGGCCATCGCCGCCTCCCTCCTCGCCATCGCGCACCAGGCCAACAATCCCCCGGTGTACGAGCTGGTGCGCAAGCGCGGCACGCAGGTCTTCCGCGCACGCTCGGCCGAGCAGCAGGACGACGAGTCCTGGCCGGGGCTGCTGGTCCTGCGTCCGCAGGGGCGCCTCTACTTCGCGAACGCGGAGCGCGTGGGCGACCGCATGTGGGAGCTCTTCGAGGGCACGAAGGCGCGCGTGCTGGTGCTCGACTTCTCCGCCGTGAGCGACCTCGAGTACACGGCGCTCACCATGCTCGACGCGGGCGAGGAGAAGATGCGCGCGCTGGGCGTGCAGGTCTGGCTCGCGGGATTGAATCCGCACGTGCTGAGGATCGTGCGCGCGACGGCACTCGGGCACAGGCTCGGGCGCAAGCGCATGTTCTTCGACGTGCCCACCGCGGTGGCGGCCTACGAGGCGCTTGCCGCAAGCTGACCATGGCCAACGCCTTCCACATCTCCGCCGACACCCCCGCCACGGGCGATCCGCGCGATTTCTCCATCGTGCTGGGAGGGCCGCTCTACCAGCTCCTGCGCCGCGCGCACGTCTCGGGCGATGCGCTCGAGCTCGCGCGCCGCCGCATCGTCGTGATGGCGGCGGTGGGGTGGTTTCCGCTGCTGCTGCTGGCGCTCGCGGGCGGCCGCGCGCTGGGCGGTGTGGGCGTGCCCTTCCTGAAGGACGTCGAGGTGCACGTGCGCCTGCTGGTGGCGCTGCCGCTGCTGGTCGCGGCGGAGCTGCTGGTGCACATGCGCCTGCGCCCCGTAGCGGGCGAGTTCCTGGCGCGCGGGCTGGTGCCGGAGGAATCGCTGGAGCGTTTTCGCGAGTGCGTGCGCGCGGCCTTCCGCCTGCGCAACTCGATCACCGCCGAGCTCCTCATGCTGGCGCTGGTCTACGGCGTCGGCGTGCCGTTCCTTTGGCGCAACGCCGTCGCGCTCGACGTGCCCACGTGGTACGCCAACCCGACGCCCGAAGGGGCGCACCTCACCGCGGCGGGCATGTGGTACGTGGGCATCAGCGTGCCGCTCTTCCAGTTCCTGCTGCTGCGCTGGTATTTCCGCATCTTCATCTGGGTGCGCTTCCTGTGGCACGTCTCGCGCATCCGCCTGCGGCTTTCCGCGATGCACGCCGACCAGAACGCGGGCCTGGGCTTCCTCGCGGGCACCGTCTACGCGTTCACGCCGCTGCTGATGGCGCACGGCGCGCTGCTCGCGGGCGTGATCGCCAACCGCGTGTTCTTCCTCGGCGGCTCCCTGCCCGAGGCGCGCATGGAGATCGCGGCCGTCGTGGCGTACCTGCTGGTGCTCGTGTTCGCGCCGCTCACGGTCTTCGCCTGGCAGGTGAACGAGGCCAAGCGCCGCGCCTCGCGCGAGTACGGGCGCCTGAACCAGCGCTACGTGCGCGACTTCGAGGCGAAGTGGCTGCCGGGGGGCATGCCGGCGGCGCAATCGCCGCTCGGCGACACGGATATCCAGTCGCTCGCGGACCTCGCGAACAGCCTGGCCACCGCGCGCGCCACCCGTACGGTGCCGATCACGCGCGACGCGCTGCTGAAGCTCGGCGCCGCGGTGCTGATCCCGATCGCGCCGCTGCTGCTCACGATGTTTCCCGCCGAGGAGCTGGCGCGGCGGCTGCTGAAGATGCTGATCTAGCGTGTGGCTGCGTATCCCGGACCTGCAGATCTCGGTGCGCGCCTCGGTAGCCGCGGGCATCGCCGTGGGACTGGCCCAGCTCCTGGCGCTGCCGTTCCCGATCTATGCCATGATCGCCGCGGTCATCGTCACCGACCTCGCGCCCGCCAAGACCCGCGCCCTGGCGGTGCCGCGCCTGATAGGCACGGTGGTGGGCGCAAGCCTCGGGGCCATCTGCGCACGCTGGCTCCCGGCGAACGCGTGGACGGTGGCGTTGGCGATCTTCGTGCCGATGCTCGCATGCCATGCCGCGCGCACCCCGGAGGCGGCGCGGCTGGCGGGCTACGTGAGCGCCATCGTGGTGCTCGACCACTCCGGCGGGCCCTGGCTGTATGCGGGCTACCGGTTGCTGGAGACGGCGCTCGGCATCGGTGTGGCCGTGGCGGTGAGCTTCATGCCGAAGCTGCTGCGGGCTGCCTGACCGCCCGCATGCGCGATGGCCACGGGCACTTAGGTGCCATAGAGCCTTCCCCCGCGAGCGCGCAGGCTGGGGCCGTCGCCCGATGCACGACTCGGCATCCCTACAGCCCACAGTGAGGACCTCCCAGATGAAAACGAACCCGGCTCGCAGCGTCCTGCTCGTCGCCATGGCATTCGCGGTCTCGAGCGCGTTCGCGCAGCAGTATGTCTACCCCGCAAAGGGCCAATCCGCCGCGCAGCAGAAGAAGGACGAGGGCGAGTGCCACACGTGGGCCGTCGGGCAATCCAAGTACGACCCGGCCAACCCGCCGCCGCCTCCGCAGGCCGCCACGCCACCCACGACCGCGACGGGCACGAAGCCGGGCGCGGGCCTGAGGGGTGCTGCTGCCGGCGCCGTCGTGGGCGAGGTCGCCGGCGGCAATGCCAGCTCGGGCGCCGCGGCAGGCGCGGTCGTGGCGCGCAGCGCGAGCCGCAGGCAGAATGCCGCCGCCGCGGAGCAGGGAAAGCAGCAGGCCTCCCAGCAGCAGCAGGCCGGAATGCAGGCCTACCAGAAGGCCCGCGCCGCATGCCTGGAGGGCAAGGGCTACTCCATCAAGTAGCGAGGGTTTGCGTGTCCCCGCGAAGGCGGGGACCCAGGCGACGATTGTCGTCCCCGCGAAGGCGGGGACCCAGGCGACGATTGTCGTCCCCGCGAAGGCGGGGACCCAGGTTGCTCACTAGCCCTTGGTCTTCCAGGTGCCGTCTTCCTGGCGGCAGGCGGATCCCTGGACCTTCTCGGGCTTGCCGTCGACTTTCGCATCGACGGTGAAGTCGCGGCAGGGGCCCGCGCTCGCTTCGTAGGTCCTGGTTGGCGTCATCGTGTATTGCGCGCCCGTATCCGGGTTGGTCCACGTCGTGTTCTGGCCCGTAGGCGTGCTCTCGAGCGCCTGCGCGGCCTTGAGCTTGTCGGCCTCGTCCATCTTCTGTCCGATCTTGCCGCCGATCACGGCGCCCGCAACCGTGCCGGCAATGATGGCGACCGTGCGCCCCGTCCCGCCACCGATGGTGGAGCCCACGACGCCGCCGATGACAGCACCGCCAACAGCGCCGGTCTGCTGCTTCGTGGGCGGGTTCTCGCACGCGGCGAGCGCGAGGAGGGCGGCCGCGACAATGGGGAATCTCGTTTTCGTGTATGTCATGTGTGCCTCCAGGATGCGATTCCCAAGTGAGCGAGGCGACCCGTCAGGCGCTGGCGGGCCGCGTCATGGCGAGCGGTGGGTGCTCAGCCGCCGGGCAACGTCTTCTTGGCCTTTTCCTCTTCCTCTTTCGTGGGCGCCTTGCGCTTGGCCGCCTTGTCCGCTTTCTTCTCTTCCGCCGTCATCTTCTTGGGAGCAGCAAGTGTCCGTGTTTCATTGCCGGTGTTCTCGATCTTCTTGTCCTGGGTTGTTGCGGCGGACGGGTTGTCCGCCGCGTTCTTCTTCGCGTCGGCGGTTTCAGCGGCAGCCAGGGGAAGCGCCACGGCCGTGACGGCGATGGCCGCGAGCAGGGTTGCGGTCTTGAGCATGGATGTTCTCCTTTGAATTCCAGGACATGGGCCCGGGCGCAGCCGCGCGTGCCATTCCTGGAACGCGATTCTGCATCGATCAACCGCGCTGAACGATGGTCCCTTGGTGCCGTCCCGATGCCGCCGGCGAATTCTTCGTGCTGGCCAGCGGATCAACGCACGAGCGGGATGCGCTCGGCGATATCGATCCGGTTGATGGCAGCCAGCTTGTTCTCGATCTGCATGTAGCGCACCGCCTTCTTCGCCGGCAGCACGGCGATCATCTTGCGCATGGTGCGTTCGCGCAGCTTCTGCTCGTCGGCATCGGCCGCGACGAGCTCGCGCGCGATGCGCTTCGCATTGGCGTCGGTCAGGCTCGACTCCGCGTTCACGTAGTCGAGCACCACGCGGTTCTGCCGCTGGACGATGTCGTCGAGCTGCTTCTGGTAGCTGTCGTAGAGCGGCCAGAAGACTTTCGCCTCGGCGGCGGTGAGCTGCATGTTCTTCTCGACCAGCCCGCGCTTGTCGGTGCGTGCCGCCTCGCGGACGCTCGCGATGGTCGGCGCCGCGGCCGCTGCGGGAGGTGCCGGCGACTGTGCCACGGCGTGCATCGCGAGCAGGGCGGCAATGGCGCCGCCTGCGACGGAGCGCCTCATTGCGACTTCCTCCATGTCGAGTCCGGATTGAAGAGCGTCATGTTCCCCGCGATGGAAGCGGTCTGCGCGCCGAGGTCCTTCTCGTACACGACGCCCTCGTGGTTCACCAGGAACGTGGTGACGCCGGAGACGCGATAGGTGGCGGGATATGCCACGACCGCGAAGCCGCCGAGCAGCTTGTTGCCGACCATGTAGTCGTAGGCGCCGCCCGGCGCATTCTTGCCCTGCGCGGTGAGGATGCGGTAGTAGTAACCACGGTAGGGCTGCGGCGTGCCCGTCGTCCTGTCGGCTTCCTTCGCGCCCTTGCCGTAGCCTTCCTTCGCGGCGACCGCCACGAGCGGTCCCAGCGGGCTGGGCGGGGCGCCTTCCGCCGTGGGCCAGAAGAGGCCGTCCTTCTTGCCCGGCGAGGAGCGGAACTTGCGCGCGTAGTCCGCGAAGCCGTTGCCATCCGCGTCGCTTGCGGCATATTCGCGCTCCGCGTCCACGATCGCGAGGATGGTCTGCATCGCGTCGAGCTCGTTGCGGCCCACGCGGCGATTCACCAGCTCCTCGCGGCCGGCGTTGGCGTCGAAGGTCCACTTGTCGCCGTGCTTCACGAGCGGCGCGGGGAAGGGCCAGCCGTCGTCGCCGACGGTGAGGATCATCCTGTCCGGGGCCGCTTCTTCCATCGCGTTCTTGCGGTCGTACGCCTCGAGGAAGCGATTCCAGTCGTTGGCGTCGGCCACCATGTCCCCGGAGAAGAGCCAGGACGAAGAGTTGGGCCCGACCACCGCGAGGAGCCCGTCCACGTTCTTCGCACGCACGGCGTCCGTGAGCGCCTTCGCCGCTTCCTGGGGCGAGGCGAAGGCCTTCTGCTTCACCGCGGACTTGGCGGCGGGCGGCGCGGTGGCGGCCTGGGGCGCCGCAGGCACCGTGTACAGGATGGCGAATGCGCCGGCCACCGCGGCGACGATGATGTGCAGTTGCAGTTTCATGTCGATCTCCTCGGAGGGTTGCGCGCTCAACGACGTCCGCCGCCACCGCGGCCGCCGCCGCCGCCACGGCCACCGCCACCGCCGCCACGTGAGCCGCCGCCGCCCATGCTCGAGCTGCCGCGCGAGCTGGCCGCGCGCGTCGAGGCGCCGCCACCGCCCGCGCCGGAGAACCCGCTGCTGCTGCCGCCGCCGCCACGCGAGCCGCCGGCGTCACGGCTGCTTGGATTGCCGCCGCCGCCGCGATCGCCGGTTTGCGTCGCGCCTGCCCGGTTGCCCGCCTGTGCGCCGCCACTGCGATCCGCCGCGCGATTCTGCGACATTTCCGAGCGGCCCTGCTCGGCCCGGCCGCGAAACTGGTCGCGTGATTGCGCCGACTGCGCATTGCCGCCGCGGTTGTATTTCTGCGCCGTCCCGCTGTCGCGGTATGCCGCGCCCTTGCGATGGTCGACGTTGTGGTTCCAGTTGCCGTTGGAGATGTTGGTCTTGTTGAAGTTGTTGTACTTGTTGACGTTCACGTTCACGTTGTTGTTGCCCCAGCCGATGTTGCCCCAGATCGCGGCGCCCACGACCACGCCGGTCGCGAACGCGAGGCCCGTGCCGTACGCATAGCCCGGCGGGTAGTAGTAGTACGGCGGCGGCGCGGGATACCACCACGGCCCGTAGATGGTGGCCGGGTTGTACGAAGGCACGTAGACCACCTCGGGATTCGGCTGCTCGATCTTGATGACCTGCACGCTGCCCTCGGTTTCCTTCTTGACCGTCATCTCCTGCGAGGTCTTGAGGTTGCCCGCCTCGTCGGCCTTCTTGCGCAGGTTCTGGACGGTCTTCAGCACGTCTTCCTGCTTCGCGAGGAAGGCATCGCCCAGCTTGGTGGTCCAGTCGAGCTTCTCGTTCATCATCGTGAGCACCTGCGGCACGGCGGTGAGCGACTTCACGGCCGGATCCCAGGTCTGGGACGTGAGCGCATCCTCGAGCGCCTTGTCCTTGAGGCCCGAGTTGGCCTTCTGCCAGCGCGCCGCCTCCACCACCTCGAGCGGGTAGGTGGACGCCATCAGCACCTGCGACAGCAGCGCGTCGGGAAAGAGCGCCACGGGCGCGAGCAGCTCGTCGAGGTCCTTCTGCGTGAAGGTGGCACCGCTCGCCGTGGGCGCTGCCGCGGCGGTTTGCGTGGGCGGCGTGGCGGTTTGTGTCGGGAAGGGGCCCGGCTGCGTCTGCGCCAGCACCGCGGGTTCCACCGCCATCATCGTGCAGACGGCGATCGCCACGATGCGCAGGGCGAAGGGAGGCTTGGTTTGCATGTCTGTCACCTCGTCATGGCCTGCACTGTCAGGGAGCGGCCCTTCCAGTACATGCCGTTCAGCCGTTGGGTCACGCGGTTGATCGTCTCGGGGGTTGCGGCCACCTCGAACACCGCCGCGGGCCGCGTGCCGTCGCCCGGGATGTGCTGGATGGAGATCACCGCCGGGACGCCGTACTTGTCGAGCAATGCGCGCAGCTCGTCGTCCGAGGTTTGCGGTGCGATGTTTCCCAGCCAGAGCTTCATGCCGCCTCCGTCACGCCATGATGTTGACGCCGGCGTCGACGTAGAGCGTCTCGCCGGTCATGCGCCGCGCGTAGGGCGTGGCGAGGTAGGCGCAGGCGAAGCCCACGTCCATGATGTCGACCAGGTCGCCCACGGGCGCGCGCTTCACGGCCTCGTTGAGCATGAGGTCGAAGTCGCGCAGGCCCGAGGCCGCGCGCGTCTTGAGGGGGCCCGGGGAGATGGCATGCACGCGGATGCCCTGCTTGCCGAGCTCGTAGGCAAGGTAGCGGCAGCACGCTTCCAGCGCGGCCTTCACCGGGCCCATCACGTTGTAGTTCGGCACGACCTTCGCCGCGCCGTGGTAGCTCATCGCGAACATGGAGCCGCCGCCGGTCATGAGCGGCGCCGCGAGCTTCGCCATGCGCACGAACGAGTGGCAGGAGATGTCCATGGCCTTCCCGAAGCCCTCGGCGCTGCAGTCGAGGAGGCCGCCTTCGAGATCGCCCTTCGGCGCCCACGCGATGGAATGCACCAGGATGTCCAGGCGTCCCCATTCCTCCTTCACGCGGTCGAACACGGATTCCAGCTCGCCCGGCTTCGAAACGTCGAGCGGCAGCAGGAGCGGTGAATCGATCTGCCCCGCCAGCGGCTCGACGTAGGTCTTCGCCTTGTCGTTCAGGTATGTGACGGCGACCTCGGCACCGAGCTGGCGGAAGGCGGTGGCGCAGCCCCAGGCGATCGAATGTTCGTTGGCGATGCCGACGACGAGCGCCTTCTGGCCCTTGAGGACCGGCGTATGCGGGAACTCGCCGATCGGCTTCACGGCCGCATCGTTCGCGGCGTGCGGCCTGGTTACGGTGCTGCTGGTCATGCGAGTCCCTCGGTTTGCAATTCGGTCTGCTCCACGCCGGGACCGATCGCGAGCTCTGCCTCGGTGCCCGCGAGCACCTGCGCCAGCGTGGCACCCGGTTGCAGCTCCAGGAGCGTCGCGCGCCCGTCGGGGAAGGCGATCACGGCGAGCTCGGTCACGAGGAGGTCGATGCGGCGCACGGAGGTGAGCGGCAGCGAGCAGCGGCGCACGACCTTGGGCTTGCCCTTCGCCGTGTGCTGCATCGCGACGATCACGCGCTTGGCCCCGGAGACGAGGTCCATCGCGCCGCCCATGCCGGGCACCATCTTTCCCGGGATCATCCAGTTGGCGAGGTGCCCTTCCTGGTCGACCTGCAGGCCGCCCAGCACCGTCATGTCGAGGTGGCCGCCGCGGATGAGCGCGAACGACATGGCGCTGTCGAAGGCGCTGGCGCCGGGCAACGCGGTCACGGGCTTGCCACCGGCGTCCGTGAGGCGTTGCTGGACGAAGCCCGCGTCGGGCACGGGCCCGGTGCCGATGAGGCCGTTCTCCGACTGGAAGTGCACGTGCACTCCCGCGGGGACGAAGTCCGCCACGCGCGTGGGAATGCCGATGCCGAGGTTCACGAGCATGCCGTCCTTCAGCTCGCGGGCGATGCGACGGGCGATGATGTCCTGGGGTTCCATGGCTTTCACGCGGAGACGAGGTAGTCGACGAGCGGGCCGGGCGTATGCACGTGGTCCGGCGCGATGACACCCACGGGCACGACGTGCTCGGCTTCGACGATCACGGTGTCGGCGGCCATCGCCATCACCGGGTTGAAGTTGCGCGCGGTGAGGGCGTAGGCGAGGTTGCCCATGTAGTCGGCGAGGAAGGCGTGCACCAGCGCGAAATCCGCGCGCAGGGCGGTTTCGAGGAGGTATTTCTCGCCATCCACCTCGATGACCTGCTTGCCTTCGGCCACGACGGTGCCGACACCCGTGGCGGTGAGGACACCGCCCAGGCCGGAGCCACCGGCGCGGATGCGCTCCACCAGCGTGCCCTGCGGCACGAGGTCCACCTTCATCGTGCCCGCGATCATGCGTTTCTGCGTCTCGGGATTGAGGCCGATGTGGCTCGCGATCGTGCGCGACACGAGGCCCGCCTCGACCAGCTTCCCGATGCCTTTGCCCGGGAGGGCGTTGTCGTTGGCGATGATCGTGAGGTCGCGCTTTCCCTGCCGCACCATCTCGTCGACGATGCGCTCGGGGGTGCCCACGCCCATGAAGCCGCCGATCATGACGCTCGCCCCGTTGGGGATGCGCGCTACTGCTTCTTCGACATTGATGGTCTGCATGTGTGTCGCTCGCTGGCCTGCCCGGCGGATGCGCCATGGGCCCATGACTCGCATGAGAAACGCCTGCGGCGCGCGCGGCAATGGCACTTACGTGTCATTCGACGATCGGCCCTATTGGGCGAGCCACGCTCCGTCGACGGGGAGTGCCGCGCCACGGATCTGCGCGGCATCGTCCGAGCACAGGAAGGCCGTGAGCGCCCCGATCTGCGCCGGCGTGGCGAAGTCGAGCGAGGGCTGCTTCTCGCCCAGCAGGCGCGCCTGGGCCTCGCTGCCGTCGATGCGCTCGCGCTCGGCGAGGGCATCGATCTGCTTCTGCACCAGCGGCGTGAGCACCCAGCCGGGGCAGATCGCGTTGCACGTGATGCCGCTCCTCGCGGTCTCGAGCGCCACGACCTTGGTGAGGCCGATGATGCCGTGCTTGGCGGCGACGTACGCGGCCTTCTGCGCCGAGGCGACCAGGCCGTGCACGGAAGCCACGTTGACGATGCGGCCCCAGTTGCGCTCGATCATCTGCGGCAGCACCGCGGCGGTGGCGTGGAAAGCGGCGGAGAGGTTGATCGCGATGATCGCGTCCCAGCGGTCGGCCGGGAAGTCCTGCACGCTCGCGGTGTGCTGGATGCCGGCGTTGTTGACCAGCACGTCGACGCGGCCCAGCTCCTTCGTGGCCGTCTTCACCATGCCGCGCACGTCGTCCGGCTTCGACATGTCGGCCGCGCTGTAGGCGGCGCGCACGCCGTACGTGGTGGCGAGGCGCGAGCGCAGCCGCTCGATGCCGCCTGGGTCGCCGAAGCCGTTCAGCACGATGTCCATGCCCTCGCCGGCGAGGGCCTCGGCGATGCCGAGCCCGATGCCGCTGGTCGAGCCGGTGACGATGGCGACGTAGCCGCGCTCAGGCATTGATGCCCTCCGCAATGTTGGACGCTTGTGTGAGCCGGCGGGTATGCCGCGCGATGACACCTTCCTCGTCGGTGGGGATGCGCCAGCACTTCACGCGGCTGTCGGCGGCGCTGAGCAGCCGCGCACGAGCCACGTTGGCGGCGTCGTCGACCTGGACGCCCAGCCACGCGGCATCGCGGCAGATGCGCGAGCGGATGTCGGCGGAATTCTCCCCGATGCCGGCGGTGAAGACCAATGCATCCACGCCGCCCAGCACGGCGGCGAGGCCGCCCAGCTCGCGGCGAATGCGATAGAGGTAGACCTCGACCGCGAGCTTCGCGCGCGGATCGTCCGAGGCGAGGAGGGTGCGCATGTCGCCGGAGATGCCCGAGAGCCCGAGGAGCCCCGATTCCTGGTACAGCATTTTCTCGACCGCGCGCGCGTCCATGGCGCAGGACTGCATGAGGTACAGCACCACGCCGGGGTCGAGCGAGCCGCAGCGCGTGCCCATCACCAGCCCGTCGACTGCGGTGAAGCCCATGGTGGTGGCGATGCTGCGGCCGCCCTGGAGCGCGCACATGCTGGCGCCGTTGCCCAGGTGCAGCACGATCGTGCGTCCCGCGGCGCCGACCGGATCCACCGCCGGCAGCTGCGAGGCGATGTATTCGTACGAGAGCCCGTGGAAGCCGAAGCGCCGTACGCCGCGCTCGCGCACCTGGGCCGGCAGTGCGAACGCCTGCGCCACTTCCGGCTGGGAGCGATGGAACGCGGTGTCGAAGCAGGCGACCTGCGGCACGCCGGGCGCGCGCTCGAGCAACCGCCTCATCGGCGCCAGGTTGTGCGGCTGGTGCAGCGGGGCCAGCGGCACGAGCGTTTCCAGCCCTGCGATGACTTTCGCGTCGATGCGCACCGGGCCGTCGTGCGCCATGCCGCCGTGAACGACGCGGTGGCCGACGGCGATGAGCGGCGTGGTGCCCAGGGCGTTGCGCATGAAGGAGACGATATGGTCCAGCGCACCGTCGTGGCCGAGCGGCGCGCCCGCCGGCCACGCGAATTCCTCGAGCGGGGTGCCGACCGCATCGCGTGCGACGAACTTCGGC